>Ga0183101_1002003_pt1 | contig 15830 bp, 13 predicted proteins | sample Biomet3_FD_127790 | JGI IMG/M metagenome (GOLD analysis project Ga0183101, IMG submission 127790) | Microbial communities from bioreactor (seeded with sewage sludge) at LBNL, California, USA - Biofuel metagenome 3 | ecosystem: Engineered > Bioreactor > Anaerobic > Unclassified ... | reverse complement strand
AGATTCTAAAGTACCATCACCATTAGGGGTTCAAGAACTTAAAGATTGGGCATCTAAATGGGGAGATCATTTATTAGCCTTGGAAACAGGCGGAAAGGTTAAATTACAAGCGCAGGGTGTTGTATAATATAGCAGAAATAATATAGGAGGAGCATTAATGGGAACAATTAATCTTAAAGAATCTGAAGTCAGCATACGAGAAGCTCGACTTGGTTCCATTACTGGTTTTAATGGAACTGCAGGAGAACTTGTTAGATGTGCACATGCAGGAAAATTGAAAGACTGTTCAAGAAGCTTCAGTCAATGTATGGGCTGTAGTTCTGGAAATGCCTTTTGTCAGCTTTCTATGATAAAGGATGCAGCAATTGTAAACCATGCACCAGTAGGCTGTGCAGGAGATTTCTTCGGATTTAACTTTGTATACAGAGTAGGACAGATGGAAAGAAATCTGCCACCTACAATTGGCAGATATTTTAATACAAATATTGAGGAAAGAGATACTGTTTTTGGAGCAATAGAAAAACTTCAAGAAACAGTTAGGGAGGCTTATGAAAGAGTACATCCTAAGGCGATATTTATTACAACCTCCTGCGCTTCTGGAATAATAGGGGATGATGTTGAAAGTGCATCTAATGAATTATCTGAGGAACTTGGGATACCTGTGGTTGCATGCTTTTGTGAGGGCTTTAAATCAAAAATCTGGACAACGGGATTTGATTCTGCATATCATTCAATAGCTAGAAAGATAGTAAAACCCCCTAGAAAGAAAACAAATAAAGTGAACATTATTAATTTTTGGGGAAGTCACATTTTTGATGATATACTTAAAAAACTTGGATATGAAGCTGAGTATATTGTGCCTTTTTCAACAATTTCAGAGCTGGAATATATATCAGAAGCAGCTGCAACTATTCAGATATGTCCCACTCTTGGAACTTATTTAGGTGCTGCGCTTGAACAAGTATATGGAGTTCCTGAAATAAAATCACCACCAGCTTATGGAGTAGCTGGTACTGATAATTGGTTAAGAGAACTGGGAAGAGTCCTAAATAGACAAGAAGAGATAGAGAAAATTATTAAGGAAGAGCATGAGAAGATTATTCCAAAGATTGAAGAGTACCGCTCAAAGTTAAAAGGAAAAACTGCATACATCACCGCTGGAGCAGCTCACGGACACGCTATTATTGCATTGCTTAGAGAACTTGGACTTGAGGTTCAGGGAGCTGCTATTTTCCATCATGATCCCGTTTATGACAATGGGGATAATACATCCGATGCACTAGCTCATGATGTAAATACCTATGGTGATATAAAAAATTATAATGTATGTAATAAACAAGCTTATGAACTAGTAAATATTTTGAACAGGGTAAAACCTGATATTATGATTGCAAGACATGGAGGTATGACTCTCTGGGGTGCAAAACTAGGTGTTCCAACCTTACTTATTGGTGATGAACAGTTTGGCTTTGGATACCAAGGAGTATTGAACTATGCTGAGAGAATACTTGAAACTATAGATAATAAAGAATTTGTAACTAACCTTGCTAAACACAGTTCTATGCCTTACACAAAATGGTGGCTCGAACAAGATCCATTTACTTTTCTTGGAGGTGATGCACATGTCGAAAATTATCGAACAACCTAGGTACTCTTGTGCATTAGGGGCACAACAAACTGTAGTGGCAATAAAAAGAGCTGTACCAATTTTACATTCAGGACCTGGTTGCAGTAGTAAAATAAGCAATCTTATTGGTCAGGGAGAAGGATATGCAGGAGGAAACACTATACCATGTACAAATGCTAGTGAATCTGAAGTTGTTTTCGGTGGTGAAGGAAAACTTAGAACTGTAATTGATGGTGCTTTCAAAGTCATAGATGCAGATCTTTATGTGGTGCTTACAGGATGCACCTCTGATATTGTTGGAGATGACATAGGAAGCGTAACTAGTGAATATCAAGAGGTTGGAAAGCCAATTGTATATGTTGAAACCGGAGGATTTAAAAGTAACAACTATGTAAGTCATGATGTTGTTGTAAATGCAATAATTGACCAATTTGTAGACAAATTTAAAAAGGACAGTAATGTAAAAGCTGGACTTGTAAATGTGTTTGCTACAATTCCTTATCAAGATCCCTATTGGAATGGAAATCTTGAAGAAATAAAAAGAATTCTAGAAGGAATAGGACTACAAGTTAATATTCTCTTTGGACTTGAATCTAAAGGAGTAGAAGAATGGAAAACAATTCCTAATGCACAGTTCAATATTGTTGTAAATGCTTGGGCAGGGCTTGAAATAGCAGAGCATCTTAAGGAGAAATATGGTACACTATATTTTCACTTCCCTTATCTTCCTATAGGAGGCAGTGAAACTTCTAAATTTTTAAGAGGGGTAGCTGAATTTGGAGACCTTGATAAAAACATAGTAGAAGCTTTTATCAAGAAAGAAGAAGAGAAGTTCTATTCATATATTGAGAGAACAGCAGACTTTATGCTTGAATTCAGGTATGGTCTTCCAAGAAGGTTTTATACTATTCTTGATGCAACCTATGCTGTGGGATTTTCAAAGTTTCTTTTAAATGAGCTTGGAATCATACCAGTAAAGCAATTCATTATTGATGATACTCCTGAAAAATATAGAGAGTCTATAATAGAACAATTCAATAAAATATCTGAATTTAGATCTGCAGAGGTTGCCTTTTCAATTGATGGTGGTGCAATACAGGAAGAAATTAGTAAAGATAATAGAAAAAACAGAGTACTGATACTAGGAAGCGGATGGGAAAGAGATCTTGCAAGTAATCTAGGGGCAGACCTTCTCATCATAAGTGCTCCTGTAGCCTATAGGCTTGTTCTTAGCTGTGGATATGCAGGATATAATGGTGGACTTAGGGTTATTGAAGATATTTATGACAGAGTACTTAATACTTATAGGTAAAGGATTAATAATAAGTATGGTTTAAGGGTGATAAATATAATAAATAGTTAAAAGCTGACTAGTAGACTAGAGGCTGTATCTTAAAAATTATAAGATACAGTCATTTATTTTTTATGAAATAATATATTGGAAGGAGATAATGGAGAATTTATGGATTACTTAATAAAATTAAATAAGAAATTGTTAAGTTATTATTTGATTGTTGTATTTTTTATTTTGTGGCAAGTAGGCCCAAGTTTAGGGTGGGTAGACTCTCAGTTTATACCATCTTTATCACAGGTTTTAGATGCAGCATGGACGAGTATTCAAAAGGGTGAATTACTTATAGGTATTTGCATAAGTCTACAAAGAACTTTTATAGGTTTTGTATTAGCAATAATTATAGGTGTACCTTTAGGATTTATTTTGGGGGGATGGCTTCCTAGAGTTTCAAAATTTTTAAGCCCTTTATTTTCAGGATTGTCACAAATAAATGCCCTTACTTTGTTTCCAATATTTTTAGTTTTGTTTGGAATAGGAGAAGGTGTTAAGGTAAGTATTATATTTTGGGCTGCCTTTTGGCCTTTGATGTTTACTACAATATCCGGTATTCAACAAATGGATTCCTTACTTATAAAAGCAGCTAGATCAATGAATGCAGATGGTGTTACTATTTTTTTCAAAGTTATTTTACCAGGAGTATCACGCAGTATATTTACTGGAATAAAAACTGGAGCTACAATGGCTTTTATGATGCTCATTGGTGCAGAGGTTATGGGAGCGGATTCTGGATTAGGATGGATTGTTCATAATTCACAAGTAAATAATACAATACCAAGACTTTATTCAGCACTGATAACTATTGCAATACTTGGTTTATTAATAAATTATTTTATTGAATGGTTGGAAAGAAATATAATAACTTGGAAGGAAGAAGTTCCTGAGTAATTAATGAAATTTCATATTTATAATTTAATATATCAATTTAAGGAGGCAAAAAATTGAGTTATATATATGAAAATTTTATTTAAATATTTAAGAGCGAAGGTGATATATAATATGAAGGAATTATTCATAAAAACATATAGTAGATTGAAAAAAATTGCCTATGGTAGTTTATCTATAATACTATTTTTCCTGTTATGGGAAGTTGCGTCAGATATTGGTTTGGCAAATCCTGTTTTGGTATCCAAGCCTACTAGCATATTTGCTGCAATTTTTAAATTAATTCAAAGTGGTGAACTTTTTATACATCTTTCAATTACATTAAAAAGAGCTTCTGTTGGTTTTTTTATAGCAATACTTATAGCTATACCAGCAGGTTTTATTATAGGGGGATTTTTTAAAGGATTGGAGCCTATACTTGCTCCAATGTTAAGATTACTTGAAAAAATTAATCCATTTGCCTTATTTCCTCTTTTTATTTTTATTTTTGGAATTGGAGAAGTTAGTAAAGTTGTTCTTATATTTTGGGTAGCTCAATGGCCTATTCTATTTAATACTATTGCAGGATTAAGAGATATAGACCCATTGCTTATTAAGTCTGCACGATCGATGGGGGCAAGTAAAACTTTTGTTTTTTTCAAAGTAATAGTACCATCAGCAATTCCTAATATTTTTACAGGAATAAAGGTAGGAGCACAAATTGCATGCTTTATGGTTATATCTGCAGAAATGCTTGGGGCTAGTAAAGGGTTGGGGTGGCTTACAGTGACAGCACAGGCAAATTATCAGATACCATTACTTTTTGCTGCGTCTTTATGTATAGCTGTATTAGGGGTTGCTATTAATGAATTATTTGCTTGGCTTGAAGCTTTAGTTTCATTTGGAAGACAGACAACCTTTGAAAATATAAAAAACTAAAAAAATAGCAAGTAAATTTTAATAGATAATTTTCTGTAATACTGTGTTGATAGAACTCTCTAATAGTTAACTTATTGGCGAGTATCTATAGCCTTGTCTTACATAAAATTATCTGTTATTTTTTAGCTGAATTATTTCATAGTCTAATATAAAAATAGTATTTGTTAACAAAATGTTCATAAAATCTCCATGAAATCTCCACAAAATCTTAATAACATATTAAACAAATAGAAATAGTATAAATAATTATTGTGTTGACCAGAGATACTGGAGACTAAGTTTTTGATTAAATTGAAAACTTAGTCTTTTTTATATAACTTTATATGAAATGAGGTGGATTTTACTATTAAGTTTTGAAAAAATCTTAAACAATTAAAAAATTTAGGGGGGAAAAATTTTGAAAAAAAATATAAAATTTTGGGTCATAGGTATAATTGGAATTTTAATTATAGGTGTAATTGGATTTGGTGCTCATAAAGGAAAAACAAAAGTAGGATCACCTTCAGAAACTTCAGGGAAGAACACTTCTACAGATAAAAAATTAATTCCTATAAAGACAGCTACTAGAAAAGATTGTACATTAGCTCCTTTAATTGTAGCTGATAAAGAAGGTTTCTTTGAGAAAGAAGGACTTAAGTTAGTTTTTACAGGAGAAATTAAAAGTACTCAGCTTTTAGCATCAATTTTAAATGGGAATAATGATTTGGGAGATGGCCATCCTAATTATATAGCTGTATCTATTGCTGGAGGTGCAAAGATAAAAGCTGTAGTTCGTTCAATAATTGAGCCTCCTGCAGATGTTGACCCAAAGCTTCGTCATATGAGATGGTATATTAATCCAAGCTCTAACATTAAAACTTTTGCTGAACTTAAAAATTACAAACCAGGCGAAAAAATAAAAATTAATGGTAATAAAAATACTTGCCAAGATTTTATAACAAACACAATTGCTGATAATTTAGGAATTTCTAGAGATCGTTTTGAATGGGTAGTAATGGATACAGATATACAAGCTATACAAGCTGCTAAGCAAGGAATACTTGATATTGCCATTTCTCATCCACCATTTTTCGGAACTGCAGAGGAAGCTAAGTTAACTCAAATTGCAGATTCTTCAGATTCTAAACTAGGAGAAGCAGCAGGACTTTATTTTTATTACTTTACAGAAGATTACATAAATAAAAATCCTGAAACTGTAAAGAAATTTGTAACTGCTGTTACCAATGCTCAAAAATGGGCTAATGAACATAAAGATGAAACAGCTAAGCTCACAGCAGAATTCATAGGGGTTCCAGTTAAAGGAAATCATTATTATTCAACCACTACGAAAATTGATGAAAAACAAGTAGAACCATGGTTAAATGATCTTGTAAAAAACAAGGTAATACCTGCAGGAAAGGTTAAAACTTCAGATATAGTAACTCATCAATTTGAATAATAGATATCCAACATCAAACTTTGACTTAGTCCCGGTATTCCTATGGATATCCCTTCCGCACTATTAACAATTTTAAGCTATCTCTAAGGCTCGCACCAAAGAAAATTAAATAAACTCGCTAACGCTCAGACAATATTTAATTTCATTAATTTTCTAAGGAGCTTCGCCAAGAGCTAGCTTAAAATTCTTAAATGTGCTATCAGAGATATCCATAGGAATACCTAACATAAGTTAATGTTTGATGTTGTTTATCTATAGAAATACTAGATAAATATATAGTTGACCGGAAATACTGGAGACTAAGTTATTTTTATAAACTACTTGTAAAAATAACTTAGTCTTTTTTTATCCGATAACTAACTGCCACTAATCCCCCCCGCTTCTGCAAGCGGGGGATAAGTGGCACTAAGTTCCTGGATTCGTTCAACTAAGAATCAGATCGGGTTGAGACTCCATCTGATTCAAGTTTCACATCATTGAGAAGGGGTAAAGGGTTTTATGATTAACAGATTAAATTTAAAATATTTTATGCTTAGGATTTCAGGTATAGCAGGGATTGTTATTTTATGGGAATTATTACCGATGTTCAATATTATCGAATCAAAGGTATTACCTAGATTTACAACAGTTATATATACTTTGATTCAAATGTTTTATACAAAAGATCTTTTCATGCATTTAAGTGTGAGTCTTTGGAGAGTGATAAATGGACTACTCATTGCAGCTTTTATTGGTATAAGCTTAGGCATAATTTTGGCTAGTTTCTTTCCTAAAGTTACAGATTCACTTAATCCACTTCTAAAAATTTTAAGTCAAGTTAATCCCTTTTCATTAATGCCTGTGTTTATTCTTTTTTTTGGAATAGGAGAAAAAGCAAAGATTGCTATAGTGACTTGGGTATGCATTTGGCCTATACTTTTCAACACCATTTCAGGGGTGAAAAATATAAATGTTGATTTAGTAAAAACAGCTTTATCAATGAATATAGGACCTTTTAGCATGATTTTTAAAGTTATACTGCCAGCGATTTCCCAATCTATTTTTTTAGGAATCCGATTAGGAGTGCAAATATCCTTTTTTATGCTTATAGCTGGTGAGATGCTTGGAGCCAGTGCAGGATTAGGGTTGCTGCTACATACAGCTGGACATTTCTTTGATTCACCAACAATTTATGCAAGTGGTCTGGTTATTGTAATCTTAGGGGTAAGCTTAAATAAATTTCTTGTATTTTTAGAAAATGGATTATTTTATTGGAAAGAAGAGGCTGCTTTGTCAAGAGAATATAGGATTAAAAAAGAAACTATAAGGTTAGGAAAGCCAGAATTAATTTTAATAGGTATTATTTTTATTGGTATACTATTTATTGGAAGCCAAGAGGTAGATAAGGCAAATATACTTGGACAAAATCCAATGTCACATAATCATCATAGTACAAAATAATGAAGGATTTAAATGCTATTTCATTTTAAGTTAAAGTTTTGGAGGTTAAGAAATGAATTTATTTTTCAATAAAATAAAAGGAATTATACCAGTTATAGTTTTTATTTTAATATGGGAGAGTGCATCAAGGCTTCAATTAGTAAATAACCTGTTTATTCCTCCTTTTAGTGATGTATTATTAAGTATCTGGAATCTAGCCCTTTCAGGAGATTTAGTAATTCATATAAGGACAAGTTTAACTAGAGCAGTTTTAGCATTTATAATAGCTGCTATTATTTCAATACCATTAGGTTTTTTATTAGCAGGTCTAAATAGAAATCTGCAGATTGCAATAGAACCTGTTATTGATGTTTTTTCTCAAGTAAATCCATTTGTTTTATTTCATCTAGCCATTTTGATTTTAGGAATTGGAGAGCCTACAAAAATCATTAGTATTGCTTGGATGTGTGCATGGCCCATAGTATTTAGTACAGCTTCAGGAGTTAAGAATGTTGATAATATATTAATTAAATCCGCAAGAAGTTTAGGAGTTAATGACTTTCAATTGGCAATTAAAGTTCTACTACCTTCAGCTCTTCCGTCCATATTTACAGGATTAAAACTTAGTGCGGGGTATTCAGTTTTTATGTTAATAGCAGCTGAAATGATGGGAGCTAGTAACGGCTTAGGATGGCTTATCATTAATAATCAAGAAAATTACTCCATAACAACTATATTTGCAGCTGTTACAGTAATAACTTTTTTAGGTTTAATTATAAATATGCTAATGGAAAAGCTAGAAAAAACACTAATACCTTATGAAAATAAAGAAGATATAAATTTTATATTTGGATTTTTTAAAAGGGAAGGTGTTTAATGTTGAAATTTAATTTAATAATAAAAATCGCAGCTATTTTTATTTTAATTCCCCTTTTACTTACTGGATGTAATAATTTGGCTGATTCAAATAAAAAACAAAGCAGTAAGATTAAAGTAGCTTATATTGGGGAACTTTATGAAGCCCCACTGTTTGTTGCTGCAAGCAAAAATCTTTTTAAAAGTGCTGGGTTAGATGTGGAATTAGTAAAGGTGGATTCTAAAGATTTAGAAAATCAATTATTATCAGGAAAAATCGATGCAGTAACTGCAGATTATAAATTTTTTAAATATTTACAAGGTGGTTTAGATTTTAAACTTGTTGCAAGAATTCAAAGTGGATGTATGGAAGTTATAGCTCCAAATAATTCCTCTATAAAAAAACTAGATGATTTAAAAGGCAAAACTGTTGCAGTGGAAGGGATGGGTAATGGACCAATGACAATTTTCTCTTCAATTATTAGAAAAGATAAAATTGATCCTGTTAAAGATATAAAATGGAAAACTTATTCTGTGGAACAAATTAAAGAAGTACTATCAAAAAATGAAATAGATGCTGCTGTAGTATGGGAACCAACAAATACAAATGTTAATCAAAATTTAAAAGTATTGTATAGTAGTTCAAAAGAGTGTAGTACTTATATGCATTTTTCCAACAGTTTTATTGCCTTAAATAATAATTTAATTAAAAATGAACCTAAAACAGCTCAAAGTCTTGCTATAGCATGGCTTAAGACAGCTAAATGGATAGAAAAAAATCCTAAAGAAACTATTGAAATTGCATTGAAGGATGGATATATAAAAGGAGATTATGAAAGTAATAACTATATTTTAAGTACCTATATGTGGATGCCCAGTGTAAAATATGCTAAAGAAAATGTAAAGATATATATTGAAGAGCAAAGTAAAAATGCTTTAATAAGTAATGGAACAGATGGTGATGAATTTGTAAAAAAAATATTCTCTAATATTGTTCCAGATTTTTAAATGGACAAAATATTAAATTTCAAAGCATAAAATCGTATTGACATATTAGAAAATATATAGTAACATATGTATAATATATAGTAAACAAATAGGAATAGTCTAAATAAAATGTTGACCAGAAAAACTGGAGGCTAAGTTTTCTTAATTAATTTTAAGAATACTTAGCTTTTTTCATTATGAAATTTTTATATTTAAGCAAAAAAGGAGTGATTGAGTATGAGTGAAAAAATTATATCAAAAAAGAAAGATATTATACAGGATAAAAATGATGTTCCAATAAAAATTGTGGCTAAAAGCATTAATCGTGTTTATAACGTAAAACGTGGAAATAGTACAAAATCAACAGAGTTTGTAGCACTTAAAGACTTTAATATAGAGGTACGTGATGGTGAGTTTCTTACCATAGTTGGCCCAAGTGGTTGTGGAAAATCTACATTTCTTGATATTCTTGCAGGTTTGGCGCATCCCAATTCTGGTGAAATTTACATTGACGGAAAATTAATTACCGGTCCTGCTTTGGACCGTGGTATTGTTTTACAGGGATATGCATTATTCCCATGGAGAACTGTTCGTCAAAACATTGAATTTGGTCTAGAAGTAAAAAAAGTGCCTAAAAAGGAGCGTAAAGAAATCAGTCAGAAATTTATTGATTTAGTAGGTTTGCAAGGTTTTGAAGACAGATATTCTTATGAGCTATCCGGTGGAATGAGGCAAAGGGTTGCTATAGCCAGAGCCTTAGCTTACGATCCAGAGGTTCTACTGATGGATGAACCCTTTGCTGCTGTAGATGCACAAACGAGAGAATCTCTTCAGGATGAACTTCTTCGTATTTGGGAAGAAACTCATAAGACAATAGTTTTTATAACCCATAGTATAGAGGAAGCAGTATTTCTTGGGGACAGAGTAGCAGTTATGACTGCAAATCCAGGTACACTTAAGGAAATTATAAATGTAAATTTACCACGACCACGAAGAATTGGTGATGTTAGGACATCTCCTAATTTTAATTGGATAAGTCACAAGGTATGGGAGTTACTGCAAAATGATGAAGAAGAAAATAAATTAAATAAAAAGGTTACAACCGATCAAGATGTTGCACAAAAAATATCAGCTACAGTAGAGTTGTAATGCAATTAGAATATAGAGAAAGAAGGTGATTTTCTGAAAGTTTCAACTAAAGGTAGATATGGATTAAAAGCAATGGTTGATATTGCTGTATATTCTAATTCTGAAGTAGTTACATTAAAGAGTATTTCTGAGAGACAAAATATTTCAGAAGGATATTTGGAGCAAATTTTTTCAAATTTAAGAAAAAATGGATTAGTAATAGGGCGAAAAGGAGCTCAAGGTGGGTATTCATTATCAAAGCCTATAAATCAACTAACGATTGGAGAAATATTAAGGGCTTTAGAGGGCGATTTAGTTTTAGTAGATGTTAATAATACAAATCTTGTTGATGATTTAGAAAATTGTATAAATATGAACTTGTGGAATGAAATAAATAAAAATATTAATGATTATTTTGATTCTATTAATTTAGAAGATTTAGTTAACAAATACAAGAATGGAATAGAGAATTTTGTATATTCTATTTAAGATTCCATTTTATTATATTAAAAATAAAGAAATTATAGATTAAAAAAGGAGATGCTATAATGGCTAAAAAAATTAATCTTAATACTACAGTTGTGGAAAGCCGTGAGCAGCGATTAGGCACTATAATTGCATGGGATGGAAAGGCATCAAACCTCTCAAAAGAATCAGCTTATTCACATGGAGGTTGTGGAGGAAATGGTGGGCAGCGGGGTTGCCAGCTTTGCGAACTTAGTGGTCCTTTCACTCAGGGAACTGGTTGCACTATGCAAATGGTAGAATGTCAGGCTGGACATATACGTGATGCTGTGCTTATTCAACATTCACCTATAGGATGTTCTGCTGGTAATGGAAGAAACAATACTATGTTTAGAATTGGTCTTGCAATGCGTAATTTACCGGTAAAAAATATTCGCATAATTTCTACTAATCTGCAAGAAAGTGACATGGTATTTGGAGGAATTGAAAAACTTAGGCAAACTATACAGGATGCCTGGGATCGTTATGAGCCAAAGACAATTTTTATAGGTAACTCTTGTGCAACTGGTATTATTGGTGATGATATAGATAGTGTGGCTGCTGAATTCCAGGAAAAATTAAAAATTCCTGTTATTCCTATGCATTGTGAAGGATTTAAATCTAAACATTGGAGCACTGGTTTCGATGCATCACAACATGGAATTTTAAGACAAATTGTACGTAAAAATCCTACAAAAAAGCAGGAAGATTTGGTTAATGTAATAAATCTTTGGGGGTCCGATGTATTTACTCCAATGCTGGCAGAATTAGGACTTAGAGTTAACTATGCAGTTGATTTAGCTTCTGTGGATGAGTTGGCACAGCTTTCTGAAGCAGCAGCAACGGTAGGTTTCTGTTATACATTGTCTTCCTATATAGCAGCAGCCTTGGAGCAGGAATTTGGTGTTCCAGAAGTAAAAGCACCACAACCTTATGGTTTTGCTGGAACGGACGCTTGGATTCGTGAACTTGCAAGAGTTACTCATCGAGAGAAAGAAGCAGAAGCTTATATAGCAAAGGAACATACAAGAGTAGCTCCACGTATTGAAGAACTACGTAAACTTCTTAAGGGGAAAAAGGGATATGTTGCAACAGGTTCTGCTTATGCCCATGGATTGATAGCTGCACTTAAAGAACTTGGAGTTGAAGTTGATGGGTCTTTAGTATTTCATCATGATCCAATTTATGATAGTGGTGATCCAAGGCAGGATTCCCTTGCTCACTTGGTGGACAACTATGGAGATGTGCCTTCCTTTAGTGTAAGTAATCGTCAGCAATATCAATTTTATGGATTATTACAAAGGGTAAATGCAGATTTTATTCTTATCCGACATGGTGGATTAGCACCACTTGCTTCAAAACTAGGAATTCCAGCAGCAGCTCTCGGTGATGAAAACATTGTTATAGGATATCAGGGAATTATTAATTTGGGAGAAGCTATTTTAGACATTCTTTCTTTCAAAAAATTACACCGTTCTGTAGCTGCTCATGCTAAATTACCTTATAAAAAGTGGTGGCTGGATCAAGAAGATCCTTATATATTGGCAAAAGAACCTGACTTAGTTAGTGTGGACTAAATATTAAATCAAAAAGGAGTAAATAGATTATGTCAATAAATGAAGTTATAGATAAAAATACATCAACGTCTTTTGTGGAAGCACAAAAGACCAATTCTATTAGCCAAGTTCGATATACATGCTCTATTGGTGCTATGAATAGTGCTTCTGCAATTCCAAGGGTTATTCCAATTGCCCATTGTGGTGCAGGTTGTGTAGCTAATCAACAAAGCAACGTTGGATCTGGTTATCAGGGGAGTGCATATGGCGGCGGTGCTGTTATACCAAGTACTAACTTTACAGAAAATGAAGTTGTATTTGGAGGCACGGATCGTTTAAGAGAATTGATTGGAGGCTCATTGAAAATTTTGGATGCAGATTTGTTTGTTGTACTTACAGGTTGTACTGCAGATCTTGTAGGGGATGATGTAGCATCTGTAGTTGGGGAATTTCAAGATAAAGGTGTGCCAATTGTGTATGCTGAAACTGGTGGTTTTAAAGGAAATAATTTTAAAGGACATGAATTGGTTACCCAAGCTATTATAGATCAGTATGTAGGCGATTATGATGGACCACGTGAGCAAGGAATAGTTAATGTATGGTCATTGCTCCCATATCAAAATATTTTCTGGCGTGGTGACTTTACTGAAATTAAGAGAGTTTTAGAAGGTGTTGGACTAAAGGTAAATATACTTTTTGGTAGGGAATCAAAGGGAGTTTCTGAGTGGAAAAATATACCTAAAGCTCAGTTCAATTTGGTACTTTCACCTTGGCTTGGTTTGGAAACTGCAAAACATCTAGAACAGAAATATGGTCAGCCATTTTTACATGTTCCAGTAGTTCCTATTGGAGCTGAAGAAACAAGTGATTTTTTACGTAAGGTTGTTGATTTTGCTGGCCTTGATAGTGAAAAGGCAGAAGCATTTATTAATGAAGAGGAAGATATCTACTATCAATATTTAGAGGAATTTTCAGATTTTTATGCTGAATACTGGTGGGGATTACCAGCTAAATTTGCGATAGTTGGTGATAGTGCTTATAATCTAGCATTAACTAAATTTTTGGCAAATCAACTAGGATTAGTTCCAGGTAAGCAGATTATTACAGAAAATACACCAGAAGAATATCGTGAAGCAATTCGTGAACAATATAGAAATATTTCAGAAGATGTTTCTGTAGATGTTGAATTCGAGGAAGATGGATATCTAGCTCAAGAAAAGATTCGTAATACGGACTTTGGTCATAAACCTCCAATTATCTTTGGCACTAGCTGGGAGAAAGAGCTTGCAACAGATTTAAAAACATTTGCAGTGGAGATAGGTTTTCCAGCATATAATGAACTTATTATTACCCGTTCATATGTTGGATATCGTGGTGCCTTTGCTTTGTTGGAAAAAATTTATACTGAAGTTATAAGACGTACTGCTTAAATTAAGTAGCATTGAAACAAAAGAAATGCGTTGGCTTGATATTAACCAACGCATTTTTTATAGATTTTCATTTAAATCATATGGAGTTTCTTGATACACAAAATAATTAAGCCAATTTGAAAATAATAAATTTGCATGTGCTCTCCATTTTATTGCAGGGATTTTTGAAGTATCGTCATTAGGATAATAATTTTTAGGTGGGTCTATGAGGAGACCTTTGGCTATATCCCTATCATATTCTGATTTTAACGTTAGAGCATCATATTCAGAGTGACCTGTAATAAAAAATTGTCTGCCACCTTTAGCAGCAACTATATGAACTCCTGACTCATCAGATTCTGCTAGTATTTTTAAACTATCTACTTTTTTAATATCTTCACTTCTAACTTCTGTGTGTCTTGAATGAGGAACATAGAAGCTATCATCAAAACCTAGTAATAATTTTGTGTTTTTTTCAACAATTTTATGAGAAAAAACACCAAACATTTTTTCTTTTAAAGGATATTTAGGAATTCCATAATGATAATATAATCCGGCCTGAGCACCCCAACAAATATGCAACGTAGAGTATACATGAGATAAGCTCCAGTCCATTATTTGTGTAAGCTCTTCCCAATAATTGACTTCTTCAAAAGAAAGTTGTTCCACAGGCGCACCTGTGATGATTAAACCATCAAATTTGCTATCTTTTATATCATCAAAGGTTTTGTAAAAATTTACTAAATGTGTTTCAGGAGTATTTTTAGATGTATGTGTTTTGGGATGTAGCAATACTATTTCTACCTGCAAAGGATTATTTGCAAGTAGTCTTAATAACTGAACTTCAGTTGTTGTTTTAGTGGGCATAAGATTTAGAATAGCAATTTTCAATGGACGTATGTCTTGTTTAGAAGCTCTACTTTCAGATATTAAAAATATATTTTCATCACTTAAAATTTTACTGGCTGGTAAATTATCAGGTATTTTTACAGGCATAATACAAACCTCCAATGGGATTTTTAGATATATTAATAAAAAATAAAAGGCTGTTTTTCTTAAGATTAAGAAAAACAGCCTTGAAATATCATAAATTATTTATAATACTTGCCATTCTTCTTATCTGTCAGAATAAATATATTCTGCAGGAATTAACACCGATGCATTTAAAAATAAATGCTGGTTGTTGGGTTTCATAGGGCCTGTCCCTCCACCTCTCTTGATAAGAACGTAGTATATTCACTTTTAAAATAAACAAAACATATTGAATAACTAATTAATAAATATGCTAAAGCATTTTAGGTAAAATGTCAAGATATTTTTTATAGTAATTCATAGTTATTACTATATAGCATTAGAAATAACTATGAATTGCTATAAGCAGAAATTTAGATAAAAAATTTTAATATCACTATTGACAAGTTAATGCCGCAATGGTAGTATAAATAAAAACCAAGTAAACATATAACAATACTTATAAATTGTATTTGGTGATATAGTAAAATATAAAACTTCATCAGTTGACTAGAAAAACTAGAGGCTGGTTTCTATCCTTATTGTGTTGGGGTAGAAACCAGCCTTTTTATATAGTTTTAACTATTAAAAGTTTTAATTGTAAAAAGGAGATGTAATAATGGCTAAAAAAATTAAACAAATTGCAATTTATGGAAAAGGTGGTATAGGTAAATCAACTACAACTTCAAATATAAGTGCAGCATTAACTACAATGGGATATAAGGTTATGCAATTTGGTTGT
>Ga0183101_1000030_pt1 | contig 15848 bp, 15 predicted proteins | sample Biomet3_FD_127790 | JGI IMG/M metagenome (GOLD analysis project Ga0183101, IMG submission 127790) | Microbial communities from bioreactor (seeded with sewage sludge) at LBNL, California, USA - Biofuel metagenome 3 | ecosystem: Engineered > Bioreactor > Anaerobic > Unclassified ... | reverse complement strand
CGCATTGCGCATCTGCGCAAAAAAATGAAGAAGTAAGGCCTATGATCAAGCACGAATGCGGCGTATTCGGCATTTACGACCATGAGGAAGCGGCACGTCTGGCTTATTTTGGCTTATACGCCCAGCAGCACCGTGGCCAGGAAAGCGCCGGCATCGTCACCTTTGACGGCGACGGCGTGCATGAGCACAAGGGCATGGGCCTTGTGCCCGACGTTTTTTCCGAGGAAGACCTCAAGGCTCTTACCGGAAGAACGGCCATAGGGCATGTGCGCTATTCAACCACGGGGCGGTCTTCAAGCAGCAACGCGCAGCCGTTTCTGGCCCATTTTAAAGGGCGCGACGTGGTGCTGGCCCACAACGGCAACCTGGTCAACGCCGCGCAGTTGCGCGAAGACCTGGAAAACGAAGGGGCCATCTTTTCCACCAGCAATGATACGGAAGTTTTCATGCATTTGCTGGTGCGCGCCCTGCGGCACAATGACCTGCCCGGCGCTGTCAAGGAAACTTGCGCGCGGGTGCGCGGCGCGTATTGCCTGCTGGTCATGGTGGGCAGCGTCATGGTGGCGGTGCGCGATCCGCACGGCTTTCACCCACTGGCTTTCGGCCGCATCAACGGCAGCCCCGTGTTCGCCTCCGAAACCTGCGCCTTCGACCTTTTGGAAGCGCAGTACGAACGTTCGGTAGAGCCGGGCGAAATCATGATTGTGGACGGCAACAGCGTGCGTAGCGAGCGCCTTATGGGGCAGCTGCCCGAGCGGCCCCGCCAGTGCATCTTTGAACTGGTCTATTTTGCCCGGCCGGATTCCTATATTTTTGACGAGCAGGTTTATTTGTGCCGCAAAAAGATGGGCTGGAACCTGGCGGACGAATCCGCGCCCGATGTGGATTTTGTCATGCCGTTCCCCGATTCGGGCATTTATCCCGCGCTGGGCTTTGCGCAGCGATCTGGCCTGCACTATGAGCACGCCATGATTCGCAATCACTATGTGGGGCGCACGTTTATTCAGCCTTCGCAGAGCATGCGCAGCTTTGGCGTGCGGGTGAAGATCAACCCCGTGCGCGAGATGATCGAGGGCAAGCGCATCTGCATTATTGACGACAGCATTGTGCGCGGCACTACCATGATGACCCGGGTTAAAAAACTGCGCGAGCTTGGGGCCAAAGAAGTGCATATCCGCATTTCCAGCCCGCCGGTCAAGTTTCCCTGCCACTACGGCATAGACTTTTCCTCCAAGGGCGAGTTGATCGCGGCGCAGCACAACCTTGAAGAAATCACGCGCAAGCTGGATGTGGATTCGTTGCATTATCTTAGCGTTGCCGGGTTGCTGGGCGCGGTTTCCAAACCTCAGAATTATTGTCTCGCCTGTTTTACCGGCGATTACCCCGTGCCCTGCGAGGACTGCGGCGGCAAATTCAGCCTTGAATCCGCCTGCGGCACAAGGTAGACCATTGTTTCCGCGCCGCTTGCAGAAAGCGCGGTGCAGTTTTTTATGAGGAAGTCATGAGTATCGCACGCATCAAGGGTTTTGCGGACATGTTTCCGCCGGAGAGCGACACCTTTACGCGCATGGAAAATACCGCGCGCGAGGTGTTTGGCCGCTATGGTTTTGTGGAGTTGCGCACGCCGCTGTTGGAGTTTACCGAGTTGTTTCACAGGTCCATCGGTGAAGAAACCGATGTGGTGCAGAAGGAAATGTACACGTTTCCCGACCGCAAGGACCGTTCGCTGACGTTGCGTCCCGAGGCCACGGCGGGCGTTATGCGCGCCTATATCGACAGCGGGCTTGCCAACCGCGAGCCTGTGAGCCGTTTGTTCACCACGGGGCCCATGTTCCGTTATGAACGGCCGCAAAAGGGCCGTATGCGCCAGTTTCACCAGATCAACTGCGAGTGCCTGGGCAGTCACAGCCCCATGGCGGACGCGGAACTCATCGGCATGCTGCTGCGTTTTCTCGATGCGCTTGGGCTCAAGGAACTGACGCTTAAAATCAATTCCCTTGGTTGCTCCACCTGCCGCCCCAAGTTCAAGCAGGCGCTGCTTGACTATCTCAAAGGCGTGGACCGCAGCGCCCTGTGCCCTGATTGCGCCCGCAGGGTGGATACAAACCCCCTGCGCGTGCTTGATTGCAAGCAACCCGGTTGCCGCGCCATTACCGACAAGGCCCCCCGGCTGCTGGACTATAATTGCCCTGATTGCCGCGCCCATTTTGATACGGTTCTTGAGCTTCTTGAAGGTCTGGGCGTTGCTTTTGAACTTGACCACAGGCTTGTGCGCGGGCTTGATTATTATTGCCGCACCACGTTTGAAGTGGTCAGCGGCAGCATAGGCGCGCAGGCGGCAGTTGCAGGCGGCGGCCGGTATGACGGCCTGGTGAAAAGCCTTGGCGGGCCGGACGTGCCCGGCGTGGGCTTTGCCTGCGGCATGGAGCGCCTTGCCCTGATCATGGGCAGCAACGGCGGAGCGAAAAAGGATTTTTATCTGGTGGGCATGGACGCGCAGAGCAAAAAGCAGGGCTGGCTTTTGGCCCAACAGCTGCGCGTGGCTGGCCTTTCCGGCGAAATGAATTTCAGCGAAGGTGGCTTTAAAAGCCTTATGCGCCAGGCGGGCAAGTCCGGCGCGGGGTATTGTTTGATCATAGGCCCGGACGAAGCCGCCCAGGGCACGGTGGTCGTGAAAAACCTTGAAAGCGGCGAGCAATGTTCCGTGCCGCAGACAGGGGCACTCCAATTCTTGCAAACGGGAAACCAACAATGACTGAACAGATGCAGACGCAGGACGCGCAGCAGGATGTGCAGCGCGAACACCAGAAATACGTCGCCGAGCTTGGAAACTGGCGGCGCAGCCATTCTTGCGGCCGGTTGACCCTCGACAATGACGGCGAAGATGTTTGCCTGATGGGATGGGTGCAATACCGGCGCGATCATGGCGGCTTGATTTTTGTGGACCTTCGCGACCGCGAAGGCCTTACCCAGGTTGTTTTCAGCCCCGATATCGCGCCTTCCGCGCACGAAAACGCCCACATTCTCCGCTCTGAGTATGTGCTGGCCGTCAAGGGCAAGGTGCGGCCCCGCCCCGATGGCATGGTCAACGCCAACATGGTTACCGGCCAGATCGAAGTGGTGGCGTATGAATGGAAGCTGCTGAACACCTCCAAAACGCCGCCCTTCGCCATCGAAGACCGCAGCGACGCGGGCGAAAACCTGCGCCTCACCTGGCGTTATCTTGACCTGCGCCGTCCGCGCATGCAGGCCAATTTGCGTCTGCGCCACAAGGTTTCGCTGGCGGCGCGCCGCTATCTTGATGAAAACGACTTTACCGAAGTGGAAACGCCGGTGCTCACCAAGTCCACGCCTGAAGGCGCGCGCGACTTTCTGGTGCCTAGCCGTTTGAACAACGGTGAATTTTATGCGCTGCCCCAGTCTCCCCAGCTGTTCAAGCAGTTGCTGATGGTGGCGGGCATGGACCGCTATTTTCAGATTGTGCGCTGTTTTCGCGATGAAGATCTGCGCGCCGACCGCCAGCCGGAGTTCACCCAGGTTGACCTGGAAATGAGCTTTGCCGACGAAGAACAGGTCATGACCGTTGCCGAGGGTCTTATAGCCCGCGTGTTCAAGGATGTAATGGGCAAGGAGCTTACGCTGCCTTTCCCCCGCATGAAGTGGGACGAAGCCATGGCCCGTTATGGCGTGGACAAACCCGACACGCGGTTTGGCCTTGAGCTCGTGGATATTACGGATATTGTTCGTGGTTCCGGCTTCAAGCTGTTTGCTACCGCGCCTTTGGTGAAGGGCATGAAGGTTCCTGGCGGCGAATCCATGACCCGCAAGGAAATTGACGCCTTTACCGAATTTGTGAAAATTTACGGCGCGCAGGGTTTGGCCTGGATCAAAATCAAGGCCGACGAATGGCAGTCGCCCATCGCCAAGTTTCTTTCCGAAGAAGAACGCAAGGGCATTGCCGCCGCTCTGGACCTCAAAGTGGGCGACATCGTCTTTTTCCAGGCGGGCGAACCTGCCATGGTCAATGCGGCGCTGGGCAACCTGCGCGTGCATTTGGGCAACCACCTCAAGCTTGTGCCCGAAAACAGCTTCAACTTTTTGTGGGTCACGGATTTTCCCCTTTATGAGTATGACGAAGAGGAAAAACGCTATGTGGCCTGCCACCACCCCTTCACTTCGCCCGCGCCCGGCCACATGGACCTTATGGTCACTGACCCGGCCAAGGCCCGCGCCCGCGCCTATGATATGGTGCTCAACGGCTGCGAAGTGGGTGGCGGCTCCATCCGCATCCATTCCGGCGAAGTGCAGCGGCGCATGTTTCAGGCCCTCGGCTTCACGCCGGAGCAGGCCGACGAGCAGTTCGGCTTTCTTCTGCAGGCGCTGGACCTCGGCGCACCGCCGCACGGCGGCCTTGCCTTTGGCCTTGACCGTCTTGTGATGCTGCTTTCCGGCTCTTCCAGCATCCGCGACGTCATCGCCTTCCCCAAAACCCAAAAGGCAACGTGTTTGATGACAAACGCCCCTTCCGCCGTTTCTTCCCGTCAGCTGCGCGAGCTTGGCCTGCGCCTGCGCGAGCAGCCCGTGGCAGAGGCGAAGGCCGCACAGGTCAAGGACGGCGCTGCCGACAAATCATAGGGACGGAGACCATGCTTCTTGATATTGTTGTTTATCCCGATCCACGGCTCAAGGAGACCTGCGTTCCCGTAGCGGAGATCACGGACGACATACGCCAGCTCGCGGCCGACATGCTTGAAACCATGTATGCCGCGCCGGGCGTTGGGCTTGCTGCGCCGCAGGTTGGACGCAACATTCGCATGCTCGTGATGGACCCGGCCATGAAGGATGAGGAAAAAAACCCCCGCGTGCTCATTAATCCCGAGCTGACGCTCTCTGGCGAGGAAGTGGTTAGCGAGCAGGAGGGCTGCCTTTCCGTTCCCATGAACTACCGGGCCGACGTGAAGCGCATGAGCAAAACGCATCTGCGGGCGCTGGATCTTGATGGCAATGTTATCGAGGAAGATCTGGAAGAGTTTCCCGCCATTATTTTGCAGCATGAATTCGACCATCTTGATGGCATTCTGTTTATCGACAAGATAAGTCGGTTGCGTCGCACCATGTTCGACAGCAAGGTGAAAAAATGGCTGAAGCGAAAAAGTGCCGCATAGTCTTTATGGGAACGCCCGAGTTTGCCGCCGCCAGCCTGCAAAGGCTGGCGGACTGGCCTCGGGGCGAAATCGCCGCCGTGTACACGCAGCCGGACAGACCAGCCGGGCGCGGGCACAAACTTTGCGCCTCGGCGGTAAAGCAGCTGGCGCACAAGCTTGGTTTGCCGGTGCTGCAGCCTGCCACGTTGCGCGATGCGGCGGCGCAGGCCCAGCTTGCCGCGTTTAAGCCCGATGTTCTGGCGGTTGCCGCCTACGGGCTTATTTTGCCGGACGCCGTGTTGGCCATGCCCGCCGTTGACGCTTTAAACGTGCATGCCTCGCGGTTGCCGGGCTTGCGCGGGGCCGCCCCCATCCAGCGGGCTATCATGGATGGCTGGCAGCCTGATGCGCGTGCTGGCGTTTCCATTATGCGGGTTGTTTCCAAACTTGACGCGGGGCCGGTGTTTGCCATGGACGATATGCCCATTGGCGAGCACACGGCTGGTTCGTTGCACGAGGCTTTGGCCGAGATGGGCGCGAACCTGCTTGTGGATGTTCTGGATGCTATTTTGGAGGGCAGGGCAGCCCCGCAGCCCCAAGATGACGCCCTGGCTACCTACGCCCCAAAAATTTCAAAGGAAGACGGCTTCGTTGACTGGTCGTGCGAGGCTCTGCGCGTGCATGCCCAGGTGCGCGGGGTCACGCCCTGGCCCGGTGCGAGAACCGTTATTGAAAGCAACGGGGTTGCGTTGCCGTTGATTTTTTCGCCGGGCAACCTTGGCGACCCTGTGGAGGGCGTTGCGCCAGGTTCTGTGCGCAATGATGGCCAAGGGCTGAGCATTGCCTGCGCTGACCGCTGGTATGTGCTTGACCGAGTGCGCCCGCAAGGCAAAAAGGATATGTCCGCCCGCGATTTGCTCAATGGCCTTTTGCGTGGAGCGCCGTGCGGCATTTGCGGCATGGCGCGGCAGCCTGTTGCCGGGGAGTAGGGCTCTTGCCGCTTTTGCGGCGGCATCTTCACGCTTGATCTGCGCTTCTTTTTTTCTTTTTTCGCCCCGTGCTTCAGGCCGTTGCGCTTCAGCGCTCTAATGGCCCTTTTCGGCTGATTTTTTCGTTAGTCCCTTTTCTGCATGTTCAGCACGTATCTTTTTATGAGGCTGTGAGGCTGCATGTTCCGCAAGTCCCCTTTTTCTTTGCCGCCCGAACAGTATGGCGGAGCGCGCAAGCGCATTTTTATCGGGCTTATGCTGGCTTCGTGTTTGGTATTATGTTTTTTGGTGGCTTTTTTTCTTGTTTTGCCGTGGGCAGGTTTTTTTGAAACACGTCACTGGCTGCCCATGGTCAGCATGATATTTGGCCTTACTGTTATTGTTGCTCTGTTATGGCTGTGTATTCTTCTTGTTTTTTATATCTATACAGGAAAATACGTTCCAGGCGTAGACAGCGTGCGTCATGTAACAGTGCGTTTGTTTTTCCCGCTTATGGAGCTGCTTGCCAAAGCCGTTGGCATTGATCGGGGTAAAGTTCGCCGCAGTTTCATCAAGGTGAATAACGAGCTTGTGCTCTCCGCTGGGCGCATCGTTCGGCCAGAGCAACTGTTGCTGTTGTTGCCCCACTGTGTGCAGCGGTCTTCGTGCCCGCAGCGGCTGGAACATAATATTGATAACTGCCGCCGTTGTGGGCAATGCCCTGTTGATGGGCTGCTGGCTCTTCGTGATACCTATGGCGTTCGCCTTGCTATCGCAACGGGCGGCACCATCGCCAGGCGCATTGTTGTTGGCTTGCGCCCGCGCTGCATTGTGGCGGTTGCCTGTGAGCGCGATCTCACCTCCGGCATTCAGGATAGTTATCCGCTGCCAGTGTTTGGCGTTCTGAATCAACGGCCCCATGGGCCTTGCATCGACACTCTGGTTCCCATGGCGGCGCTAGAGGATGCGGTGCGCATCTTTCTTGGGTTAGCTGCGCCCGTTATGCAGGGCAGGGGATAACATGGGCGGAGAACGTTTTGCCTCCGGCGGCATTTTTTCGCAGATTCCGCGCAACGTGCGCCGCTTGCCCGTCAACGCGCGCAATGCCGCGTTGATGGCTCTACTGCTTGTTGATGCTGGGCTGGCCGCGCAGCAGGCGCTTGCTGGCGTGTTTGGGGCCCTGTCTTCACACTCCGCAAGGGGTGCTGCAACTGGGCGGCAAGGGCATGCTGCGGCGCATGCCGAAACATGTGGACTTGGCGCTGCGGACCGCGCGCTGTGTTCGGAACTTGTGTATGGGTATCTGCGGCTTGAAATCCGCATTGCGTTTGTTCTTGCCAAAGTATTGCCGCGCCCCGAATCTTTGCCGCGCCCGATTTTGCTCGTCTTGGGTCTGGCTGTTTATGGTTTGCTGTTTCAGGACAGAGTGCCGGACCATGCCGCTGTGTTCAGCGCCGTTGAATCTGCACGATCCTTGTATGGGCAGGGGCTTTCGCGCGTTGTGAACGGCGCGTTGCGTTCTGTGCAGCGCATGGGGCCTGCGCCGCTTGAGCCAGCGTTTTATGCCCGCGTTGACGCCCCGCAGGGCAGTGTTGCGGCTGACAGCCTGTTTTATTCCCTGCCGCAGTGGATTGTTGCCCAGTGGCTTGATGCGTATGGCGATGCGGCAGCGCAAGCGCTTTGCCGCAGGTCGTCGGCACGCCCATGGAGCGCATTGCGGATAAACGCCCGTCATGCCGCTGCCGCGCAGTTGCGCGACGCGCTTTTGGCCTGCGGGGGCCTGGCCATTGGGCAGTGGGGCGCGGCTTTTGGCCCTGGGCAATTGCCTGCGGCCGTGCTGCAATGTTCGCTTGACGATTGGCAGCGCAAGGGCGCGCTTTCGTTTCAGTCCGCCGGTTCGCAGTTGGTGCTTGAGCAGCTTGGGCTGTATGAATGGCAGGAGCCCGTTTGGGACGTTTGCGCGGGATATGGCGGAAAAACCGTGGCCTTGCTGGAACGCGGCGTTTCTGTTCCGCTTGCTTCAGACCGCAATGTCGGTCGCCTTGCCGGGCTGTCTGGCCAGTGCGCGCGTTTGCAGTTGCCATGCCCCGGTGTTGTGCTTGCTGATGCCGTCATGCCGCCTGTGGCGGATTGGAGCGGGCATTTGCTTGTTGATGCGCCTTGCACTGGTTTGGGCGTGCTTTCCCGCCGCCCTGACATCCGGCGCAGGCCTATGGCCTATGCGCTGGAGCTAGAGCGGCTTCAGGCCTCAATGCTTGATCGTCTGGTTTCTTTGCTGCAGGCAAGCAGGCAGTTGGCCTATATCACCTGCACATTGCGCCCGCAGGAGAATGAGCGCCGCGTGGAGCAGCTGGCGGCTGCCGCTGGCTTGCGCGTTACGGCGCAGTGGAGCACCCCGGTGGACCACCCCTGGTTGGAAGGCATGTTTGGAGCTGTGTTGCGGCGCGTCTAGCGGTTTGCAATGCAAAAAGCACAATGCGTTTTATGGGCATTGCGCTTTTTGCGGCAGCGCTTTTTGCCTGCCTGCAGGCGTCGTGTCGCCAGGCCTAGTGTGCTTTCTTCCGTGGCGCTTCAGATTGGCGTTGCAGCAAATAATTTGTTGTGGCCGCCCTGTGTGGACCGGTTATTGCCTGCCTTTTGCTCCGCTATCCGCGGCATTTCAAGAGCGCCGCAGCGTTTTTTCTCCGTTGTTGCGCGGAGTGTCTGCCTACGCTTCCTTTATTTCTCCGCTTTCTTCCGTGGTGATTTCCTCGCTTTCAGGCAGGGAAACGCCCAGCTTTTCCAGCAGCGCAAGCAGTTCTTCGCGGCTGGCGTAAGCAAACGCAATGCGCCCGCTGTTCTCGTCGCCGCTCACTTGGGTTTTGCAACCAATATTGTTGCGCAAATTTTGCTGCAGGCTTTTAAAGCGTTCGCTCTTTTTGCGCGGGGTCCGCGTGCGTGGGCGCACCTGGTCTTCTTGCTGCTCCCAGGGCAGGGCATTGTTGCCCCGCCAGTAGGCGGCGGCGTCTTCCGCCTCGCGCACGGTAAAGTTGTGGCTCTGTATGCGCAGGCGCAGCGCCTCTTGGGCCGTCATATCATCAATCCCCAGCAGGCAGCGGGCGTGGCCGGCGCTGAGCCTGCCCGCCTGAATGTCCGCCCTGGCGTTGGCGCTGAGCTGCAACAGGCGCAAGGCGTTGGCAATGGCGGGGCGGCTTTTGCCAAGACGCGAGGCCAGTTCCTCCTGGGTCAGTTCCAGGGCCTCGCGCAGGGCCTGCAAGGCCTCGGCTTCTTCAATGGGGTTGAGGTCTTCCCGCTGCAGATTTTCGATAAGAGCGGCGGCCATCACCTCTTTATCGGTGAGCTGGCGCACAAAAACCGGCACGTTTTTCAACCCCGCCATTTGCGCCGCTCGCCAGCGGCGTTCGCCAGCCACAATCTGGTAGGTATTTTCTTCTGCCAGCGGGCGAACCAGCAACGGCTGTATAATGCCTTGCGATTTTATGGATTCGGCCAGTTCCCGCAACGCGGCCTCGTCAAAATGCCTGCGGGGTTGATTGGGGTTGGCGCGCAGGGCTGTGACCGGCACAGTGTTTGTTGCGGTTTCGTGCCCCGGTTCCTTTTCAGTTTTGGGTGCCGATCCGCCGAACAGGGCGTCCAGACCTCTGCCCAGTCCCTTGCTGCTGCTCATGTTCACTCCTTCTGCGTATGACCGTTCATCGTTTTGGCGTTGCGTTTTTGCCGCTTTGCGCAGCGCCCAAATTTTTTTACGTGATTTTTTGGGGCAGGGCAGCCCATTGGGCGGTTTGTCTTGACATTTGCCCTTGCCCCGCTGCACCCTGTGCCGAGTCTCACAATATTCCCGTCGGCGCGGCTTTGGCCGGTGCGGCGGGTCGTTCGCTTCCGCTTTAAACGCAATGCGTTTATTTTTGTGCTGTGGCGGAAGCTCTTTTACGTTTTTACCCTAAGGAAACATCATGCTTGATAATCCGCAGCTTCAATATGTTACCGATTCCAAGGGCAATGTGGCCTCGGTTATTGTTCCCTGGGCGTTGTGGGAAAAAATCGAACCCAAGGTTCTTAATTTGCTGCGTGTTGACCCCGAACCCCAGGATCTCTCGCAGGCGCCTGGCCCGCTGAAAAATTTTGACGACCTTATGAAGTGCTGGGATTTCAAATATGCCTACAATCCTTCCGTGACCTGCCCGCATTGCGGCGCAAGCGCTGCGGATTGGCGCAATGACCCCAACCAGTCTTTTGTTTTGACCAATGCCAATATTGGCGGCCTGCTGGTTTTTCATTGCCGCTCTTGCGGAACGACCATTCGGCAAAAGCATTTCCGCGATCATATGGCGGTTGAGCACAGCACGCCGAAAAAATAACTTTTCCGCATCGTCGCGCTATTGCAGCACTGTGGCCTTTCTGCTGGCGCGCCGCAGCACAATTTCTTTGGCAAGGCCAAGGTAGGCTTCCGCCCCTTTGGATTTTATGTCGTAATGGATGATGGACTTGCCGTGGCTTGGCGCTTCGGAAAGGCGCACGTTGCGTGGAATGACTGTTTCAAACAAGTGCTCGGGAAAACAGCGCCGCACTTCGTTTTTGACTTCTCGGGTCAGCCGATTGCGGGTGTCGTACATGGTCAGCACCACGCCCAACAATGAAAGGTTGGGGTTAAGCCGCTTTTTAACTTGCTCATAGGTTTGCAGCAGTTTGACGATGCCCTCAAGCGCAAAAAATTCGCATTGCAGGGGAATGAGCAGCTCGCGCGAGGCGCACAGCGCATTTAGCGTGAGCAGGCCCAGCGAAGGCGGGCAATCAAGGATGATGTATTCATAATCGTTGTGAATGGTTTTGAGGCACTCATCCAAAAAAAATTCACGAGCCATTTTATCCACAAGCTCAAGCTCAACGGCCACCAGGTTTGTGCTTGCTGGCAGCACATCCAGAAAAGGGGAGCGTGTTTTGGCAATATTTTGCTTTACGCTTTCCGGCTCATAAAAAGTGTTGTAAAGATCGCCGTGCAGGTTCTCCTGCTGCAAACCAATGCCGCTTGTGCTGTTCGCCTGGGGGTCACAGTCAACCAGCAAAACTTTTTTTTCCATCACTGCCAGGGCGGCGGAAAGATTGATGGCTGTTGTGGTTTTTCCTACGCCGCCTTTTTGGTTGGCAATGGAAATGATGCGCGCCATTGAGGCCTCCCAGTCTTGCTGACTGATTTTTAGAGGTAGTGCTGCTTCAACCTGTTGGCTGCCATGCCATTATTGAGGGAGCAGAGCTTCAAGGAGCATGAACTTTTTTCAGAAAATTTGGCTGCACCCGGCAGAGGAAGAAAAACTTCGTGTTTCACATGAAACATGGGAAAACACCGGGCGCTGCAATGAACTGTTTGTAAAAGAGTGCGCCGGGAGCGTCAAGGCTTAAAGAGAAAAAGTAAGGCCAATACTTGCCGCGCTTGAGCAAAATGGATAAAAAGGGGACATACATAACGGCTGGAGAACCTATGGAAACAGTGAAGGTATTGTTGGTTGACGATGAAATAGAGGTCACCAAAATTTTGTCCAAAAGACTTGGCCGAAGAGGATATGATTGCCAAACGGCTGCTAATGGACAAGAAGCTGTGGACGCTATGCGCCAGTTTCCCTTCGGCATTGTTATTATGGATGTAAAAATGCCCGTAATGGACGGCATGACAGCCCTGCAGCTTATCCATGCACAGTGGCCGAAAACGCAGATAATCCTTCTGTCAGGGCATGCAGATATGCAACTGGCAGTACAGGCCATGACGGAAGGCGCTTTTGGCTATTTGATGAAGCCGGTGGATATTGACGAGCTGCTCTTTAAAATTGAAGACGCGGAAACCCAACGCCGCCTTGAGGCGGGGCAGGGGTAGGCAAAAAGCACACAAATAAGGATATGATATGTTCCGTGCTAAAAAACTGGTTGCGGCTGTTGTGATGGGTTTGGCCCTTGTGGGCGGCACTGTTTGCGGCGCGCGCGCCGCTGAAGAAAAGGTTGTTGTTACCGAAGAAAATCTGCCGCAACTCTTGGAAAAATTGTTCCGTGAGCGGCCTGAGCTTGTCATGGATGTTCTGCGCAGCCAGAGTGAATCTGTGCTGGAAATTGCCCAGCAGGGGTCAAACCTGCGGCGCAAGCACAGCCTTGAGGCCCAGTGGGCCGTTGATCTGAAAATCCCCAAGACAGTCAAGACTGCGGGCCGCCCGATTATGGGATCGCCCAAGGCCAAAGTGCGCATTGTGGAATTTTCCGACTTTACCTGCCATTTCTGCCAGCAGGCCTCAAAAACTGTGGATGCGATCTTGCAGGAGTATGGCAAAGATGTGTGCCTTGTTTTCAAGAGCATGCCGCTGGATGATAAAGGTCCGGCCGGGATAGCGGCTGCATATTTTGTTGCGGTTTCGCAGCAGAGCGAAGAAAAGGCCTGGTTGTTTTACAAGGCATTGTTTGCGGATAGGGACAAGCTGATTGCCGATGGCGAAGCGTTTCTGAAAAAAACAGCTGAAGGGCTGAACGTGGATATGAAACGCCTTGCCAAGGATGTGCGCAGCAAAAAGGTTGCGGATATTCTGGCTGAGGATCAGCAGGATGCGCAAAAGCTCAACATTGAGGGAACGCCGTATTTTTTGGTGAACAATCTGATTGTTCGCGGCGCGTTGCCGCTTGATCTGTTTAAAGACGCTGTGGATATGGCGCTGAAAAACAGCAAGTAGCTCAGCTTGTTCGCAACGGCGCGGTTTGTTTTGTGCGTGTTGCTGGGCAGATTGCGCAGATGGCGCCCGGTGAAACGCAAACTGGCAATGAGACGGATTCTTTTGCAGGCAATCTCTGGGTAAGTACCTGCCTTCGCGGGTGTTTACAAACTGTTGGCCAGGAAAGCGCAAACCGTTTAGCCTCATTGAACCCGCCTGACATGCGACTATAGATAGACCATTCACACTGCGTGCAAACCCGTTCGCAAGCAGACTGAAAAAATCCACAAGGGCCGTGCAGCAATGCGCGGCCCTTGTGGATTTTTGCGTCGTTCATGCAGAAAAACTCGTTATGACCCAGCAGGGCGCTTTCAGCAAAAAAACATTCTGCGATCGAAAATGGGTGGATGCGGAAGGTGGCACAGTTTTGCGGCGGTACACAAAAAATATCAAAAAAGCAGCAATGCGTTTTGCGCAAGGCCGGAGGGGGCATGACGGATCAAACGCCAGCGCGGCAATACGCGTGCTGTTTTCCGTTCATGAGGAGAGAAATCGGGAAGGCCTGTTCAAACATGCGCAATCTGGGCTAGGAGGGCTCTTTTCCGTCTGCCCGGGTGCGAATGACCTTGGTCATCCAGCTGCGCAACTGGTCCAAATCCGCTTGTTGCGTTTTTTCGGAAGCGTCAAGCAAAACACGCAAGGCGCTTACCTCTTGTCGCAATTGCGCAACAGGCTCGGTCTTTTCTTCATTTGGCGCGGGCAAACGCTGCACAACAAGCTGCAGCAGATGGGCAATCCCTTCAATCGCGCTTGTTTGACGTTCCAGAATTTGCAGCGCGGCTGCGGGAAAAAAGTCGTTATCCGCAGGTAAATGCGGCGTAAGGGCGGGTTCGCCGCATTCCGCAACAGCCACAGCGTTGCGTGGAAAGCGGGCGCTCAGCGCGTCTTCCACGGCAGCCGCAGTGCGTGATTTCTGCATTTGCTCCAGTATCGCCGCAATAACCTGAAGGGTTTCGCGCCGATACCGCCGCCGCCGACCTTCGCCGACACTGGGAATAAAACTGGAAAAACGCTTGCAATAATAGCGGGTTGTAGACTCAGGGAGGGAAAATTGGCGTGAAATATCCGCAATGCTCAAAAGGCTCTCAGTGATAGCAGCCTTGCGTGCCATATTTCCTCCCACGCCGGGGCAAGCACCGCCAAAAGCGTACTAATGAACCGGCATTTTTGCGCAATGTGAGGGGAGAGGTGAGAAGTGTGCGAAATAGCAACAAAGCGATTCCGAACAATAGTATTGAAATACTCCAAAAAAAATATAATAGCAACCAGCATAAAGAAAAGGCGGTTCCAAGACAGGAACCGCCAAAAAACAAAACAACGATGCTATTGTGCGCTCTTGCGCAAAGATCAGTGGGCGACACGGCGAACAGAAATGAGCTTGTCGCGCCAATAGGGAATTTCAAGGCTTTCCATGCGCACGTTTGAACCGCGCCGTGGGCTGTGGATAAAAGACTTATCGCCAACATAGATGCCGGTGTGCAGGCCCTTGGGACCAGAACCGGTGCGGAACACGAGAATATCGCCCTGGCGCGCGGCCGAAAGCGGCACCCGCTGCCCGGTGTGCGCTTGATCTGACGTGATGCGCGGCACCTTCATGCCGTTTTTGCGATAGGCCCACCAGATAAGACCGGAGCAATCAAAACCCTTTTGCGGTGAAGCTCCGCCAGACCTATAGCGCTTGCCCATTTGCGAATAGGCGTCCTTGACCACCTGACGGGCAGATTGCGGAGCTGGCCCGCTATCTGGCGCAGGGCGGAAAAGGCCGCAGCCTGTCAGAAAAATGGCGCAGACGAGCAGAAGCGCACTATTGCGCAACGCGCGCCAATAATTTGAATGCATTGCTGCTTCCATGCTGCAACCTGCTGTGATTTCAATTAAATTGAAATTATCATCCAACTACGGCTTGGGTGTTGCGTAAAATTGAAGCAAGTTGCGTGCCGAAGTTGGCAAAAAGGTGCGAGGAGTGAAAAGAGCCAAGGCGGGCAACTGGCGCACCACGCCCCGCATGCCGGGCAGAACAGTGCCGCGTAGAGCAGCCGTGTGCAAAAACGGCGGGTGTGCGAATAAAGACGCCAACATACACGGCAGGCAGCAAAAGCACGCTGCGCGGATTGGGTGGCGGGGCTGGGGCGGCAGCAATGTCAGCAGCAACGACAGCGGCAGCAGCAGGGCCGTTATTTCGCGTTTTTGCCAGCGCTGCCCGTGTTCACGCCGTCTGCCCTGGCAGCAGCGTCTAAGGCGCTATCGGCATTGTTCCCGTTCGCGCCGGTTGTGGCATCTGCACCATCTGCAACAGCGGTGGCGTCAGTGGTCATAGGCTGCTTGGGGGCAACAAGCTCCGCATCGGTGATCTCGTCGTCCTCGCCTTCGCCGGAAGGAACGTTCGGTGGGGGCGCGCATGCGGGGGACTGCGCGTCGTTTCCCTGGGGCAGGGCTTTGGCCTCCACAACCTGCCCGCCAAGGGCAAGGCGCTGGGCTTCGGTTTGGGGCAGAGGCACACAGCCTTTATCCACCAGCACAATGCCGGTGCGTTCAAGCACCTCGCGCCGATATTCATATTCCTGCATCATCCGGTGGTGGCGATAGACAAACCAGCGGTGAACCAGGTAGCACACGGCGAAAAGGGCGGCTATGCTGCCCGCTATCCAGGGAACATAAGGCGTAAGCGCACCGCCCAGGCGCACCAGAGCGGAAAAAGCGCCGTCCACAAAAAACAGGCCCGCGCCAAGTAGCATAATGCCAAGCAGCAGCACAACCGTGGGGGCGTTGCGAATAATGGCATAGAACCGGCGCAGGCGCTCGGGCACCTGCTCGTCATCGGCAAAACCTTGGCCATTGCCAGCGGGGGCTTCGTCTTCCCGCCCCAGATAGCGCGAAACATAGGTGCCCGAAAGGTGCACAATCAGCATCAGCCCCACAGGTGCGAGCACGGCGGCAACAGCCCAGCCAAGCCAGGGAAAGCGGGCCAGCGGCGGTCCACCGGGCAATTCGGG
>Ga0183101_1000423_pt1 | contig 15861 bp, 14 predicted proteins | sample Biomet3_FD_127790 | JGI IMG/M metagenome (GOLD analysis project Ga0183101, IMG submission 127790) | Microbial communities from bioreactor (seeded with sewage sludge) at LBNL, California, USA - Biofuel metagenome 3 | ecosystem: Engineered > Bioreactor > Anaerobic > Unclassified ... | reverse complement strand
GAAAACATTATACGTTGTATTGGGAAAAACTTCATGTTTTGGTATAATAGACATGCGCACGCGTAGTTCAATGGTAGAACGTCAGCTTCCCAAGCTGAATACGCGAGTTCGATTCTCGTCGCGTGCTCTATATAAAATAGGCTCATTTCCGGTCGGAATGAGTTTTGTTTTATATATCAGTTGTTGCAATTTATGCAATAACTCATATGAGCGATTTTTTTAAGAAGGTTGAAATACAAAAATTAACGGTGTTGCATATTTTGCAACACCGCTAAAGTGTTTGAAGAATGGTAAACTATAATATCGACCGTAATTATTTCAATAATAAATAATTTTCTTAAAATTTTGTGGAATTACTGCGCTCGCTAATTAAGACATCTGCGATTTCATCCACGGGAATTTCAGGGTATTTTGTCAGCCATAAATAGATAACATACATGTAACCTTGATTGGAATATCCAAAGCGCATGCGGATATTCATTTCTTCTGATTTAGTGATTGGCTCATGATTCTTAATGATTTTATTGGCCATCATTTCACCAATTTTCGCAACGAAATTGTCATTCGCACCTGAATTATAAAAAGCTAATAATGGCTGCTTGTTTTCTTTATAGAAATTGCAGACATTGATATAATGTTCTTTTCTTTCTTTGCTGCTTCTCGCGCCGCTGTTGTTCCAGCTGACAGATAGGATCATCTGCAGGAAGTCTTCTTCTGCGTCATTATATAGAGCATAGATGTCAGTATAATGTGCATATAAAGTAGATTTGTTGACGCCGGCAGTACCGCATAACTCCTTGATGGTGATTTCATGAAGCTTTTGTTTTTCTAAAAGTTTGATCAAAGATTCTTTTAATATTTTCTTTGTATACTGTGTACGAATATCCATTGTCGGCACCTCTGTTTCCAACTTTTTTTGTAATTTTGTCGGGATAAAAGACATTTTCACAAAAACTTGTGGAAGAATTATAAGCGCTTTCATTCTATCATACTTGTGTCGATAGCCAACAGTTAGTTGGTGAATCGGAATGACATGTGCTAATCCGGATGGCACATTGAATCTGAATATGACAAGTTAAGAGGGAAAAATTTATATGAAAATAAATGATCAAGCCACAGAAAAAGTCCAAGGGTTTATTACAAAACTGAATAGAAGTGATTTTCTTCAATCAATGATGGCAGGTATGATGGGTGCTTTGCCAGCAACCATCATTGGAGCATTTGCTACACTGCTGAATAGTATTAGTATTCCGGTATATCAGTCTTTCCTGCAGAGTACAGGTATTTCTGCATTACTGAATCTTGCGGTCATCTGTACAACAAACATTATTGCCCTGATCATATGCATGAGTATTGCAATGAATTATGCAGAAAGAAAAGGTGTTAAGCATCCTGCACCAGTTGCATTCATTGCTCTTGTAGCATTCTTGATCCTGACTCCTTTGAATCTTGGTACAAATGATTGGGGGCAGGCAACTGCTTCCATACCTATGGACTGGCTTGGCTCACAGGGAATGTTCTCAGGAATTGTAGTTGGTGTATTAGTTGCTTCTATTTATGCCTTTGTTGAAAAAAAGCACTGGACAATCAAGATGCCAGACAGTGTTCCGCCAATGATTTCAGAAGGGTTTGCAGCATTGGTTCCAGGCATTATCATCGGTATTGTCTTCCTTGCACTCAAAGCATTGTTTGGGGCAACACCATTCGGCAGTTTCCATGCATGTATCTATAGCATTCTGCAGGCTCCGCTGACTGGTCTGACAAGTAATATCTGGTCTTTATCTCTTGCAACGATTATTACTGGTATTTTATGGTTCTTTGGTATCCATGGCGGTGCAGTTGTCTTAAGTATCATTATGCCTCCGCTGATGGCCTTGGATATGGCAAATATGAGTGCCGTTGCCGCTGGTTCTGCAGCACCGAACGGTATGGGTTTAGCTTTCTATAATATATGTACAATGGCAGGCGGTTATATCGGTCTGCAGATCTGCATGATGTTCTGCAAATCAGAACGCTTCAAGACACTTTCAAAGATTACTTTACTGCCAGCAGTCTGCGGCATTAGTGAACCATTGATCTTTGGTGCTCCATGTGTCATGAATACAACTTTTGCCATTCCATTTATCTTTGGTCAGACAATTACACTGATCTGCGGATACATCCTGAATCTCATTGGTGTTCTGCCAAATCTTCCAGGTATCAGTGCACCAATGGGTACACCTTTCTTGATCAGAAGTTTTATCTCCGGCGGTTGGAGATATGTTCTTTATGAAATTGCAATGCTTGTGCTGCTGACATTTATCTGGATGCCATTTGTTAAGAAAGCAGATAAAGAAGCACTTGCTGCAGAACAGGCAGATACGACAGAAGAAAGTAATTGATAGTGAGGTGATTGTATGAATAAAGATCAACTCACAGATTTGCTTCATCAAATGACGCTTACAGAAAAGATTGACCAGCTTGTTATGCTGGACAATTCATTCTTTCAAAAGGATGCTGCCATTACAGGACCGCAGGTTAAACTTGGTATCTCAGAAGATGTAATCCGCAATATAGGATCTGCATACAATGTCATTGGGGCAGATAAGGTAAGAAAGCTGCAGGATGAGCACATGAAGAACAGCCGTCTGCATATCCCGCTGCTTTTCTGCGGCGATGTTATTTATGGACTGAAGACGGTCATGCCTATTCCATTAGGATATTCCTGTTCCTGGGATCCTGAGACAATCGAAAAAGGGATGTCTATTGTGGCTGATGAAGCATCGGCCGGCGGCATTCATACAGTGTTCTCACCGATGCTTGATCTTTCGCGTGATCCTAGATGGGGCAGGGTCATGGAAGGTCTGGGAGAAGACCCTTATCTTGCATCACAGATTGCTGCATCAGAAATCAAAGGTCTCCAGGGCAACTTGGATTCACATCACGTAGCATCCTGTATCAAGCATTTTGCGGCGTATGGGGCGGCTGAAGGCGGCCGAGATTATAACTCTGTAGATATGTCTGAGAGAAAACTGCGGCAGGAATATCTGAAGCCGTATCAGTCTGCTGTCCAGGCAGGAGCAAAAATGGTAATGCCTTCCTTTAACACAATCAATGGGATTCCTTCCACAGCCAACAAGTGGCTGTTAAAGAAGGTATTGGAAGAGGAATGGGGCTTCCATGGTGTGAAAGTATCAGACTATGCCGCAATTCAGGAACTTGTTTATCATGGCTATGCAGAAGATGCGTATGATGCAGCAGAGAAGGCAATTCACTGCGGTGTCAATTTTGATATGAAAACAAGTGTCTATGCAAATTATCTTCAGAAGGATGTTGAAGACGGCAGAGTCAAGGAAGAAGAAATTGATGAAGCAGTCATGCAGATTTTGAATATTAAAAATGAACTTGGATTATTTGAAGACCCATATCGTCAGGCAAGCGTGAAAGAAGAAACAGCACGTCAGTATACAGAAGAAAGCAGAAGAACTGTGAAGAAGCTGGCAGATGAATCTGTGGTACTCCTTGAAAATCATGATGTGCTTCCGTTGAACAAGAATCAGAAGATTGCCTTGATTGGACCGATGGCAGACAGTAAAGGCACATTGGGAATGTGGGCATTCAATACGGATGCCAGCAGGAATCGTACTCTTCGTGAAGAATTGACTGAACGCGTTGGACAGGAAAATGTAAAGTATGCATGGGGATGTGACTTTGTTGATTCCATGGATGCTTTAGGAGATATTGGTAAGTTCTTTCATCCTGAAGCACCAAGAAATTTAATAGAAGAAAAACAGAAGGCGTTGGAAGCGGCAGATGCCAGTGATGTCATTGTGTTTACAATGGGTGAACATGCAATGCAGAGCGGTGAGGCATCCAGCCGTACAGATTTATCACTTCCTTCCTGTCAGATGTCTCTGCTTCATGAATTCAAAAAAATGAGAAAACCAGTAGTGGTACTGATCTATTCCGGCAGACCATTGTTATTGCAGGAAGCAGCAGACAACAGTGATGCCCTGCTTCAGGTATACTGGCCGGGATCAGAAGGTGCTTCTGCTGTCGCAGATGTCTTGACGGGGAAAATCAATCCTTCGGGAAAACTGACGATGTCAATGCCGCGTTCGATGGGACAGATTCCTGTCTATTACAGTCAGTTAAAGACCGGCAGACCTCTGCAGGGTTCTGGTCATACAGGCAAGTTTGTTTCAAAGTATTTGGATTGTCCTAATTCTCCTTTGTATTGCTTTGGATATGGGCTTTCTTATACAGATTTTACAATCAGTCAGCTGTCACTCGACAATCCATACATGAATAAAACAGAACCATTGCATGCAGTAATACATATTAAAAATATAGGTAATTGTAAAGGCGATACGATTGTACAGTTGTATATTCATGATGAAGCAGGTACAATTGCTCGACCAGTCAAAGAACTGATTGATTTCAAGCGTATTACTTTAGAAGCAGGCGAAGAAAAGGATATTACATTTGGAATCAGTGAAGAAAAGCTTCGTTATTATGATGCCAATATGGACTATATCACTGAGCCAGGAAAATTCATGCTTTATGCAGGACTTAACAGTGAAGAATGTATCGAAACAGAATTTACATATCAGTTATAAAGAAGGGTGACATGCATGGGAAGATTTTCAGAAGATTTTCGTGAAAAAGCAGGAAAAGGTGATGCCAAAAGAGATGCTGGTCTAACAACACCGGATGATATTGAACGCTTTGATAATATCTCGTATGGTACGATTGAACCAAAGTGGCAGATGCTTGATGTGTACAGACCAAAGAATCGGGAAATGAAGAAACTTCCTGTTATCATGAGCATTCATGGCGGCGGCTGGGTCTATGGAGATAAAGATGTATATCAGTGGTACTGTATGTCATTAGCTCAAAGAGGATTTGCAGTCGTAAATTATTCGTACCGGTTAGCACCGGAGTACAAGTATCCTGCATCCTTTGAAGATACCAGTACTGTGGCAGAATGGATCATGACACATGCCGAACAGTATGGTTTTGATACAGAACACATCTTCGGTGTTGGTGACAGCGCAGGTGCACACATGCTTTCTTTATTCGCAGCAGCCATTACAAACCCAGAGTATCATGCAGACTTTACACTGCCAAAAGGATTTTCCTTTCAGGCAATTGCTTTGAACTGCGGCGCATATAAAATGAAGTACAGTGAAGCAGAAGACAATGACATGAATCCGATGAAGGAATTTCTTCCTGACGGAGGCACACAAAAAGAATTACGGCAGATCAGTAGCGCAGATCATATTACAGATCAATTTCCACCAAGTTTTGTTATGACATGTCCGAAGGATTTTCTTTCGGCTGCACCAGAAGATCTGATTCCTGTACTGAAAGAGAATTGTGTGCCATTTATCTACCGTGTATATGGGAATAAACAGAATCCACTGGGACACGTATTTCACTGCAATATCAAGACATCTGATGCAAAATTATGCAATGATGAGGAATGTAATTTCTTTAAAGAATTTTGCTGATATAGTTATATCCTGTAATTAATTATTCATTGCTTATTGTTTTGAATAAATCAAAAACGAAACCGATCAGTAATTACAGGCACTTCTTAGTTGTCCGGATAAGAATTCTTTATTCGAAATATAAAGAGGTGCCTTTCAACTTACGGGTATGATTCCTTCTCACCAATCACAGTTGCGTCCAATTTTGCAACGATGGGAGCTTGTCTTGGCGTTTTCCTGAAAACAAAAAATAAAAAGGTCAAAGAAATATCCGGTGGTGCAGCATTCGCAGCACTTACGGGTGGCATCACGGAACCAGGCGTATATGGCGTCACACTGAAATATAAGAGACCGTTTATCATCTGCTACATATTCACATGTATTGGAGGAATGATCATGTCCTTTGCAAATGCACAGTATCCTGGAATCATGACGGTCAGTATGCTTACACTTCCAACGCTGGCAATTCTCCCAGGCGGCACATTTACATTAATTTCTGCTTTGACAGGTTTCTTTGGGACAGCAATTGCGACATATTTTATCGGGTTCAATGATAAGATGATTGAAGCTTCAGAAATTCAGTAAGTCTGTTTTGAAACAAAAATAAAAATCAATATGAAAAACGGGCGCACGGACAAAGTCAATGAGCCTGCATTGTTAAAGCAATCTTACTATAATGAAAAATAACAGAGAGTGCAAAATGAAATATACAAATCCCATCATTGCCGGCATGCATCCGGATCCATCCATATGTAAAGTGGGTGATACTTATTATTTGATTAATTCATCGTTTGAATATTTTCCGGGAATTCCAGTATTCAGTAGCCGGGACCTTGTGAACTGGTCTCAGATAGGGAACTGTCTTACAGGAAAAGCACAGCAGATACTGTCGACTTCACCATGCTCCGGTGGAATCTTTGCACCAGTAATCCGCTGGTATATGAATAAATTCTATATAATCACCAGCTGTTTTAATCAAGAGGGAATACATAATTTCATTATTACTGCAGATAAGCCGGATAGTGAATGGTCGGATCCTCTGTACTTTGATGCAGATGGCATTGATCCATCTTTATATTGGGAAGATGACAGAACATATGTTCAATACGCAGGCCGTGGAAAAATTCTCCAAATAGAAATTGATCTAAATAGCGGCGCTATTATTAAAGGACCAGAACTTCTAACGACTGGATGCGGAGGCAGAGATGTAGAAGGACCGCATCTATGGAAAAAAGATGACTGGTATTATCTTATGGTTGCAGAAGGCGGAACAAGAGAAGGCCATATGGAAAATCTGCTGAGAAGCAAGAACTTATGGGGACCTTTTGAACCATCTCCATATAACCCAGTCATTTCAAATAAAGATATGGCAGGAGAACCAATTCAATGCGTGGGACATGCAGACTGGATTGTTGGCCCGGATGGCAATGACTATCTGGTAGCTTTGGGGACAAGACCATGGAAGCATAAAACCATCTTGGGACGCGAAACAATGCTGTCGCCAGCGTATTGGACAAAAGATGGATGGCTGAGATCAACCTTCGGCTATATGCCAAGTGAATGGGAAGGAGATCTTGGCACACAATATCCTTTGAATAAACAATTCATTTTGGATATGTCTAAGCAGCAAATGCCTTTCTGGATCATCTCACCACGGAGTGATCACAAAGAGTCATATCAATTTATGAATGGCGTACTAAAAATCACAGGGAATCATTATCGATTGGAAGATGGCAAATGTTCTTTCTGGGCAGTTCGGCAGAGCAGTATGTGTTTTAAAATGGAAATGACATTCCGCTTTGTACAAAACGCTGTAAATGATGAAGCTGGAATAACAATGCTTGCAACAGAGGACTATCATTTTAGTGTTTTCTGCACAACTAGAGATAATAATAGAAAGATTGTTATAAGAAAAAAACTAGCTGATGTTGTTGAAGAGAGTGTGAGTGACTGCAAGATATCTGAGGATCATTTGATCCATCTGACAATTTATGGCAGAGATAATCAGTATGAGTTTAGATGTAATGATCAGGTCATAGGCACATGCCTGCAGAAGCATCTTTCCACGGAATGTGCGGACACACCAAATACAGGTATGGTTGGTGGATTCTTTGTTACTGGAAATGGCGTTGCCTATATTGATGAATTCTCATATGTAAATGAGTAAAAATATTGAATACGCTTAATCGATGTAGGGATTGATTTAAAAAGGAGAAGAAAGAACGGATTGTTATATGGCAAATCGGTGCAGGATTACAGTATTAAAGATAACAAATAATAAAGAGCTTGCGATGGAATACGGACACAAGGGAGAACCATGCCCTGTATTTCAAGAAGGACAGGTTTTTCATACAAAGGGAATTTTTGGAAATGATATTCCGGGCGGATTTTGCCATATGGCTTGGCAGGCTTTGTTTATGCCGGTTAATGTTCTTGCGGGAGGCGGCCGAGTACTTGGACAAGATGATGTTCATATTGCATGCTGTACAGACGGTCTCCGCCCGGTTGTGTTTAAAATCGAAAGAGAAGGAAATGAAGAATGAAAATTGCCGTTATTGGAGCGAATGGACGCCTTGGCAGCAGAATCATTGACCAGGCATTGTCAAGAAATTGGTTGGTTACAGGTTTTATCATTGATGACAAAATCGGCGACCCTCGAGTTCATTGGGGGAAAAAGAGCTTGTTTGATTTAACGACAGAGGACATTCATGATCAGGACGTCGTAATCAGTGCTTTTGGCGGCGGATTTCACGCTGACCCACTTATTAACAGACAGGCATATAACAAATACACATCATTAATCAAAGACACAGGCAAAAGGTTCATTATGATTGCTGGCGCCGGCAGTCTATATACGGACAGAACTCATACGAAACATGAATATGAGATGCCAGGTTATAACCCAGTTCTTGCAAAGATTTCAGAAAATATACATGAAGGAATTGAAGATCTGAAAAAAAGTAATGTCTCAGGCTGGACAGCAGTATGTCCATCCAGAAAATTTGATCCAAATGGAACACTTACAAAAAATTATAAAATCAGTGACTGCGAAGAGATTGTCTTCAATGATGATGGAAACAGCTATGTTACTTATGATGATCTGGCAATGGCAATGCTGGATATTGCAGAGACAGGTAAATATAAGAATGAAGTAATTACTGTACTCAGCACACACGGAGAGTAAAAGTGAAACAGTCAAATATTGAAATATCAATGATAACATGCACTAAAGCATGAATTAGAAGATTTATTCGAAAAATTGGAGCATATTTCATTAAGAATATTATCTATAACTAAGGAGACTAATATATGGGATTGTTTATGCATAAAAAGAAAACGTAATTTTTGTTCCCGAGGATGCCATCATTGCGGTGGCAAATGCGGAATTGGCAGATATTACAACTGCTCCAGATCAAATGTTTGCGAAAAAGGTGATGGGAGACGGGCTTATTTTTTTGCTAAAGGGGGGGACGAAGCGGTAATTAACGCACCTGCCAGTGGAACTTTGACAGCTCTATTTCCTACAGGACATGCTTTTGGTATCACAATGGCTGACGGAGTGGAACTTCTGATTCATATTGGTATTGATACTGTCAACACTAATGGCGATGAATTCTCATTAATGCGAGTGAAACAGGGACAATATATTACAGCCGGTACGCCGATTGTCAAAGTGAACTTAAAAGAGCTGAAAAAGAAATATTATACTGGTGTAATGCTAATTATTACAAATTCTTCTGGGAAAGAACTTCATTTAAAAAAGGAAGGAATCGTCAAAGCAGGAGAACGGCTGAATTAATCAAGTCTGCAACGATCAAAAAGTCGTTGCTTTTTTTTACAAACTCTCCTATTTGGTAGTAGATATACAATTACAAAAGATATTTGATGAAATTATAAGTGTTTTATAAGATTGTGAAAATCAGAAAAAAATATTTATAGTTTACCAAATACAGCAAAAAAAACGTTCACAAAAACAAAAAGAGTCTGCAGTTGTAAACAAATACAAAAATGTAATACTTGATCAGGTAGATGCTCCATTCACACAGCTGATGTGGCAGGAACAGTTCGAGGAGGACCTGAAGGCACTGCAGATGTCCTATCAGGATACGGCTGAGACGATCCAGTCGCTTCCGATGTCATTCTTCATCTATGGCCTGGACTGGGAATATGTCGAAGGGCTCATTGAACAGAAGACTGAAGGCAAGGAAAAGCTGAAGAAGAATATTGATAAGCTGCAGGCAGGACTGCTCGACATCACTTTCCGGGACCTTCCTTACTCGGAGGTGATCGACTTTGCCCATAAGTATATTCAGACGATCGATGTTGATCTGGATACAGACAAAGTCTCTGTCGTGTACAAAGCCGCGACACCATGTATTCCGGTTGCCAGAATGGAAAATGTTGCGGCATGAAATGCCAAAATGTTGCGGCATAGCAGATAGCCAAAATGAATAACAAATATTAGCCAAACTGAGTAACAAAATATAGCCAAACTGAGTAACAAAATATAGCCAAACTGAGTAACGAAATATTGCCAAACTGAGTAACACGACGTATACTGATGGTAATGAGATTCCTTGTCTCTGGAATGTGGGGCTGACATATGAAGAAATATAAGAAGAGAGTAGCGGACAATATCCTAGCCAAGAGGCTGAAAGCAAAGGGTGCTGTTCTAATTGAAGGTGCAAAATGGTGCGGTAAGACCACGACCGCTGAACAGATAGCCAAAAGTGTACTTTATATGCAGGATCCTGAATCACAGAAACAGAACCTGGAACTGGCTGAAATCAACCCTTCACGCTTATTGAGTGGAGAAACACCTAGACTGATTGATGAGTGGCAGATGGCACCAAAACTGTGGGATGCCATCCGGTTTGAAGTTGATAAAAGAGATGAGTTTGGCCAATTTGTTTTGACTGGTTCTGCGGTACCTGGGAATCTATCAGAAATATCGCATACAGGAACAGGAAGAATATCAAGAATGATGATGCGGCCAATGTCTCTGTATGAATCATTGGATTCGACTGGCGAGGTATCTCTAGCTGACCTTTTTGCTGGAAAAAATGAAATTGATGGAGAAAATAATATTGATATTGATCAATTGGCATTCCTTATCTGCAGAGGTGGATGGCCCAAGTCATTAGACCAAGAGGAAGAAGTCGCATTGATGCAGGCAAGAGATTATTATGATGCGGTTGTAAATCAGGATATTGCAAGAGTCAGCGGCATTTCAAGAGATACAGAAAAGGTAAAACGATTCATGCGGTCTTTTGCCAGAAATATTGGATCTCAGACGAAGAAGTCAACTATCATACAAGATATGAGTGCAAATGAAGCTTTTGAGATATCCCCAAAATCAGTCGAAGAATACATGTCTGATCTCAAAAAAATATTTGTGATTGAAGATTCGACGGCATGGAATCCAAATCTCAGATCAAAGACGGTCATACGTACTGCAGATACAAAATATTTTACGGATCCATCCATTGGTGCGGCTGCACTAGGAATTGGTCCACAAGACTTAATCAATGATCTAAATACAATGGGATTGTTCTTCGAAAATATGTGCATCCGTGATCTGCGGATTTATGCAGATGCATTAGATGGGAATGTATATCACTACCGTGATAAAAATGGTCTTGAATGTGATGCAGTACTGCACTTGCGAAATGGAAGATATGGTCTGATTGAAATAAAACTTGGCGGTGATACTCTGATTAGTGAAGGTGTAAAAACTTTAAATGCATTAGCAGAGAAGATTGATACCGACAAAATGAAAGTTCCGTCTTTCAAAATGATTCTGACAGGTGTTGGGAAATATGCCTATCAGCAAAAAGATGGCATCTTCATAGTGCCGATCGGATGTCTTAAAAACTGATTTGCTGAATGCAATTTTCATGAACTTATATTTATATCTTTAGTAATATGAAATCATGAATGCATGATATTTCTTTGTACAGGAATTCACACAAAATGGAGGACTGCTGGCATTTGTAATGGGACAGCGGCCATTGCAATTTGTGCAAAATATCTTTATGCTATAGAAGTAATCAAAACCGAAACCAATCAGTATATGAGTTACAGTCAAAACAGACCTTCCTTTGATTTGACACTTGCATACTTAAAAGTGTCATGAATAAGGGCCTTTTGTCTATCATAACAGTATCAATTTACAAGGTGTTCACACTGTCTGAAGAAGAGCAAAGCCCAATTATGAATCAATACAATTGCTCAATTATTTCTGCTATATGTAGTCAATCATGAATTGATCTGTTCATATCTGTCTAATGCGTGGATAATGCTGTCTTTCATCACGATTTCAACATTCTCTTCAATCTTCTGCTTTGCTTCAATCATTCCTTTTTTCACCCAGTCAAGAGTGATTGATATCAAAGAGAGAGAATAGTATCGGGCAATAAATTCTTTATTTTCCTTTGTGACGTTCCTGCCTTTTGCCAGTTCTTCAACAACATCACAAAGCATTGGGAACAGTGCCTGATAGGTAAAGGTCTCAAGATAATCGCGATTGATGGAACGATATGTATTGATGACAAGATTCTTATTATCTTCTGTCCAGTCCATGATCAGGTGATATCCTTCCTGCCATGTACTGATGCTGCGATGGTTTTTTAGAAGGGCAGCCTCCTGAAGATAGATCCATTCCAGAAGACTGTAGATATCGCTGAAATGATAATAGAAGGCCTGCCTGGTGATGTTGCAGTCTTTTGCAATGTCAGTGACTGTGATGTGGTCAAGCGTCTTAGTCTCCAGCATTTTTTTCAGTGATTCAGCCATGGCATATTCAGCAGTCTTCATAGTGTATTCTCCTATACACACATAATATCATTCTCAAATGTTACAAAGAAACCTCAAAGAGGATTATTTTGACGTTTGAATGTAAACGTAAAAAATCTTGTCATATTTATTTCTACGTAAATTTATGCTGACGTATTCCTTTGCTAGATTATTCGTGTAAGAACGGATCAAGAATCCGTCAGAAAGGAAATGATATGAATATTTATCAGACAATGTATCACCCGAAAAAACCCGAAGGCATTGAAAATCGGAAAGCATTCATTGTAGGTGGAGGAATTGCAGGACTGGCAACAGCTGCTTTCCTGATGGATGATGCCAAGATGCCGGCAGCGAATATCACAATCTTAGAAAGATTCAAGGATGTTGGCGGCTGCTGTGATGGACTGCGGAATGAATTCGGCTACTTATGCCGTGGTGAAAGAGAAATGGAGCCTTATATGGAGTGCCTCTGGTATCTCTACAGCAAAGTACAATCACTTGTAAATAAAGGACGTACAGTGCTGGATGATATCGTTGATTTCAACCGCGATGAACCAATCCACTCAGAAGCCAGAGTCTTTACGAAAGATGGCAGCATCTATGATAAGATCCACGATTACAAGCTTTCTCCAAAAGATATGCAGGACATGATTCATTTCATGTCGCTGACAGAAGAAGACCTGGAGGACAAATCAATTGATGAGTTCTTCGGACCATCGTTCTTCCAGAGCAGTCTCTGGATCTGTTTCCACAGCTGCCTTGCCTTCAAGACCTATCACAGTGCCTTGGAATGCCGCCGCTATTTCCAGAGATTTGCCATGGTGACAAGAAATGAATATCTGGAAGGCATCATCCATACACGCTACAGCGAGTATGATGACATGATCAAGCCTTTGATGACCTGGCTGAGCAGGAATGGTGTCCAAACAGCATATGGCTGCAATGTCTATGATCTTGAACTGGATCAAGAAAACAATACAGCAAAAGCTATTCTGCTGCGGCAGGAGGGGAAGGATCAGAAAATCGAACTGAACGATGGTGACCTAGTATTTGCAACTGTAGGTTCACTGGTCACAAATTCGGCCTTTGGTGATAACCATACCGTTGCTCCAACAATCCGTGATACGAACGATCTGAGCCTCTTTACCTTCTGGAAGAATCTTGCCGCGAAGGACCCGAAATTCGGCAATCCAGATAAATTCCTGGGACAGATTGATAAGACAAAATGGGAGTCCTTTATCCTGACCATCAAAGGATATCCAGAACTGGTAGAAAGAATTGAACGTCTGACAGGCAATAAGGCAGGGATGAATGGTGCTACGACACTGAAGGATTCTGCCTGGGATATTTCCTATGAACTGCATCATAAGCCATTCTTCCCAGATCAGGCAGAAGATGAAGATATTCTGTGGGGCTATGGGCTCTATGGGGAGAGAATTGGTGATTATGTCAAAAAGCCAATGTCTGAATGCACAGGGGAAGAGATCGTCACAGAATTCCTTTATCAGATCAACATGCTTGATATCAAAGATGAGCTGTTGAAGCATACCTATATCTCTACATGTATGATGCCGTATATTGGTGCACATTTCATGCCGAGAAAACGCACAGACTGCCCAGATTATGTGCCAAAGGGCTGTACAAATATTGGCTTCCTTGGTCAATATGTAGAGCATCCGGATGATGCTTCCTTCACAGTAGAACTTTCAGTTCGTACAGCAATGGAAACTGTTTATCGTTTGTTAGGACTTGAGAAGAGGGTCTTAGAAGTATATCCATCAAGATATGATGTCAGATACATGATGGAACGTGCAAAGAGATTTGCGGGAATTGAAGGTCCAATCACCGAAAAAGATCTCCCATCGATCAATCCATTGAAGATCAAAGAAACAGAAAAGCAGCTGCTGACTGCACTGAACAAGATTCCGCCGTATTATACAATGTACCTTGGCAGGGACCGTACAATACCGCTGAAGAAATATGTATTGTCACCAGAAGCACCAAAGACAGATAAGTAGAGGAGAATGGATTTATGAATATCGAGAAAAGAACCATTGAGATGAATGGTATGAAGTATCTCTGCCGCACAGCAGGATTGGATCAAAAGGGTGAACTAGTCATCTTCCTGCATGGATTCCCAGAAAGCTCAATCATTTGGGAAAAGACAATGCAGCAGTTATCGGATCAAGGATACCGCTGCTTAGCACCAGATCAGCGTGGCTATTCCGATGGAGCAAGACCAGCAGGTTATGAGAACTATACATTTAGAAAGCTTGCGGCAGATGTCATTGGGTTTGCGGATGCAGCAGGATGCCATGGCAAGTTCCATCTTGTCGGACATGATATTGGTGCTGCCTTAGGCTGGAATGTCGTCACACTATATCCAGAGAGGATCCAGACATGGACAGCTATGTCGGTCCCACACTGGCCAGCTTATAAATGGGCATTGGCAAATGATCCTGTACAGCAGCAGAAAGGTGCTTATGTCGGTCATTTCTGTCAGCCGGACGTACCGGAGCAGATATTGGCAGGAAATGATTATGCAGTATTGAAGAAATTGTGGACAGGTTTTGACCCAGCTGTGATCAAAGAATACATGAAGATCTATTCACAGCCAAAAGCACTGACTGCTGTTGTGAACTGGTACAGGGCAATTATGCAGGTCGATGAAAATATTGTATATGGCGATATCAATACGCCTACAACATTCATCTGGGGCAATGAGGACCTTGCAATTGGCCGTGCAGGAGTAGACAGAACAAAGCAGTACATGAAAGGTTATTATGACTTCCGTGAACTAAATGCAGGACATTGGCTGAATGAGTTCAATGAACCGGAAGTCACAAAGATCGTCTTTGATTTCATAACAAAATTCAAAGTGCAATAATATTTCAAATCTCGAAAATCAGTAAAGGCAGGTGATTATTGACCACTTGTCTTTTAATGTTAGCAAGTTATTCAACAAAACATTCACGGAAAAAACGTTCCCTTGATTTGACGCTAGCACGTTTCAAAGCAACATGAATATGGGCATTTTAAGTGTCAAAACGGGCACTGATTTACAAGGTAATCACAATATATGAAGAAGAACAAAGCAGAATTATGAGTTAAGCCAGGTCCTCAATCCTTGTTGACATAATTGCACAATTTACATACTATTCATTTAAGCTAAAGTTCCCTGAATTTGACACTAGCACGCTTCAAATTTTCACAAATAATGGCATTTTTAAGTGCCAAAACAGGTTCCGATTTGCAAGTCGATTACAATATACGAAGAATAATAAAGCATAACTATGAGTAAAGGTTAGTACTCAATCCTTGCTGACACTTATATACGGGAATTTATACGTATGCTAAACTGAAAATAGAGAAAGACCTGTTCCTAAAATAAGACAGGAACGATTCGTTTTTAAAGCCATTACTTACATCAGAGGTTATTCAGGTTGTCAAAACACGTAAAGGAGGCAACCATATGATGCATACAGCGGGAAAGAAAAAGATGATTTTCTGGATAGCGGTCGTACTGATCCTTGGATTATGCTTGGCTGCATTCTGGCCAAGAAAACCGTTTGCCAGTCTGAAACAAGACGATATT
>Ga0183101_1002000_pt1 | contig 15864 bp, 12 predicted proteins | sample Biomet3_FD_127790 | JGI IMG/M metagenome (GOLD analysis project Ga0183101, IMG submission 127790) | Microbial communities from bioreactor (seeded with sewage sludge) at LBNL, California, USA - Biofuel metagenome 3 | ecosystem: Engineered > Bioreactor > Anaerobic > Unclassified ... | reverse complement strand
TGCATGGAAGTGCTTACACTCAAATGGGTCTATATCGACAATGACAGGGGAATTGCCAACCTTCCAGACTCAAAGACAGGAGCAAAGGCGCTCCACCTTCCTTCACCTGCGCAAGCTGTGTTGGCCTCGCTTCCTCGCATTAATGAATACTGTTTTCCGGGCAGGAGAGGAACTGGGCACATTGTAAACGTCAAAGATACATGGCGACGACTTCTCGAAACTGCCCGACTTACGGGCTGGCGAATTCATGATTTACGCCACGCATATGCCAGTTATGCCGCATGCTCAGGCAAGAGTCTGCCAGTTATCGGGGCCATCCTTGGACATACCCAAGCGGCGACAACAGCACGTTATGCACATCTTGCAGATAATCCTGTCGCCATTGCCGCCGCTGAAACAGCGGCGCAAATTCAGAAGGATTTCAGCGGCGGCAAAGTTCTGCCCTTCAAAAAGACCGCTGAGTAGGCGTACCTCACACTTTTATTGATATACACAAAGTGTAGTTACACTAGGTCCAAGCCACACCGGACAATGACTTACAACCATCTATGAATGACGCCCTGCGTGTGTGCATGGAAGTGGAAAAGAGAACGTTGCAACCGTAATCATTTTTTTGTCAGCATTTGCAAACGCTCCTGTTGAAAAATGAGAACATTGAAATGTCTGTAACCAGGGCGGGAACCATTTGGGGTTCCTGCCCTGCAATTAACCTGTAGTCCTCTACCTGCCTTCGCTTTCAGTCAAGGCCAGCCTTTTCGGTCCTTCTTCAGCATTGCATCTGCCGTCTTTTCGATTTTCCAATTCCACCGATACCGCCACCGCAGTGAATACCCCTGCGATACCAGCCAGCACACCGCCAATAAATGCCCATTTACTGCTCATGTCCTTGCTCCTTCTTGTTAGCCGAGTACAAGCTAATCATCCCAGTTATCTTTGATGGCCTGAAGTACAGCTATAACAACTGGTATCCAGTTCAGGTAATTCATTTACCCTCCCTTCATTTAGCAGCGCTGGATGCGCCGCTTTTTGTTAAGTAAGAAGAAACGAAATATCCCCGTTCGGTACCAAGGTATGAAATCGATGGGGACCATCATATCGCACCACCTTTGAGCAAGGCGACTTGCAGCATGGCAAACATTGCGGGCACCAGATCGTGCAAGTCGTTGACCACCCGGCTGGAGTGCGGCAGCAGGTGCGTGATGTGCTCATCTCTGATGCCAAGGCCATAAACTTCAAATCCAAGTTTTTGGGCCACCCCTATGGCATTGTTTGCAGCCAGTTGGTTGTCCGGCATGCCGTCAGTGATAATCAGGATCATCTTGCGTTGCTCTTTAAGAGGCAGCATGGTTTGCAACACCCACCACAAAGCCCCAGCCAAGGGTGTGCCGCCAGAAGCACGAATGTCGAACATATCTGGCACCGCCTGTCCGTGTCGCATGATGGGGAATACAGAGTTCGTGACCATTGTGGCAGGGAACGCTGTCACTGCGGGGTTCACGCCACCGATATGGCTCAGCGCTGTTGCCACGGCATAGCAGGTCCGATTGGCAAGATTAATCGGTGCGCCAGCCATGCTGCCGCTTACATCCAGCAGGATATGAACAGCGGTGTTAACGTCTTGATGCTCTGACTCTTTTTGGAAAACACGGGCATTGCCGACCTGCAGACGATGTAGCGAATTGGCATGCAGTATCCCTCTGAGCCCGATGCTGCAACGCCTCTGGGTTTGCGCCTGCAGAAGTCCCTGAAGGCGAGTGCGCAGGGCAATGCTGGCCTGTAACGCTTGCAGCTTCTGCTCTGCTGGAAAGGGGGCTGCATGTCGGGTGCCTTCCAAGGCCACGGTCAGTGCGTCACCAGCGGATTCTGCGCTGCTATTGGCAAGCTCAATCGACATGATTTCGCCGAGTTGCTTGGGGAGATCCTGCGCCTCTGCATGAAACAAGGCCTTGAGCGGTAAAGCAGTCGACAGTTGGACCGGTTCAGATTGCTGGTTGATTTGTGTGGCAGAATCGTTGGCTTCCCCTGTCGCCCTTGGTGTGTCTCCCTGACCATTTTTATTCGTGCCTTCGCTGGTTGCAGTTGGCTGAGGTGGTTCCCACTGCCTGACGCATATGGCAATTTGTCGAGCATATTCGACTGCTGCCGCAGTATCCGGGCAATGGATGTAAACCTTGACCAAGATGGCATCCAGAACCTCTATCAAGCTGGGGAAGTGCTGCTCCACGATGCTTGCCGAGTGTTGCCGTGCCGGGGTCACCTCATCCACATCCCAGGCTCGCACTGTCAACAGCACATAGTCCAAAACAGCAAGGTCCGGGGAATCATCCCCGGCCCTTGGCTGTGCTTGCTCTACAAAGAATCGTCGTATCAGCCAGTTCAGGTTTCTCCGGCAGCCTGGAAAAATGCCTGACAGCATTTTTTCAACACGCCAATCTTCGAGGCAGTTGAACAGGTTGAAGGTCACAGGATCAAGGTTTGCCGCTTTCAGCACGCTAAAATCTGTGTGCCGTATGTGGGCAGCCTCATGGTCTGTGAACCCCTTGGCCAGAGCCAATAATTCCGGCTCACAATCAATGGGCAACGATGGCAGATGGATAACTTTACCGTTGGTGCAGGCTTCCTTGCCGCCAATACGTACCTGCACGCCATAGCGGTCGCCAAGGATGGACGCCAGCAAGGGCAGACAGTTGAGAACGTCTTTTGTGCGTACCATGGCGTCACCACAGACCAAGGCTGGGGATGGCAGGATACGGCAAAGCGCTGTCAGCCACGGGAATCTCAGGCAGGATGGGTTCATCGTCCATATTCCCATCTATGGTGCCATCCATCTGTCCAGCAAGGCCGTCCGGCTCGTGGATAACGTCCGGACCAGCCAACAGGGCATCAAGCACAAACGCCGGGCCGTAGCCCTCAACAACTTTCTGGGCGTGGCCCACAAGGGCCGCACTGTCCTTGAGCAGGCAGACCAGCCCTTGCAACAGTAGCAGGTCTGTACCGGTGATGTTGCCCTTCTTGGGCATTCGCAACAGTGCAGCCTGCACGATGTCAGCTACCGGGGCCACATGTGGCTCTACAAATGACAAGCCCGTGAGCTTGGCATGCAGGGTGCGCAGCGGCGAGAGCGCCTTGTGAGTTACCTCCGTCTTGCCATGGTAAACCCTGCGCCAGATATCGTCAGCAGACTTGGCCACCTCATCAAACAGGGTGCCGCCGAGGCCCTGTACCTCTTCCGCCAGACCGGCTTCCAGCACAGCGGTGTTGTCTGTGTGCTGCTCAAGTGGGGCGACCTTATACAGCTGCCAGCGGAAATCCATGCGGGCGCGTACATAGTCAGGCCCCACGAGGGAGTTGCGGATAATTTCGCCCCACTGATGGTGCTTTTCAATCCATGCTTGTACATTTTGGTCGTAGTCCGCCAGAAAAGCTTCCTTTTCTTTCTGGAATTCGGTGCGGATGTTAAGCAGCTCCTGCACGATTTCGCCGGCCTTTTCTTCGGGGATGGCCCAGCCGGACATGAACCGTACCCCGTGCCGGTCAAGGTAGTTGAAGGCGCGAGCTTTGAGAGTGCCGAATACTTTGAGGTTTTCCGGGTCGGCAATGCGCTTGGAACCCAGCGAGGCCAGATCCTCAGGCGGTAGCTCTGCGCCGCCCAAGTCCTCTTGGCTCATTTTGCGACGGGCAGACCACAAGCTGACGTTGAGGTTTAGGGCCAATAAATTGTCCAAAATGCGGATGTCAGAAACAAGTTGAGTCATAGTAGCCTCCTAGAACGAGCATTTTGTTGTATTGAGGGAGTAGCCTTCTTTGATTTTCTTTTCTGCGCGTGCTTCAAGCTCCATCACAGAATTGTTGCCCTCACAGTTTTCGGCGGGAATAAAATGCTGCTGGCCAACGGTGTCCGGCTTGCCCCACTTTAGCGTGAGGCCCACAGGGCTAGCCTCGCCGATCCAGAACTTGCCGTCCTGCTTTTTGCCGGAAAGGTTGTGAATTACCTGAAGATGAACGAGGGGCTTGGCCACCGTGGGTGTGTGGTGCAGATGGCCGCGCATGAAGCGTAGGGCTTGCTCGCCTTGCAGGGTTTCCGCTTCAGCCTTTTCAGTTTTGAGGGCTTCAGTTTCCACTTGTTGCGGGAACATGCGTTGGGCCAGCTCGTGCAACATGGCGCGGGTTTCACGGCTGGCTCGGAAGCCCAGCGCCCGGTCGAGGGCATAGGTTACAGGCTGCACGCCTTGATGGGCCAGAGGCTGAAAGCGAACGGTCAGATCACCCCATCGCAGCAAACTGCGAGTGGAGAATGTGACTTCAATGGCTTTGGTCAGATTGCTGGTGGAAGCCTCGCCCATGAACAGCTTGCGGACCTCATTGGCATAGTCCACCATGGTGGCGCACAGCGATTGGGGCAGCGAAGGGAAGCGCCGGGCAAGCAGGTTTTTTTCCACATCGGTAGAGGGGTAGCCAACTTCGCAGATTGTGAAGCGGTCCAGCCATGCAAGGTTCTGCCGTTGGGTGCCCTGATAAAGGCCGGTGTCATCGCCACCGCCATTGGTATTGGCCGTGGCAACCAGACGGAACATGGGATGTGGCACAATCAGTTCGCCGCCGTTTTCCGCAATGCACAGGGGGGAACCGTCCAACACGCTGTTCAGCCCTGCTGCAATCTCTGGCGAGGTCAGATCGATTTCGTTCAGCAAGATTATCGCCCCGTAACGCATTGCAAGCGCAAGCGGGCCATACTCGAAGGTCATGCTGCCATTTTTTACTGTCAGGTGACCAACCAGGTCGGCAAATTCCAGCCGCCCATGTCCGGTAACCTCAAAGACAGGATAGTTAAGCCTGGCTGCCAGCTGCTTGATGCATGTCGTCTTACCGCAGCCTGTGGGGCCGAAGACGTACAGCGGTTCCTGTGGGTTGAGAAACCAGACCACAACGTCACGGCTGGACTCATGGAAGATATATTCGTGGTCAATAGCCGGGGTGTAGGCCGAAGGGACGGCGAAGCCTCTGACAGTGGTGCCGGATGGTTTGCCGCTGAAGACCTGACCGGCATCAAGATCCGTGGGCTGCAGCTTACAAAGGTCGTTGATATTATTCATGCCTGGCTCCTTAAAACGAAAACTGCCCCAGGGTGGGGCGGTTTTGGCGAACGGGATAAAAGTGAGGGGATGGTCATGAGCGCCCTATTTTTTAGTTTATGGGCGAAATGCTCAATTTTTCGAAAGGTGAGCCGGTGCGCTCGCAACGGGCCAGCAAGGTATCCACGTCTATGCCGCCCATGTGCTCAGCGTTAAGAATCTCGGTCAACTCCTCCCGCAGAGCATCCTTGTCCAACGTGGTACGCCCTGCTGCCACTGACATACGGAAGCGGTAGTTTCCCGTGTCTACCCAATCCCGTGTGCCAGCCTGGCGGTGGACCAGCTTAAGCACAGTCTCCATTTCTTTGATTTCATTATCTAAAAACGTGCGCTGATCCTTAAGGGCCGCCAGTTTTTCAAGCGCCGGTTCCCATTGCGGCATTTGCACGCCCTGTGGAAATTTGGGGCAGTCGATGTTGTGTTCGCAGTACGAGCACAACGGGTAACAGGCGCACCCCAGACCAGCACAAAATCAAGATGGGCTTTGATGGGCACGCCCTGATGCTGCCAGTTGATCTCAAGCTGGGGCAATACATGCAGGCCCAGCGATGCTAGAGCTTGCCCAACCCCGGACTCAAACCAGTGCCCGCGCTGCAGCGTAAGCAGACGCTCCAGGCTGTTTGTGGTGGGCAGCACTTTTCTGGCCAGTGCAGCCCGTGGGCATTCCCAGTGCTGGCCGATGTCGCTCATTCCCACATAGCAGGAGCGGTCGCCCAAATGGGCAAGTGTGTCTTTGTGGGCCACGGCTTGCAGGCCCTGCCTGATTAACGCCCGTAATCCTTCCGTGCGGTCCTTCTGTTCCATGGTTTAGCCTCCATAAACGTGAAAAGGCCGCCATCAGGCAGCCCTCTCTCTCGGTATTTTTATTTTTGCTATGCGGCATCAACATACTTCCACCACAATTTTCTCTGCGGATTCCAGCGGAAGCCCGAACCAGTCAGTAATTCCTTTTTGGCCTGCGTGTTGCCAGGGGCAATGATGGAAGGACGCCCATCCTGAGCTGTAACCTGCTTGTAGGTGACGCCTTCTAGGGGCGGGAGATTTTCAAGGCTTACTGACGGACGATTTGAGGGGGGTGAAATGATATTTGTGGTTGATGGTTCGTGTTGTCGCGCTTTTTGTGATTCAGGGGCAATTACGGGCAATTTAGGGCGTGTAGATGATTTCTTGCCATTTTTAGACCCTTCTCCATCATCATCTTCAGCTACCATGTCCAACATGGCGGTAAGAGCGTAGCGCCGGGCGTATGTCATTGCCGACCCCATCCCTTGCGGGTCGGCCTTCGGCAGAGGAACCACGGCAAAAGAGCTTTGCCACTGACCAGACTCTGCATGAGTCAGCTTGGTAACAGCCCTAATGAGTTGGGCTGTTCTACAGGCACAGGGTACTGGCAGAGCCAGATGCCATTTTCGATCAGCGCATCACGGCAGGCGTCCATGACGCTGTTGAGGCTGGTGTACCAGCTTTTGGTGAACGGATTTTCAGCGTCTTTTGTAACCGGTTGCACGGTTCGCTGTACGCAGAGCAGGGCCTTAGCCAATTCGGTAATGTTTTCTGATTGATGTTCGAGCATGATTGCCCCTTAAAAATGGCAAAGCCCCGCCCAGCATAGTGCTGGACAGGGCTATTAGTGAGTTCAGAATCACAAATCTAGTTTGTTCAAAAGAATAATGTATCGCTGAAAATTATTGAGCACCACCGAACTTGCATGGATAATGGTCATTAAAAAAATGCACCCCAGTTGTTTTTGGGGGAGGTCCAACAACCAATTGATTGTTTCAATGTTTTGAAAAGAGCAACAGATGCGCTATCTGACTTGCCACAAAAGGTGGCATATCCAATGAAACTGTCCACTATTGTTTGACCGTTGACTGGTCCGAAGAAGTGAACCCACTTCTAAAAAAATCTAATGCTAACACCTCGACACTCCTTAAGGTGACATCTTTATTTGTTGTTCAACATTCTGCCTTACAAATTTGACTCTCCCACAAATGCCGTTGCAGAATAGAGTCTACATTTCTTCATTTATTGATTTTTCTCCATCATATTGCCATATGCAAGGATGTAACAATCGCGCGTCTATAGCCTTAAGCGCACCATATAAAAAGGAAAAATGCACTGTGCGCCCTATCCGCTTACTCACTAACGCTGCAAGACTTTCAACATGCATAGGTTTACAAACATTCTCTTTCATAATGTTTTTTGCAGCTTCAGTAACAGTCTCGCGACGAGAGTCACTCCACTCACGTAGATAAATATACCTGTCCTGCCCGGGTGTTACAGCAAGACGTGGGTCTAGGACATATAGCCCAAAAACTTCATCTGGCGAAAATGGCACATCCACACGTAGCATGTCCCTCATTTCTGAAACATGAATTCCGATTGTTCGTTCTTGCAGTAACTCAACAAGGTCGTTTAGTAGTCTGAGCTGATATTCCCGCTTTGTCGTAAAATCTCTGTCGTTTAACCCCCAAAGCGATATTCCAACTTTTAGAAGAGGGTCTGATGAAATAAATTGAAAATTCTGGGATACACCCCGGATTGCACAAACACGTTGTCTGAGCTCTACAGTCGTCAATGGTCGCCCTGCAGCGGTAATTACAGTGAGGGCTGTTTCACGAACTTCCAATCTACTAGCTTCAGAAAGGGCTCCTGGCACGGCCCAGACCATGCGGCGAAGATTGCGTAAATTACCACGTTTCTTTAGAGCAAAATCGAGTTGGTAAGTGTCAACAGTGGGTGGGATATTGGGAAGAAGTTCTAAAAGCTCATTGCAATGCCATTGCCTCTCAACATCACTATCAAAAATTAAATTTTCTGCGCTTTTACCTAGAGAATCTAGCTCTTCTTCCTCTATGCTTAAATGTTTGGGCAAGCCATATGTGCCCCGACCGAAACAAATGCCGATATCACTGGCTGCTTGATGGGCCCGGCGTTGATCAATTGATTTGTTTAAACGCTTGAGCACAAGATTTGCAATTTCACTATAGTGCAATGGGATGGGGCTCTCATCAAGGACTGCAAACACCGCTGTCTCAGCACCACGCCCGTGCATTTGAAGAATTCTTACTCCGTCATTTTCCGTAAAAATACAGTGCATTGAGGCTTTTTTCCACAAAATATTAGAGAACTCTAAAGCATTTTCAGGAACGAGCCCAGAAATTATAGATTTACAAAATTCTTCAGACCACTGTTGATCTATTCCTGATACCAACAGTTGAATTGCTTCTTTTTGTAAAGCATCCCACTTGCCAGATGACAGAAAAGAAAAATATTCAATACCATCTATTAAAATAAGGGAAATACATCCATTAGTGATGTTATTTAAAAGATATCTAACTACTTCAGGGTATTCACCAACGCCCTCAAACCATGGGTCAACGGCCTCAACGCCCAATAGTGGAAGGGGATACTCGCGACCATTTAGCAGTTTGTGGAGTTTACTGCTCAATAAATCATCCCAGGTCTCAATTGCCAATAGGCGGCCTAGGGCTTTTGCTTCGATCTGGCGGATGCGCTCGCGTGTAACACCGTATGAAGCACCAATTTCGGCGAGCGTTTGCGGAGAACAGTTCAGGCCCATCCTTCGCTTAATTATGTCGGCCTCCTGTGGGCGGAGAGAAGACATCGTTCTCTGAATTGCAGAAAGCAACGATGAATCCTCCAAAAAGGCTTGAATACCTTCACGGAACTCGACAAGCGGTCCACGCTTTAGTGCCAAATACAGGGCGTCCAGTAGCACAGTAACAGATGTCCGGCCAAAACTTGGAAAATCTAGCAAGTGCTTGAGTGTTAACTTCTGCAAATCGGCAATACATGCAATACCATTCTTTTTAAACACGTTTAAGACTCTAACGGAGACATTCAATGATTGAAATGTCTGTTCTGTCAACCAGGGAGGGGCACTTTTGGAGAAAAGGCATGGATCTTCTTTCGCATCGTCAACCAAATATATCAGCCGAAACTCGCCTAGTATTTGGCGTAATTTATGTTCAAGGAGATGCTCATGCTCCATATATGAAAGATCGTCAATTATTCCAGCTTCGAGCAATGGTTCCATATAATTTTCATTACAATCTACAAAATCCAGCAGCCATTTTTCTTTAAAGTACAGTCCTGGATGTGCAGATGCTAATCCACTAAATTCATCAATTTCGTATCCCCACCCTTTGGTTGCTAAATAAATAGGTGTATTTTCAATATTATCAACGGGTTTGGAACTTGCTTCATAGCCATGAGGAAGTGCATACTTTGCAGCGGCAGTGAGCAAAACCCGGCCTGGAAATTTTGGAGCACAGCCATCAAACGTTTTTGATGGTGAACGGAAAAATCCTACATGGATAACTGCAGTATTTTCTCCATCGTTGAACCTTTCCCACTCGCTCAAAAGAGGTTCAAGGTCACGGTATACTGCTACATCCCATTTTCCATCTGCATGATGCAGCATCAAAAAAGCTCGAAGCGGAGTCGCCATTTTTAATTACCCTTGTTTTCTACCTGCTCCAAGAGAGCAACAAAATCAATGTCTCCTGTCTTCGCCTGAGCATAAAGTTCATTGACCCCCCAATCTGCTAAACGCTCGATTAGCCTATAGGGCGTAGTTTCTCTAAGGTCGTCTTCGAACAAAGCTTCTACACTCCGCTTGAAAACCTGATCTGGATCAAGGGAGCCTATGTTGAGAAAAGGCTTTCGCTTGCTTATTTCTTGGGGGACGACTCCTTGCGCGATAGCAAGGGCTACCGCAAAGCGATATCCGTCCATTTTTTCAGCAAAGAATCCAAGCTCTTTTAGTTCATCAAGCTTAGCATCGCCAGCATCAGACAAGCCAATGGTCGTAAGCTCTGTCATCATCTTTTCCTTTCAATCCTAGATTGAGTATCTGTGACTTCCACAATTTCATAGGCAGCACCAATTCTGTGTTTGATCGAGGCAAGATCTGTTTCCGGCCGTATTTCCCCACCATGAACAAGGAGCACAAATTGACTAGAGACAGTTGGCAAGTAGTTCAGAATATTATCTCTGTGTTTCGGATCAAGACGACCAAAAGGGGTGTCCATGATAATGGGTCCGATAGCACGACCCGTCCGATTGAGACCATCAATCAATGAAAGGGCAACGATATGTTCTGCGCCAGCACTGCGGATTGAGACCTTACGTCCTTGACTATCTTGGATGCTCAATCCGTAACTGTCATTAATTACTAGTCCCCGATAGGCCTTTTGGGATATCATATTTTTGAAGGCTTCATTCGCAAAATGTTCCACCCTTTTGCGAAGTCGATCACGCAGGCGTTCGATGCTTACTTGAAAAATTTTTTCCAGAGATGATACCATTGATACCTTTAATGTACTTTTTTGTGTCCTTGCTCCAGCTAACCCCTCAATTGCCTTCTGAGCTAATAGGAGTTTCTCTTTCACTAGCTGGATATCATGGCTTTTATTTTTGATAGATTCAGTTAATCGCCCTTCTTCTTTAAATTTTTCATCTTTTAGCACTCGTTTTCTTGCAAGCTCTGCAGTGTCATGCCCAGCTATCTGATCCTCAATCCGTGCTATTTCGTTTTCAGATCTTTGCATTTCAACTTCTGCGCTACGGATGTCACGGTCAATTGAAATTAACCTTGTTTTTGAATTAACCCCTTTTATTTTGTTGAGGGTATCGAGTTGGGCAGATACATCATTAAGCTCTCGCTGCACATCCAGTTGCTGACATTTTTTTGCTTCAAGCTTGCCGAGTGTTGCGCCCAGCTGTTCGCGTGAATCCTCAGGAAAGGGTTGCTGGCAAGTGGGGCACTCTTTTGTAGCAAGTATTTTTTTTATGTTATTTATCTCTGCATCAAGACGCGACTGCTTGCCCAGCGTAGCATACAGGTTTTTTTGGCGGGATGTAAGAAGATCTCTCTTTACATCCAGCTTTGCAGAAAGAAGATCTTTCCATGATTCTGCAAGCAATTCTTTTCGTTCTATCATTTTTCTCGAAACAATATCCTGTTGTATTTTAGCTGTATTTTTTGCAGCATCCAACTTAGCTTTTAAAGCCAAAACAATTGCTACACCTTCAAGCTCATCTTCTAGCTTTTCACGTTCATTTTTTATAGTTACCAATCTATCTTGCAGTGTTTTGAGGTCCTTTTCATGTGAATCAAGCAGGGTGTTGAGGCTGGCATTTCTTTCAGCTTGTGCCTCAAGCCCTGCTACTTGTGCAAGATCATGATTTTGCCGTTTCTGGGCGGCCTTCAAAATAGCTCCAAGCTCATCTCTACCATTAATAAGGGCGGGAACCCCCAAAACTTGCTCAATAGCCTCTTTTATCTGCCTTCCTTGTTCACTGCCTTCCACAAGTAATTCTTCATACTGATCAAGTAGTTCACCGTCGAAAAGAAAAAAACGAGAAAGCTGTTCAGGAGCTATTTTGTCAATTTCAGATTCAAACTGGTCGCCTCGTAATACAACCCCATCACGCGATAAGAAAGGAGTGACAATAAAATCATCCGGTTTGGTTGGATTCGTTATTTGCGGTCGCCTTTCGGCGGTGCGCCGGAGTTCATATACATGCCCTTCTTCTTCAAATATGATGTGAACCTCAACTGTCCAATCATCTTCTGCTGCAGCGTCTTTATTAATTATGCTTTGCAAGTGAATTAGGCGTGAATGTCGTCCCACTGCAGTGTTGTAGAAACCCCAACGAAGGGCATTCATCAGTGATGTTTTCCCGCGCATGTTGTCGCCAAGGACAAGCATTATATTGCGCGAGTCATCCGTAGGAAATTCAATGGAGTTTACGCCCTTATATGGCATAAAATTGTTCATCGTCAGTTTAACGAGCTTCATGAATTTCTGCCTTCTGCTTCAATATTATCAGGGATTGCGGCATCAATTAAACGCTCCATTGCAGAAGCTGATTGCTCTCTCGATTGGCTGAATTGATGCTTGTGCTGTATTTCAAAACACTGCTGTATGAGTTTTTCATCAATCTCGTGAGCTAGCTCTGTGCGAACGGCAAGGAGAACTTCCAATGCAATATTGTGATCGTTTTTATAGTTCATCTTCCTCGCTCCCGACATCACCCATTATCTCATCAGGGTTAATGCCTAGATTAATAGCAATAGAACGAAGTTCTGCACCGGCAGCTTTGTTGACGGCATTATTGGCGAACTCAATCGCTCTTAATAATTCTGCTTTAAGCAAACTAACTTGTTCCGGATCTTTTTCGACGTCAAATGGGACAACAATTGCGTCGTGGATAACAGCAATGTATTTGCCTGATGATTTCCGTAGGACACGCCCCCTTCGTTGAATGAACTGTCGTGGATTTTGCGACGAGGCCAAAATCAGCGCATGTGAAACATCTGGAATATCTACGCCCTCATCTAAGCACTTTATGGAGATCAGAATTCCGCCATACCTTCTGAACCACTCCATCGTCGCATCACGGTCTCCACTCATATTAGAATGATATTCAAGTGGCGAATAACCGGCTTCATGCAGAACAAATTTAACGTCATTTAACTGCCCACTATCTTCGCAGTAGACGAGCCAACTTTGCCCCGCTTCGAAATATTTTGTAATAACATCAAATGCTAACTGCACTTTAGAGACTGCTTTTTTGGCAATTCTTGAACGCTTGATTAGCAGCATTTTTGCACGTTCGCTTAAGACACGCTTCCCATCGGCATCAACCTTTTGTTTTGCCACCTCCAACTGAATCATTCGACTTTCTTTGCACCACTCCTCGGACTCACGATTGGAAAGATGAACAGGATGTGGGTGGTACTCATAAGGAACAAGTCTACCTGCTTCAACGGCATCTTGTAACGTTACGGGCGGTGGAATAACCCCTTCAAAAAAAGTAAATATGCGACCAGTGCCCTCAGGGTCCCCATAGCGTTTTGGAGTGGCACTTAACCCGAGTCGCGCCCCAGCGTTTAAACAAAAAATTTTCGAATTTCTTGGGCTACCGAGCTGATGAACTTCATCAGCAATTAGCAATAGGTGCTCACCGACACATATTTTATTGCAAAAAATCGGCTGAGCCGCCGTGGGCATCATGGCTAAAACGACTCGGGGACCAAGGGTGGGGTCAGGATCTGTCATGCTTTTGAGGCGATCCCCTTGTTTCCAGCGATCAAACTTTCCTCCAGCGAGGAGTATTGCCGCATCAGGCAGTTCCGTGGTTATTTCTCTAGCCCATTGTTCATGGAGTAGGACGCTTGGCACAAGTATCAAGGCGGGCAATCCAAGACGGAGATGTTTGCGCAGAGCAAGCAGCGCGGTGAAAGTTTTTCCACTCCCAGTTGCATGCTCAAGAATTCCACGCCGCCCATGCTTTTCCCATTCAGATATTGCTGATATTTGATGCGGTAGCCCTTCTCTTGCAGAGCAAGAATGTGAAGTAGCTGTAGATGTCAAAAGTTCATTTATGTCAGATGCAGAAAATTTTTTCATATACTCTTCGACAGTCTTAGGGAATTTTGTAACTGACACATGTGGGTCATTTTCAGACCAGAGCGACTCAAAATGTTCGATATGCTTTTGCACACGGATTTTTTCAAGACCAGCGCGCCAATTGCAGAATACTTCAATTGATTCAAAGTTTCCATCGTCGTGCCATCCATTCCAAGTCTCGTTGCTTGAACCTTTAAAACTCACCGCATTTCCAAAGTAATCGGAAAAAAGTCCTAGCTTTTCGTGATATAGACCCCTTTGTCCAATACGCTCTGCTAATTTGATTTCCAGACACCCCGAAGATATTAATGTCGCAAGAGTTCTTGCCCCTAAGGATGTACGTGCATCACTTAATAATGCATCAAACTGTGACATTAAAGAGCATTCCATTGTGGCTGAGCGAAGTCTATACCCGAGAGCAATCTGCTCGACGTCATCACGCTCAAGTTTTGGCGAGCAGATTAGCTGAATCTTTCCACCTTGCTTTGCAAATTCAACTATTGGCACTCCTACAACTATGAATACAGTAGATCTAAAATAGCCCACGGCACGACGATAGCTTTGTGAGTTCCTAAGACATTTAACGTAAAACTGCTCAATAGGATGTTCCTTAGCAGTTCGATATTCCGTCTCAAATTCACAACTTCTTAAATTGCCATGGTAGGTTATGAGTTTATTTTCTTTGTCATTGTCAATGATTGTCATTAGCTATGCCACCTTGGTGTGCCTTATAAACTAGACAACTCGTTAACTATCTATAAAATTTTTAAATCTACCGCGTGACCCTTTAATGTAGTCAGCGTTAGCCTCAACGCAGACCCATCTTCTATGCATCTCTTCAGCCACGGAACCAGTAGTGTTTGATCCACCAAATGGGTCAAGTACTAAGTCACCCTCATCTGTCAAAAATTGAATAAAGAAAGCAGCTAATGCTGACTGCATTCTGGCTGGGTGAGATGGTAGTCCATTTTCTTTGCAAAATTGTCGATATTCCGCATCCCATTTTGTTCCAGTAAACTTTAAGAGTGACTCGGGATAATGAGTTCCTGTCAAGTCTAGGACATTTGGGCCAATTGCCCCACCGTGATTCGTCAAAAATCCTGTCTCAGAAATCACATGCCCAGATGGACGAATTCCAGCATTATACTTTTGCGCCTTAAGTAGCCGTTGCATGTCTTTACTATACGGGTTGAGGACTTTACGATTGTCTGATTTAGGATAAGGTGTTTTAGATAGCCACCAGACGTGAGTGTATGAATCTTTTAACCTAATTCTTCTCACATTAACCCAAGCAGCAGGGCCGGGGAGGCGAGCGGGGTTATGACATATTATATGTTGGCATAAATGAAGTTCTGATGCCGCTTTGAAAGCAAGAAGGGCTTCGAGCGGTAATGTTGACATTATTGGCATACCGGCTTCCCAAGCATTACCAATCTCGATTACGATTGACCCATCTTCTGCTAATAGCTCTGTAAGCCCTTTAGAAAGAGAGCATAGCCACTCTATATAAGCGTTCCCAGTCTCATTTCCATATCGCTTCTTTCTTACAAGAGGGAACGGAGGTGATGTCAAAATTAAATTGAATGCCCCCTTTAAATTTTTCAATGGGGCATTTGTAAGAGCATCTTCAATAGAACCATGCAACATTTCCCCCCAATTGGTTCTATAATGCTGTATAATTTCATTTCTAGAATTTTCATCATTTTCTTTAACTATTTTTCGCACAATACACCCTTAGATATGTCTGACTAGGTTACGAAAGATTTGTTTTAAGAAACAAGTTATCTACACACGAAAACACACCTTCAGGGGATATTATGTGTTCCATCGGCAACATGACTATTCAAGCGAGATCTTCGCGTATATTTAAAATTTTATAAAAAAATAACTTGCTCACCACTTAGGAGTCAAGGATATCATTTGTCTAGCTGGAGTTGCCCCTGCTAAACCGGACACTCCAAGTATTGCAGTAAGCGGATAAACTCCCGAGGTGAGAGCATCCGCAGGGCCTTATGTGGGGCATTTTCACTATAGTCTTCAAACCAGCCGGGGATCTGCGCCATCACAGTTTCGGCATCCGACCGATCGTTGCAGAAGACGTAATCCCGTTTGAATGTTTTGACGAGAGCTTCAGCCATGCTGTTGCTTTGGGGGCTGCGAGATGGAGTAAACTTGCTGACGATTCCCAGTGAGGCGGCAAAAGTTATTGTTTGTCTTGCTGTACAGCAGGAGACGTTGTCGGAAATCCATACAAGATGCTGTAATATTTTGATATTTTCAAACAATTA
>Ga0183101_1000039_pt4 | contig 15869 bp, 18 predicted proteins | sample Biomet3_FD_127790 | JGI IMG/M metagenome (GOLD analysis project Ga0183101, IMG submission 127790) | Microbial communities from bioreactor (seeded with sewage sludge) at LBNL, California, USA - Biofuel metagenome 3 | ecosystem: Engineered > Bioreactor > Anaerobic > Unclassified ... | reverse complement strand
AGCGGGGGCGTCCGAAACACCCCCGGCTGCGACGCGTACCGAAACCTCACGGGCGGCCTGGGGCTGGCCGAGCCTCCCGCCGATCTGGCCGCCGTGGTGGCGCTGGCCTCCAGCTATCTGGACCGGCCCGTTCCCAAGGGGCTTGCCGCCGTCGGTGAGGTGGGACTCACCGGCGAGCTGCGCAGCGTCAGTCAACTGGAGCAGCGGGTCTCCGAGGTCCAGCGGCTGGGCTTCAGCAAATGCCTGGTCCCGGCGTATCGCGCGGAGGCGCTGCGGGGACGCTTTTCTCTGGATCTTCTCCCGGTTCGGAATATCGGAGAGGCGCTGCGTGCCGCTTTGGGACAGCAGGGATAAAATGAACGCAGGTCTCGCCGGAGACCGGAATCCCCGCGGCAGCCGCGCACTCAAGTCCGCAAACGCCGTCCTGCTGATAAATGCAGTTGCTGGTGCATGGAATCAGGCTCATCACACATCCGTCCGTTTCTGAAAGAAATCCGGGTTTTACCCATAGCTTGGCACGCGCGGGCAGAATTTATGTGACAAAAAAGCCAATCCTTCAAGACTATTTTCAGCTTTATCTGTTATGTTTTAAAGTAATGTAGGGAAAGGAGGGCTTTGCAGAAATAGACATGATTGAACAAAATAAAAATTTTGTTCAAAGTAGGGGAGAGCAAAAGGGGATTTTACCGGTTCCGACGCGGATTTTCCGGAACGCCCATGCTGCAAGCCTGCGGCCGTCAATGTCTTTCAGCAGCCATGGATATGAACGATTATCGTACCGGTGCTCCGCAGATTTTGCGGGAGTTTCTCTCATATCACGAAACGATCAAAGGACATTCCCAGAAAACGGTTGACGAATACTTTCTGGATCTTCGGAATTTTTTCCGCTATTTAAAACAATCCCGTGACCCGGCGCTTCACGGCAAGGCTCTGGACGAAATTTCGATCATGGACGTGGATCTCGATTTCGTCAAATCCGTAACGCTGACGGATATATACAGCTACATGACGTATCTGAGCCGCGATCGTGTGCAGCATCAGAACAGCCGGAATTCCCAGTACGGTCTGAACGCCGCGTCAAGAGCCAGAAAAATTGCAACAATTCGGTCATTTTACAACTATTTGACCAATAAAATGCATTATTTGACAGAAAATCCTGTCAAGGATATTGATTCTCCCAAGCTGAAAAAGACTCTGCCCAAGTACCTGACGCTGGAGGAAAGCATTCATCTGCTCAACGCCGTGTCCGGCAAGAATCACGAGCGCGACTACTGCATTCTGACGCTGTTTCTCAACTGCGGTCTGCGAATTTCAGAGCTGGTTTCGCTCAATCTAAGCGATATTCAGGGCGAGTCCCTCCGCATTCTCGGCAAGGGCAACCGGGTTCGGATCGTGTTTTTGAACGATGCCTGCCAGAGCGCGCTGGCGCAGTATCTGAAGGTGCGCCGGCCGATCATCGGGCCGGACCAGAACGCGCTGTTCCTGTCCTCGCAGGATGAGCGGATCAGCCGCTCCGGCGTCCACGCGCTGGTCAAAAAGCGTCTGGCGGAGGCCGGAATCGACAGCACGCAGTATTCCTCCCACAAGCTCCGCCATACGGCGGCCACGCTGATGCTGCAAAACGGCGTCGATGTCCGCGCCGTTCAGGAGGTTCTGGGCCATGAGCACCTCAATACGACGGAGATTTATACCCATATCGACAACGACGCCCTGCGGGTCGCCGCCAAGGCAAACCCGTTGTCCCACATGAAAGCCCAGGCGCCAAAACAGTCGTAAAAAACAGCGATGCAGTCCTTTTCGGTCTGCACCGCCGTTTTTTTGCTTATGGGGCGACGACTCCGGTGATATGGAGAAAACGAATCTTTTTGTATTCGTAGGTGGACAGCGGCCGGTTATCCGCATCATAGCTGTGGGCAGCCACCAGAATTTCCGCCGGGGTCAGCGGCTGAGACTCCGTCCACACAACCACCGGCGTATGCTGGAATTGCTCGCCGGTAAAGCTCAGCTGCACGAGATCGCCCGGCTGGACCTCCCAGATCTCGCACGGGCGGGCCGCCGGGCCCACCGAGGGCGTTTCCCGGGTGAGAAACTGATAGAGAAATTCCACGCCCGTCCAGGCCGGGGATTTTTGATTTCCGTCGATGTAGTACCAGCCGAAATCCGGCGTGTAATTCATGATCCCGCCGCCGGACAGGAGACACTGAGAGGCGAAGTTGGTACAGTCGCCGCCCAGCTCTTCATAGTCGTAAAACGCCGGATTCCGCCCATACGCCCATTCATGGGCATAGAGAACCGCTCCGCCGCGGTCATATTGGAGGCTTTTCACCGCGCAATCCCCCTCCCTGCTTTATCCTATGCGGCGGGAGGGCAAACGTGCAAAGAGCAGCGCCGCAAAAGCGGCGCTGCTCCTGTCTGATTTTCTGAAATTCTCAGGCCTTGTGATCGCAGCCCAGAACGTCGATCAGCTTGTGGCGGACCAGGTCCTTGATGGCGGCGCGGGCGGGCTTGAGATACTGGCGGGGATCAAAGTCCTCCGGATGCTCGACAAAGTGCTCCCGGATGGTAGCGGTCATGGCCATGCGCAGATCCGTGTCGATGTTGATCTTGCAGACGGCCATCTTGGCGGCCTCGCGGAGCTGATCCTCCGGCACGCCCAGAGCGCCGGGCATCTTGCCGCCGAACTGATTGATCTTGGCGGCCAGGTCCTGCGGCACGGAGGAAGAGCCGTGCAGCACGATCGGGAAGCCGGGAAGACGCTGCTCGACTTCTTTGAGGATGTCGAAGCGCAGCTGGGGCTTTGTGCCGGGCTTGAACTTGTACGCGCCGTGGCTGGTGCCGATGGCGATGGCCAGAGAGTCGCAGCCGGTCTTGGTCACGAACTCCTCCACGTCCTCGGGACGGGTATAGGAGGAATCCTCCGCCTTCACCTTGACCGCATCCTCGATGCCGGCCAGAGTGCCAAGCTCGGCCTCCACGACCACGCCGTGATCGTGGGCGTACTCGACGACCTTTTTGGTGATCTCGATATTCTCCGCCAGCGGCTTGGAGGAAGCATCGATCATAACGGAAGTGAAACCGCCGTCCACGCAGGCCTTGCAGGTCTCAAAATCAGGGCCGTGGTCCAGGTGCAGGACGATGGGAATATCGGGGCACTCGATCACAGCGGCCTCCACCAGCTTCACAAGATAGGTATGATTGGCGTAAGCGCGGGCACCCTTGGAAACCTGGAGAATCAGAGGAGCCTTTTCCTCCTGCGCGGCTTCGGTGATGCCCTGAATGATCTCCATATTATTGACGTTGAAAGCGCCGATCGCATAGCCGCCTGCATATGCCTTCTTAAACATTTCAGTTGATGTGACCAGTGGCATACAAATCATCTCCAAAATTCATTAATATCCCGCTTTTCTGATAAATATGGACCGCATCGACCATTTTCAGAACAAATACGTGCTCTCGGAATGTTCCATTAGCTCCATAAAGTATCAGGAAAACGATTATCTGTACTGATAATATCACAAAGAAAATAAAATGCAAGTATTTACATTTGATTTTGCCAATGTTATGATGAGAAAAATGATTTGCAAGGAGGATTTCTCCATGAATGAACTGAAAGGCGCCTGCATCGTCGGCCAGTCCGGCGGTCCCACTTCCGTCATCAACTCCAGCGTTTACGGTGTCATCGACACCGCCCTGAAGTCTCCGTGCATCACCCGCGTTCTGGGCGCGGAACACGGCATCAAGGGCGTGTTGAACGATCGCCTGTTCGATATGGGAAAAGAAGACCCCGCGGAGCTGAAGCTCCTGAAATACACCCCCTCCTCCGCGCTGGGCTCCTGCCGCTACAAAATGGCCGACCCGGAGAAGGACGATACCGACTACAAGAAGATCCTTGAAATCTTCAAGAAATACGACGTTCGCTATTTCTTCTACAACGGCGGAAACGACTCTATGGATACCTGCAACAAAATCTCCAAGTATATGCAGAAGGTCGGCTATGAGTGCCGGGTCATGGGTGTTCCCAAGACCATTGACAACGACCTGTGCGGCACCGACCACTGCCCCGGCTACGCCTCCGCGGCCAAGTATATCGCCACCTCCTGCATGGAGGTCTATCAGGACGCCCGCGTCTATGACACCGGCATGATCTGCGTTATTGAGATCATGGGCCGCCACGCCGGCTGGCTGGCCGGAGCCTCCGCGCTGGCCACTGCCTACGGCGCGGGGCCCGACCTGATCTATCTGCCGGAGACGGACTTTGACATGGAGCGCTTCCTCAGCGACGCGGAGCGGATCTACAAGGAAAAGGGCAACTGCATGGTGGCGGTGTCCGAGGGCATCCACTACGCCGACGGTACGTTCGTCTCCGAGGCAAAGGCCTCCGCTACCGATGGCTTCGGCCATGCGCAGCTGGGCGGTCTGGCCGCCCTGCTGGCCAACGCCGTCAAGGAACGTACCGGCGCCAAGGTCCGCGGCATCGAGCTCTCGCTGCTGCAGCGCTGCGGCGCGCATCTGGCCTCCGAGACCGATATTGAGGAGTCTTATATGGCGGGCAAGGCGGCTGTGGAAAACGCCGTCAGCGGCATTACCGACAAAATGATCGCGTTTGAGCGTGGCGTCCGCGGCGGAAGATATGCCTGCAAGACCAAGCTCGTCGGATTGACGGAAGCTGCCAATGCGGAGAAAAAGGTGCCCCGGGATTGGATCAACGCCGAGGGCAACGGCATTGAAAAGCCGTTCATCGACTACGTGCTGCCCCTCATCCAGGGGGAACCCGATCTCCCCAAGGAGGACTCCCTGCCCCGCTTCGCCAAGCTGAAAAAGGTGCTGGTGAAATAAACCGCCGGCCGCAGGCGGCCCGCTCAAACAAGCGGACGGCTATAAAACAGAAACTGCCGCGAATGACGAAGCATTCGCGGCAGTTTCTGTTTAGCGTTTTAAAACGTTCGCTTCATTTGCTGGAGATAAAAAGATTTATTGTCCACCGCTCGCATTGTCGCCAGAATTCCATCCAGATGATCGTATTCATGCTGCAGAAGTTCGGAATAATCACCCTCCAGATGCATTTTCTGCGGCTGAAGATCGGCATCAAGGTATTGAATATCCGCGCGCCTGTATCTGGATACGCGCACCATGAGCCCCGGAAAAGACATGCAGTCATCCATGAGTTCATACTTTTCAGCATCCGGAAATGTGAGCATCGGGTTGATGAACACATATGGCTTGTTATCATACATATATAGTATGCGCTTTTGCACACCAATCTGCGGAGCCGCAACGGCACGCCCTGCCCCGTAAACCTTTCTGTACTCCATCAGGGTGTCGTGCAAGTCTGCTATCCAGCCGGGAATCTGAGGTACGTCCGTCTTTGCGACGTCTGCACTGATTTCATATAACTTTGGATCGCCGAGAATCAAAATTTTCCTTACCATCGTTACGCCTCTTTCGTTAAAGACAAATTTTGCTTTATCCGGATGCCATTCCGAAAACCAACGGCGTACTTCAATTGCAGGCGGGGAGCCTGTTTTACAAACCCCGGCCTAATGGGCGGGCCGCTTACTTATTCTTCTGATAGATGGCCCACAGCCCCTCCATCAGCAGAAATTTATCATAGACGATCTGGTTGCGGCAATACCGGACGATGACCGGGGCGTTGCCTCCGGTAGCCACCACGGAAAGCTCCCTGCCGGAGAACTTCTCCCGAATCCGGTCGATGATGCCGTCCAGCATTCCGGCAGTGCCGTATACAATGCCGGAGCACATACAGTCCTCGGTGTTTTTCCCGATCAGCGCCTTGGGATGCTGGAGCGAGATGGCGGGAAGCTGCGCCGTCCTGCGGGAGAGGGCCTCCAGCGAGACGTTCACTCCCGGAAGCAGCAGGCCGCCCTCATAGGTGTGTCCCTCCGAAATCACGCCCACCGTCGTGGCGGTGCCCATGTCGATGGTGACGATGGGCGCCGGAAACTTCTCCAGCGCGGAGACGGCGTCCGCCACGATGTCGGCGCCCAGCTGAGTCTGCACCTCCATGCGGATGTTGAGACCCGTCTTTACGCCGGGCCCCACCACCATGGGCGGCTTTCCCAAAAGGCGCCCCAGCGCCTTTTCCATCATAAAATTGAGCGGCGGCACCACGCTGCACAAAATCGCGCCCGTCACGTCCTCAAACCGGTAGTGGTACAAGGCAAAGAGATTCATCAGGTCAATGCTGATCTGATCGGCGGTCTTTCGGCTGTCCGTATCCAGCGAGGCCAAAAAGCGCAGCGTTTTATCCTTGTCAAAAAGCCCTACGGAGGTCGTGGAGTTTCCCACATCGACAGCCAGCAGCATCTTCCCTCTCCCCTTTTCCCATACAGTTTCTCAGTGAACTGATTGTAGCATAGTTTTTTCGGTTCCGCAAGGCGCGGAAAGCGCTCTCAAAAAGCGAAAAGCAAGAGACAAGGAGAACTCCTTGTCTCTTGCTGCGTCTCAATTGATTTACGCTCTTGGATGGGCCTTGTTATAGATGTCCTTCAGCTGGTTTTTGACCACATGTGTGTAAATCTGCGTGGAGGAGATATCCGCATGGCCCAGCATCTCCTGAATGGAGCGGAGGTCGGCTCCGTTTTCCAGCAGGTGGACTGCAAAGGAATGGCGGAGGGTATGCGGCGTGATATCCTTGGCAATGCCGGCCTTTGCCTGATAATACTTGATGATTTTCCAAAAGCCCTGCCGGCTCATGCGCTCGCCGTTCATATTGACGAACAGGGCGTCCTCGCTGCTGTCCGCGATGAGCTGGGGCCGAATGTTCCGCACGTAGTCCTGCAGCGCCTTGACGGCGGTGTGATACATGGGGATGATCCGCTCCTTGCCCTTGCTCTCGCAGCGAATGAAGCCCGCTGCCAAATTGAGATCATCCAGATTCAGCGAGATCAGCTCGCTGACCCGGATTCCGGTGGCGTAAAGCAGCTCCAGCATGGCGTGATCCCGAAAGCCCTTGGCATCGACGCACTGAGGCTGCTCCAAAAACAGCTCCACTTCCTTGCTGGTGAGAATTTCCGGGTATTTCCGCTCCACATGGCCCGCTGTAATGCCCTTCACGGGATTTGCCTTGACTACGCTGCTGGACAGCAGGTAGTTGTAAAACGACCGCACAGCGGCCACGAAACGCGTGACAGAGGCAGCCGACTTTCCGCGCCCCGTCATCCAGTTCATGTAGTTCCGAATCATCTCCGGCTTGGCGCGCTTCAAATCGCAGTTTTCATTCTCCTTCAGGTACTCCTGAAACTGGGAGACATCCCGCAGATAGGAGGCGACGGTATTGGCGGAGGAACGCTTTTCCTCCGCCAAATAAGTGCCGTAATCTTCCACGTAATCCCCGGTCAAAGCGCTCCACCTCCCCTGAACTTTTCAAAGATTCACTCTGGCCATGGCCAGATGCAGCAGAAACGGCGACAAAAACAGCTCCGCCACCGCGCCGCTGAGCAAAACCGCAACGGCGAGACACAGCCTGAGCCACCAGGCGGAGCCATACCGCGGCGCCGAAAGCGTCCGCCGGCCGTGACCAAAAGAAGCCGCCGCCAGTCCGGCGGCGTTTTCAAAGGACGGGACGGCCAAAAGAAAATAGCAGGGCATCGTCACAAGGCAGCGAAACCCAAACACGCTCAGCGCCAGCAATACGCCGCCGCTTCCAAAAGCCGCCGTAAAGCAGCAGACTGAAAACGAGAGGAAAAATCCGTAGGCGGCCGACAGGACCGGCAGGAGCACGATCCCGGCGGAGGCAAACCCCAAAAGGAACGCCAGCAGCGGATAGCGAAAATAAATCACCAGCGCGGAGAGGAACGTCTCCGCCGTGCGATCCGAGTTCCCGCTGAGCGACAGAAAGTCCGTCAGGTATCGGGAGAGCTCGTCGCAGGTGCCGTCAGGCACCTTTCCGGCAAAAACCTGTCCCAAAACGACGCCGGCGGAAAAAAACAGGGCCAGGAAAAGGAGGCGGGGCAAAAAGGAAAAATCATGGACCCCTTTTGACCGCCGAATTCGTTTCTCCATCTTCTCACCGCCTCCCCACAGCTCAATCCTATGTGGGAGGCAGCTCGGTTATGAACGGATTCGCGTAAACCCGGTACTTCTCTAATATATTGCAAATTTGCTGATTTCGCAAGGAACTTGTGCGATTTTCTGCTTTTTTGTAATTTCCTCCAAAATATTATGTAAATTGCGTTATGTAAACTTTAGAAACCAGCCTGTGAATGGCCCCGCACAATCATCGGTTCTCCGCCAAGATATGGTAGACGTAAAATCAAGCCCGCACCACATCTTCCGAAGAATCGTCCGGTTCTCCCTTCGGATTTTATTTTGAAATCCGGGCAAATTAAATTCATGCCATTTGATCCAAAATTTAAATTTTTGTAAGATTTAACAAAACGTCATTTTCAGTTCTCCGGCCGGCACTCCGCCGGTGCGAACCAAAATTCAAGCGGCGAGCCCCTCGGCGCCCTCTCCCCTCCCCTATCGGCTCTTTCTGCCGGGCATTACTCTGTTTCGCTTCCTCGCACGGCTCCCTCTCTTTTTCCCGGACACCGGCAGTCCGGCAAGAACGCCGCCGCACGCTGCGGCCAGCAGCAGATGTCCGCTCTGCCCGTTCCAGACGACCCGGTCGTAGACCAAAAATCCCACCAGCAGCATCACCGCCACAAAGCAGCAGGCGGTCGCCACCGTGGTGCTCAGGACATTCATTCCGGTACGTCTGGCCGCAAAAAGGCCGCCCAAAAGCGCCGCCAGGCCGCAGGAGACCGCCTGCGCCTGAAGCAGGGCCTTTTCCGGCAAAACAGACCTGACAGTGAGAAACGCCAGCAGCAACTGGAGCAGCACATATGCCGCCAGCGAGACCGCCGTGCCTCCCGCCAGTGCCGCCGGCGTGCTTTTTGCCGGACCCCTCGCGGTATTCTTCGGATTTTTTTCCATCATAAAAGCCTCCCCTGCAGTATGCCCTTGACAGAGCATATTACAGGGGAGGCTTCTTTTATGACTTAACGGAAAGAGAAAATCAGTCCTCTTTCTTCTCCTCAGCGGAGGCGTCGGGAGCGGCTTCCTCGGCAGGGATCTCATTGACAGGCTCTTTGATTTCCTTGGCGGATTCCGCGGAATCCTCGGCCGCAGGCTCGTCCTGCTTTTTCTTCTTGCCGCCGGCCTGGGGTTCGCTGCTGGTCTGAACGCCTGTGGTGGACACAGCCCATTTGGTGATTTCCATGCGAACGCGGTCCTCGCTGGTCTCGATCACGATGGTGTCGTCTCCAACCATGACGACCGTGGCGACAATGCCGCCGATGGTGGTAATCTTATCGCCCTTCTTCAGGCTGCTCCGCATTTCCTCGGCCTGCTTCTTGCGCTTGTTCTCCGGGCGGATAAGCATGAAGTAGAAAATGACAAACAGAAGGACCAGCATGATGATCGTTGTATAGTCCATTGGTGAGTCTCCTTTATTTTCAGAATAAAGTTATTATAGCCAAACAGGCCAGAATTTGCAATACCTTTCTTGTCCGAAGCCGCCTTTGTCACGCTTCCGCGGCAATGCGGCGGCCCATCAGCACGCCCATGACCGAGGCCATCATCAATCCGCGGGTCCAGCCGGAGGAATCGCCCAGGCAGTGCAGTCCCTGAAGGCTGGTATTGAAGTCCGGGTCCATCTTGACCCGGTTGGAGTAAAATTTCAGCTCCGGGGAGTAGAGCAGGGTTTCATAAGAGGCAAAGCCCGGCACCACGTAATCCATCGACTGGATGAAACTGATGATGTTCACCATGGCCCGGTATGGCATGGCGGCCGTGATGTCGCCCGCCACGGCATCCGGCAGCGTGGGACGGATGTTGGACTGGGCCAGTTCCTTTTCCCACGTCCGCTTGCCGTCCAGAATGTCGCCGAACCGCTGGACCAGAATATGTCCCGCGCCCAGCATATTGGTCAGCTCCCCCACTTTCTGGGCGTAGGCGATGGGCTGATTGAAAGGCACGCTGAAATTGTGGGAGCAGAGGATCGCAAGGTTGGTGTTGTCGGTTTTCAGATCCTTGTAGGAGTGTCCGTTGACCACCGCCAGGGAGTTATCGTAGTTCTCCTGGCTGACGAAGCCGCCGGGATTCTGACAGAAAGTGCGCACCTTGTTCTTGAACGGGCGGGGATAACCCACCAGCTTGGACTCGTACAAAACGCGGTTCACCGTCTCCATGATCTCATTGCGGACCTCCACGCGGACGCCGATGTCCACGGTCCCGGGCGCATGGGCGATGTTGTGCTCCGCGCAGAGCTTTTCCAGCCAGTCCGCGCCCCGGCGGCCGGTGGCCACGACCGTGTGCTCCGCGAAAATCTCCAGCTCCGTCTTTCCGTCCGATGCCCGGACGCCCCGGCAGGCGTCGTTCTCCAGGATCAAATTGCTGCACTCATAGCCGAAGAGCAGCTCCACGCCGTGCTCCTGAAGATATCGCTCGATTCCAAGGTAGATGCCCTGGGCTTTCTCCGTGCCCATGTGGCGGATGGGACAGTCCACCAGCTTGAGTCCCGCCTGGATGGCCCGCCGGCGGATATCCTTGCGCTCCTCGTCGTTGCCAAGTCCCTCGATATGCTCGTCCGCGCCGAATTCCAGGTAGATCTTGTCGGCGTAGTTGATGGTCTCCTGCGCCAGATCCGTCCCGATCAGAGAGGGCAGGTCGCCGCCCACCTCGTAGGACAGAGAGAGTTTTCCGTCGGAGAACGCGCCGGCGCCGGAAAATCCGGTGGTGATATGGCAGTAGGGCTTGCAGTTCATGCACTTGTGAGTCTTGTCCTTGGGACAGCAGCGGTTTTCCACGCTCTGTCCTTTTTCCACCATGACGATCTTCTTCCGGCTTCCCTGCCGGATCATCTCCATAGCGGTAAAAATGCCGGCAGGGCCGGCGCCGACGATGACAACGTCTGTTTTCATAGCTCTGCTCCTTTTTGATCGGCTGTGAGGTCCACGGCATGGCGCACCAGCGAGCAGGCCGGGACCGGCTGCGGAAGTTTCATGGTAAACCGGGTCTGGGGCGTGCGGACCTCGTTCAGGGGAAGTCCGTCCAGGTCGCGCATCTCTCCCACGGCAAAGGAAAACGGTTTTTGATCGGGGCCAACCAGCTCCACCGTCTCCCCCTCCGTCAGCTTGTTCCGCAGCGACAAAGCGGCGAGCCCGTCGGGGGCGCAGCTCTCCACCACGGCGGCCACCTGCCACTCCCGGATGTAGCGTGAATTCTCATAATACTGGCCGGGTTCGCCATAGAAAAATCCGGTGGAATAGTGCCGGTGGCTGACCTTTTCCACCTCGTCCCGCCAGACCGGGTCGGCCGGTTCCCCGGACGCCGCCGCGTCCAGGCAGTGGCGGTAAGCCCCGGTGACGACCGCGGCATAATAGGCCGATTTGGCCCGTCCCTCGATCTTCAGGCTGGAGACGCCGGCTGCGCACAGGTCGTCCAAATGGTCGATCATGCACATATCCCGGGAATTGAGAATATAGGTCCCCGCCTCATCCTCGAACACGGGAAAATACTGGCCCGGCCGTTTTTCCTCCATCAGCGCGTACTGATACCGGCAGGGCTGGGCGCACATCCCCCTGCTGGAATCCCGTCCGGTCATGTAATTCGACAAGAGGCAGCGTCCCGAATAGCTGACGCACATGGCGCCGTGGACAAAGCACTCCAGCTCCAGCTCCGGCGGCGTTTTCGCGCGAATGCCGCAAATCTCCTCCAGCGACAGCTCCCGGGCCAGGATCACCCGGGAGGCGCCAAGCTCGAACCAAGCGCCGGCGCACGCGTAATTGGTGACTCCGGCCTGGGTGCTGACGTGCCGCTGACAGTGGGGCGCGTATTTTCCCGCCAGCGTAAACGCCCCCAGGTCCGCCAGAATCAAGGCGTCCACGCCGGCGCTGTCCAGCGTCTCCAGCCACGCCGGCAGGCGGTTCATCTCCCCGTTTCGGGGCATGGTGTTCACCGTCGCATGGACGCGCACGCCGTGACTGTGGGCAAAGTGCACCGCCTGCGGCAGCTCCTGCTCAGAGAAATTCCCCGCAAAGGAGCGCATTCCGAAGCTGGTGCCAGCGAGATACACCGCGTCCGCCCCGTAGAGCACCGCCATGCGCAGCCGCTCCATGTCGCCGGCGGGAGCCAGGAGCTCCGGCTTTTGCCGCTTAACCGGCATATTCGCTGCTGTTGAGGAAGTTGACATGTTCATCATACGTCTCAAAGAAGTGGTGAGTCCCGTCCTTGCCCAGAGCGTAGTAGTAATAGTCCGTGGCGTCCGGATTCAGCGCCGCCTTGATGGCGGTGAGGCCCGGATTGGCGATGGGCGTGGGCGGCAGGCCCGCGTTTTTGTAGAGATTGTAAGGAGAATCCGTCTCTTTGTCCGCCTTTGTGATGGCTCCGGCGTGGTCCGGCAGCGCATAGAGCAGTGAGGCGTCGATCCCCAGCATTCCGTAGGTTCCGTGGGAGCCCTTGTCCTTGAGGCGGTTGTATATGACCGAGGAAATCCGCGTCTGGTCGGTGCCGCTGGTCTCCTTTTCGATCAGGGAGGCAATGGTGACGATCTCGCTGAGACTGTATCCGGATTTTTTGACTTCCGCCAGCAGGTTCGCGTCCATCTTGCTGTCGAAATTCTTGATGAGGCGGTTGAGCGCGGCGGCCGGCTTTTCGTTCACATAGAACTCATAGGTATCCGGGAAGAGATACCCCTCCAGCCGGGAAATACTGCCGGTTTCCGTGCTGATATAGTCGTAACTGAAGGTCCCGTTCTCCGCCGCGTCAGTCAGGGCCGCCTCCGTATTCACGCCGTCCTTGGCCAGCAGCGCAATGATCTGCGACACGGTGTAGCCCTCCGGAATGGTGACTTTTACAGTCTCTCCGTTCAGTCCGCCGGAGGCGTTGTGCATGGCGGCGATAAGCGCCCGGTAGTCCATGTCGGTGTTCAGTTCGTAAGTGCCGATGCCGATTTTATCCTGCGCGTGGGCAAAGGACGCAAACAGCCGGAAAAACCACTTGTACTCGATCAGCCCGTCGTCCTTCAGCTTCGCTGCCACGGAGCCGATGTCATCCTCGGATGTGATCTCCACCGTGGCGGTTACGGCCTTCTTGTTGAACGCGCACAGGTCGTTGAGCAGAAGCCAGCCGATTCCCGCCAAAATTGCGGACACCACCAGAATAAAGAGCGTGTACTGTACGCCCGAGAACCTGCGGCGGCGGCGCCGGCGGCGGTGCGGAGGCTGCTGCTCCGTGCGCCGCCCGGCATCCCTGCGCACCTGCTGGGCATCCCAGCGCGCAGTTTCATCGTTTCTGTAATCGGACATAAAACCCTCCTGTGGCCTGAGAGCGCATTTTCGGCGCAAACAGACGGTGATTTTTCCGCAATCTCTCCCCGAGGCGGAAATATTTCAGCGGTCAAGCTCCCATCGGGCATCTCGCGCATAGAATATCTCAAGAACGCGCAAGTGAGGTGACAACGATGTGCTTTAACTCCGGAAACAACTCCTGTCTGTGGATTGTCCTGATCGTGATCCTGTGCCTGTGCTGCTGCGGTTCTTCGGGCTGCAACTGCGGCGACAACTGCTGAAGCTCCGCTACATCCCCGCAAAATGGGACGCAAGCGTCCCATTTTGCGGCCGCCGTTCCCGGACAGGCTCCGCCTTACAGCAGCCTTCCGCGAACCAGCCGCCAGACATCCTCATGGATCTCCTCCGCCGTGCGGGGCGCGCCGTCCCGGGCGCAGTCGAGCACGGTCCAGCCGCACGTCTGCGCCGTCTGCCGCGCGCCTTCGCGGCAGCTTTTCAGATAGGCCTCATCCTGCTCGTGAATATCGGCATGAGTGCCGCTGGCGGACTCCCGCCGGCGCATCATCTGCTCGGTGATCTCAACGGGCAGATCGAGGTATACCACCATCTCCGGTCTGGGAAGCCCCAGTCGGTGATACTCCAGGTCAAAAAGCCACTGCAAAAACTCCGCGCGCTCCGCCTGCGGCAGCTTGGACGCCTGGTGCACCGCGTTGGAAGTGGTGTAGCGGTCAGCGACCACCAGGCCGCCGGCCTCGTAAAAAGCGCCCCAGTCCTGCTTGTAGGAGGCATAGCGGTCCACCGCATAGAGGGTGGAGGCCGCATAGGCGTTCACATCGCCGGGCTTCCTGCCCAGCGCCCCCTCCAGGTACAGGCGGGCGGGCTCGGCAAAGGGATTGCCATAGCGCGGAAAGTCAATTTTCCGAAAGGAGACGCCCTCGCGCTCCAGATGCCCGCACAGGAGCCGGGCCTGCGTCGCCTTGCCGGAGCCGTCCGTTCCCTCGAACACGATCAGTTTTCCGCTCATCCGCGCTTCCCTCTCTCCTGCCGGACGTGGACCAGAAACAGCGGCAGTTTCATCATTCTGCCGATGCGTCTTGGTTCTTTGCACAGGCGGTAAAACCACTCCAGCCCGTGTCTGGACCAGAATTCCGGCGCCCGTTCCACCGTTCCGGCGAACACATCCAGGCTCCCGCCCAGTCCGCACAGAAGATGCGCGCCGGTGGCCCCGCCGTTTTTCGCCATCCAAAGCTCCTGCTTGGGCGCGCCCAGGCACACGAACACGGCGTCCGCCCCGCTTTGGCGGATCGCCTCCGCCACGGGGGCGTCCTCTTTAAAATAGCCGTCGTGGGTCCCGGCGATCACAAGTCCGGGATACTGCGCCCGGAGGCGCTCCGCCGCCTGCTCCGCGACGCCGGGCTTTGCGCCCAGAAGATAGAGGGACAACCCCTCCTGCGCCATTTTACCCATGATCCGGGACGCGAATTCGATTCCCGGCGTTTTTTCCTTCAGCGGCGTGCCAAGCATCCGCGCGCCTTTGATGACGCCGACGCCGTCCGGCAGCACAAGGTCGGCCCCGTTGACCGCCGCGCGGGCCTCCGGGCTCTCCCGGCAGATCTCCACGATCTCCGGATTGGGCGTCACCACATAATGCGCCCCCTCCTCATGGAGAAGCGCGGTTCCCGCGGCCACCGCCTCCTCCATCGTAAGGTTGTCAAAGCCAACGCCCAGCACGTTAATCCGCATGAAAGCACCCCTCAAAAATCCCCCGGAAGCGGCCGCTCCCGGAAGCTGAAATCAGTCTCGCAAAGGCTCCGGCCGCCGAAAAAGCGAATTTCGGCGCAAATGAAGCCGAGTTATTATATCACAATATCCCTTCCGGTTCAACCTTGAATCCCGGAGGTGTCTGCGGCGCGCGCCGCGGCCGCCTCTTTCCGGCTGCCGGGAGCGGGAAGCTGCGCCAGAATCACGGCCGCCAGCATCAGCGCGCAGCCAAGGTACTCCCGGCCGGACATCCGGTCGTGGAGCAGCACGGCCCCCGCCAGCGTGGCAAATACGGACTCCAGGCTCAAAAGCAGGGACACCACCGTGGGATTGGCGTCCTTTTGCGCCACAATCTGAAGCGTATAGGCGACGCCGCTGGAGAAAACGCCCACGTAGAGCAGCGGCCACAGGCACTGGTGCAGCGCCTCCCAGGAGGGGGATTCAGTGGCCGCCATGCCGGCGGCGGAGAGCACCGTCAGCGTCAAAAGCTGCACGCAGGAGAGCTCCACGCCGTCCACCCGCTGGGCAAAATAGTCGATCAGCAGGATCTGCACGGAAAAGCACACCGAGCACAGGAGAATGTCAAAATCGCCCGGGGCAATACTGAATCCGTCCTGAATGCACAAAAGATACAGCCCCGCCACGGCCAGCCCCACGCTGATCCAGACGGTCCAGGAGGCGCGTTTTTTGAAGAAGATCCCCAAAATAGGCACGATCACGATATACAGTGCCGTGATGAACCCGGCTTTCCCGGAGGCGGTGGTCTCCATTCCCTTTTGCTGGAGGTTGGCGGCCAGCGTCAGCACGGCGCCGCAG
>Ga0183101_1000784_pt1 | contig 15871 bp, 10 predicted proteins | sample Biomet3_FD_127790 | JGI IMG/M metagenome (GOLD analysis project Ga0183101, IMG submission 127790) | Microbial communities from bioreactor (seeded with sewage sludge) at LBNL, California, USA - Biofuel metagenome 3 | ecosystem: Engineered > Bioreactor > Anaerobic > Unclassified ... | reverse complement strand
TTTCCTCCTGACCAATTTCCTCATCGATCTTGCTATCATGACTGCCATCGCCCCAGGTATTGAGCATAATCATCTCATCTTGTTTCGCAGTCTGCAGGCGCAATTGCTTTTGATATTTTCTCAGTGTCATCAACGCCTCACGTTCTCCGCCGGTATATATACCGGTCACACAGCCGTACAGTCGGGTCCAATCGTCTTCGCGGATATCGGAAGCCGAAACGCCAAGCCCCACGACCATGAAATCACTAAAATCGGCCACAAAATCGGCTCCGGTGTAGTGCAACTGTGTACTACTGCAAGGCGCTTCTTTCAGAAAAAAGAAACCGTTTCCGTTCAATTCGTCATTGGCAAACAATAGATTTCCTTTAAAGGTATTGCGACGGTATGGAAACCACTCCCTTTCAACAACGAGGTTATCATTCCAATCGGTATAATCGAAAAATTCCACAATACGTACTTTCCAATGATTTCCATCCAGTTGCAAACGATCCAGAGTCGGAGTTTTAACTCCGATGCTCATATCTCCGGCGGACTCAATGTTCTTGCGATCCGCACCCGACTGAGTCGCCCCATGACTGTAGTCTCCCAAATGCCCCTTTAAATAAGTGTCACAAGCTATTGCCGGACAATCGGCATAAATCTTATACTTACGTTCGACGAATAAGGAGCCATAAGAAGAGGTAATACAAGCTTCAAGATAAGTGGGATGGATGTCATTCGAAGGAACGGTTTTGACCGAAAACCGAGCTTCTTTCGGGGTATCTCCAACCAATGAGAAATCGGGGCTTTTAGCTTTCGTAGATAGCTTTTGACCGTTAATCTTATTGACTAAATAGATTGTTACCGGATTGCCGGAGTTCCACCGCATACAACGCTCAATCTGAGCATTCCCCATTCTTAACGTATCCCCTTTGAGAGAGGCATAATAGGGTTCTCCGCCATAAAGCGAAACTCCGACAATAAATGTGACGAATGTGAAGAGGAAAGTCTTTTTTATCATATCACTAAGGTTTCAAGTAGGCACGTGGTACCTCAAGCATCTTATTTGGTCCGTTAAAACGTTGGTTATCGGGAGCATCCTTCCGACCGACTCCTTCCACCATAAGTCTTTTCAATTCCGGGAGACGGTAATGATAAACTTCTCGCGGAGTGAGGTTATACTTTTGGCACAGTGAAGCGGCCATACCAACGACTTCCCCCATCATACCGGTGGTTCGCATGACCCTCACCGTACCCAGCGCAACATGTGTACAGCTGATGTCCCTGCCCGCCATAAAAAGATTATCTATGTTTCTGGAATACAAACAACGATAAGGCACGGCATAAGGATAGATCCACCGGTGTATAGTCTGTGTTTTAAATTCATTTCCCGGGAAACGTTTTGCGTTCAGGGTATCGGCAAAGTGCAAATCAATACTCCAGGTTGTGGTGAAAGAAGCATCTTCATGCGCCACATTCTTGTCCAAATCATCCTGTGCCAGAATATAATCGCCCATTAAGCGTCGGGATTCGCGTTTTCCCGCTATATAAGCAACCCATGACAATGTCCGATTGGCATAAGCGGATTTCTTAAGATCATGGTTCTTCAGGTAACTCCAGTTGGAATAAACGACCAACAAGCCATAATCTCTTATGCGTTCAGCTTCCGTAATCTGATTACGATTCATACCGGTTTCCCAAGTCCATTCCCCTTTAAACACCCGCTCACAGTTTTCTGCACGAAAATCCACGCCATAAGAGAACTCCGGGAAAATGGTTTTCTTTTTCTCTTCGTTACTATACCACTGTATGGAAGCCCCCATGACTAAGGAGTCCGGTTGCAGAGGAGCCAGATTTTCCTGAAATTCATCTCGTGCCTCCCTTCCCATTCGCCAATCGGCTCCGGCCAGGTAACCGATAGTGCCATCTCCCGTACAATCACTGAATACAAGTGCCTTAAGAACCGATTGTTCACCCGTACGCACATTTTGTATGGTGACGGATTGGATCCGTTTTCCCTTCATTGTAACCGAAATAGCCCGACAAGAAGAAAAGAGTGTAATATTCTTTTCCGAAGAGACGAATGAGATCTTTTTATCGTCTTCATAATTGGAAGCCGGCTGGGCATTTCCTCCACGCGACTGACCGAACTCCCTGATCATGCGACCCAAGCCTTTGTTAGGTTCCATCTCTATCACACCTCCCAAATGAACACGTACATCCGCCGAATTATTTCCTCCCAAGATAGGACGATCATTGACAAGAGCAACTTTACAACCCAGCCTTGCAGCAGAAACAGCCGCACACATTCCGGCAATTCCCCCGCCCACAACAACCAGATCATAACTTCGTTCTCCACCCTTAAGAACAGGACATAGACGTTTTTTTATGTTTTTGAGGTCTTCTGTTGTCCATACCATAGGATTTTGATTTGAATCCGTCGTGAGATATATTGCATCACAACGCCCGTTGAAACCGGTAAGATCTTGCAATGCAAGAGTGGCTTTACCGTTTTTCAAAGTGACCTTACCGGCCAATTGCCACTGCCAGGAATTTCCCGTATCGCCCAAAGTATGAGTCAGACTCTTCCCGTTAATAGCGATTTTGAACTTTCCGGGACCTTTCTTTTCACTCCATGGAGACGTCCAGTTATAGGTTCTGGCGTATACATAGTAGATACCGCTTTGCTGCACTTGGATGTCAGTCGATGCATCGGAAACCGGTGTGCCCATACCATGAGCCATCAAGTATGGTGATCCCATCTGATCCATAAACTGCTGATCGAGTACCCATCCGCCCGATCGGTTAAAGCTTTCCGCTTCAATAAAAAGCTCTGAAGCTTCAACCAACAGGCTGCAGGCTACGGTCATACACAATATGATTATTTTTTTGACCATAGTAAATAACTTATTTAACTGTAATATCAGATAACTTAACCCATCCATCCGGAGTCTGATATTCATCACGAGCCGAAATGTAGATGCCAATGGCATTGTCTTTGGTGCTGTCGACAATGCCGACCGCCCAAGTATATTGCCCCGCTGAAACACCGGACAGTGCGAAGCCGCTGGTGTATGTTTTGGGAGAACCTTTAATCCATGTTGAAATATCGGGAGTGGAATCGACAAAAACATAAGCAGGCTTCTCCGTTGATTTATTCAATAATGCAAAAGCTACTTTATACTTATCTTTCCACTGCGGAATATTAGTAGGACAATATCCCCATCCCAAGTTTGACCAACGATGGGTTAAAGATACGTTAGCTCCGGAATTAGCTGCTACCGGAACAGACAATTTATCGGGATACAAGCGATAACCTCCTTCGGCAATAAAGTCCTTAACCAAATTGAATGCCGAGTTAAACCATGAATGCGTTTCCCCTACATTAACATTGGAATTGAAGCGAAGGTCCATCATATTGACGTTGGCACCTTTTCCTTCGTTATACTCTCCGTGACGAACTTCAGTGTAATTGCTATAACCGTCGCCGTTAATTGAATTACCGTGGGATGCTTCGACCCAACCGCCTTCCATGATTATGGGACGGCGGTAGCGATAAGTTGCAGCAATACCTCTTTCCCAAGTAGTATAATAGGATTTCATGCCAAAGGCATCATGGCGTAAGCAAAATCCTTTATTTACCGCCCGATTGATAAAATCTGCAGCTACATCGGTATTAGTGGTTGAAAATGAGTTTTTAGATAGAAGACAGCGATGGTAGTTGATCACAATAGGGACTTTTGTAAACAACTTGGACATTAAGTCGGTAATCCACTCAAATACAGCTTCTTTGGGAGTTTCATCACCTGTGGAATAGATCAACGAATGAGTTTCTCCCCAGAGTCCCAAACCGAATCCACTCACAAATTGAGTCTTATCGGGGTCATTATATTCAGCAGCGAAATCGGTCAGGAACTTTGAATACTTTGCCTGAAACACAGGATCGTCGGGATAAGGCGACCATACTTGAACACTACCCGTGGTAGACGTATAACCCTTTGCACCGGCATCTTTTACGTAAGCCGGGGTAAAGTTATAATGCTTGTCGCGACTATCGACCACAAAGGTAAAAGCAAGTTTCAGGTTTCGTGCCTTAGCTCCTTCCACCAACATACGGAAACGTTGTGCTGGTTTTGTGTTCACCCCATCTTGCCAGATGTAAACACCTTCTTCAGGATTGAAATCGCCCCAAGCTCCACGAATGTATAGGGTATTACCATAATCCGATACTTTAACCTTTCCTTCAGACGAATCGAAATTGTCATATAGACTCCAAAAATTATCCATCATTCCATCACCGATACCCGAATAGATAACCCATCCTTGCATAGGGTTGCGTTGAAGTTTATAACGTTCGGGCTTGATATTTACAATCTGATTCCCTTTAATGTTCCAGTTATAGCTATTCACTGAGGCTTCATTTTCATCGGAGCATGATGTTCCGATGAAAAGTATGAAAGCCAGTAATGAAGCTAAACGTATTGCTAATTTATTTTTCAATATCTTATCCATATTATTATTCATGCTTAGATGCCATACTATTTTTTATCAAAAGTAACGGTGAGCTTATTAATATCCACCACCACATAATTACATCCATCCGGTATAATGAAATAAGCGTAGCGGTTATCGGATTGTCCCGCTTTCAGTCCTTCTGATTTACCAATGACAGCATTGACATAACCGTTGTATTCATTTCGCTTGGCGTCGGCAGTCGACCCGAAAGCATATACATTGTTATTCTTATTATCCGTGGTAAATTTCACTGAGCCCACTACGGAATTGCCGCGTTCATCTTTAGCGGAACCACGTGGAAGTGCACTACCTTTGTATACAAATACGCAGGGATTAGCCACGCTCTGAATCAAATTATACTTCGATTCATAACCGGTAAAGGATCCGGCATCGTATGCAAAGCCATTGAAGGTTCCATACATATACAATACATTTACATCTTGCTTGTATGGGTTGATGCCCAAAGTGGTATTGTTCCATGATACGTTCTGGGGTTTGAGGTCTGTGGCTGCCGAGTAAATGGCAATGGTCTTGTTCTCTTTATCCAGCACAATCCGGTAATCTCCTTCTGACGGTATCGTCCAATGGCGGGTATTGACGTTTGTGGTATTAGTCTGGGCAAAGGTGGCGATTATGCCATCTTCAATATCATGACTGTTAGCCACTTGAGGAACAATTGATATCTGCTGTTCGCCCTCAAAAGTTAAGGGAACATACAAACTTCCACCTTTAAGATGACCACGCCATGCATAAAGATTATCATTTTCCAACGTCTTACCTAATTCTATCTGCCCTGTACCTACAGCGGTACCTGCCAGGAAGAGTTGATCGGCTTCGACGACTGCACCGGCAGCAATGATCTTAACGGTGTGCTTAGTCAGATTCACGGAAACACGATAGGTATTATCTTCTGTGATCTTCCAGGACTTCGCCTCGGAACGATCTGTGATTATAGCCGGCATTTCACTCAAAGTAGTGGCTTCATCAACCTTCTCCGGACCAATAGCATTATGCTCATCGGCATTGGTAACCGGAAAGTTCAGACTACCGGCAACCAGTGGACCTTCGTATGTGTAAATTTTATTAGCAACATCCGTACAAGTCAGTTCAACATCCGATGACCCTACAGCAGTGCCTCCCATATACAAATGATCAGCTGCAAACTGCTTAGGTCCGTAGGTCTTAAAATGTAATGTAGCCGTCGCAATATCAGGTACGATCAAGCGAGGTCCTTCAAATGAAGCTGTAATTGTAAAAAGGACTTCTCCTACGGTACTGGTAGTCAACCCGAAATGGTTCACTAGAATATCTTGCATCTCTTTATTGGTATATGATCTTAAGAAATGGCTTTCGTCTTCATATTCCTCAATATCATCGGCTTTACTCCCAATGAGTTGTATCTTATACTTATAAGTTGTAATATATTCATTACCGAAATCATGTGCAGGTGACCAGCTCAGAGTGAAAGCCGTTTGATCGGCTTTACTCTCATCCAATTTAATATATTCACCGGAAGGCTCGAGTTGAATTTCGGAGTGATTCCGGGAGAAAAGATTGTCTATCTCAGTGGTGCAGGACGTAAACAAAAGGGTAAGAATTGCCGTGAACGTCAGACCAAAGTTTTTATATATTTTATATGCTTTCATAAAAAAATATTTTTCGCATTATTAATGAATTTAGCGACTGATTAATATCCGGTATTATTGGTCAGATTGGGACATAATTCCATATCGTGGGTAGGAATAGGCCAGAGATATTCTCTATCGGGAAAAATCCGTTTAGCTCCGGTATCACATAATCCGGCACTAAAGAGAGCAGAGAAATCGGGTAAACCATCTTCATCAATCTGAGGGGTCATTCCCCAGAACCAAAGGCCTTTATTCACTATATTATTCAGCAATTTAGCGGGATCCAGCAACATTACGTAGTTGCTTCCGTTCAAAGCTTTGGAGGCCAATTTCCAACGCATCAAGTCCTGCAAGCGCTGATTTTCCATGGCAAATTCCATACGACGTTCCATACGAACGGCTTTGCGCAACTCTACCTGAGTTCCGGTCTTGACGGCCGGATATGAATCTGTTTGGCTTACATTCACCCCATAAGCTCGGGCACGAACCTGATTTATGGCATTCAGCACAGTATCATCAATCTTGTTTTGCTCAATCATAGCTTCTGCATAGATGAGGAGTACGTCGGCATAACGCATGATAATATAATCCTGCTCAACCTTAAGACCGTTATCCAACCATGAGTCATCTATACCTTTCTTCCAAAGAAGACCGGTATAAGAGCTATATTGGTTTACGATGCGGGTATCTTGATTTGCCTGTGTTTTACCGGTAGTATAATTCATCACCGTCTTGGCAGCGGGACTGGGGTCGTAATCGAAACCACAATGTTTTGTATTGAATTCGACTATACTCATCGCACAACGCGGATCGCGATTTTTAAAAGGATTGTGTGGATCAAATAAAGGCGACTCATCGATAGGCAAGCCGTCGGTACAAAGATAAGAAGCAAACAAATCCCAAGATGGATTATAAGAGCCGTACCCACCGGCATTACGTGGTAAGGAATTTTTAACAATCCAAGAATCCAATATTACGTCATTTACTATGGAACGGGGAATAACGAAGATTTTCTCACTATTCACCTTGGTACTCTGTTTGAAAAGTTTGGCATAATCCGGTTCCAAAGAATAGATACCTAAATCCATACAAGCTTTGGCTGCTTCTGCAGCTACTTTATAATCACCCATATACAAGGCAAAGCGTGCTTTCATTGCTAAAGCTGCGCCTTTTGTTGCATGAATAGCCTCGCTCACTCCGTAGGTCGCAGGTAAGCCTTCTATTGCTTTATCAAAATCGGCATAGACAAGAGGAATGAGATCGGCTTTAGGCATGCGTCCCTGTTGCTCCGCTTCGGTTATGGTTTCTGTACGGTCCATATAAGGAACATCTCCATAAAAAAAGATTAAATCGGCATATTTGCACGCCCGTGCGAAATATGCTTCTCCGGCAAACCTGTTGTATGTGGTCTCCGTAACTTTTCCCTGGGCTTTATGGATATTCTCCAGCATCGTATTGGCGCGCGCAATAAGTTTATAACTTTGCTGCCAAAGCGCATAAACTTCGTATTGCTGTCCGTTCAATGTTCCATCCAAAACCGTACCATTGCTACCCGAATTACGGTTTACCAAACGGTAGGTTGTGTTGTCCGACCACTGCTCGGATGAGCTCAAAGGCTCCTGCCAATAACCGAGAATATAAAATTCGTTCGCAGCCATAGTCAATTCCGTTTCGGATGTATACCAAGAGTCAGTATTTCCCTCCGATTTCGGCACAATATCCATGCTCTCACAAGCTGTCAGAGCCAGACAAAATCCTGCTAATAATATTTTTGCTTTCATAGTATATCATTTTAAAAGTTAACTTGTACACCTACAAGTAATGAAGTTGTGATAGGATAAGAGGATGAATCCATTTCAGGATCCCACCCCTTGGGGAAATTACTCAGACAGAACAAGTCGGAACCGCTGACATATAAACGAATACGGTCAATTCCGGCGGCATTGGTCAACGACTTGGGTAAGGTATACCCCAATGTAATATTCTTAAGACGAAAATAGGAACCTTCGAACATCCAGAAATTTGATGTAGCATAGTTGTTACCCTTGGATATATTGGTCAAACGAGGATAAACGGCGTTTTTGTTTTCTTCAGCAGTATTGAACGGGCTCCAATATTTTCCTTCCAAAATGGCCGGAATATTACCGTAATTATCGCGCAAAGGTTGTACCATGGAAGTGGACATGTAAGAATTTTGTTTGCCAATACCTTGGAATGCAACATTTAAGTCAATTCCTTTATATGAAGCAGCTATCGTTCCGCCATATTGATAGCGTGGAAGAGAATTACCAAGCGGTACCCGGTCGTATTCCGGAGAGATTTTTCCGTCGGGAACACCATTAGGGCCACTGATATCACGATATTTCACATCACCGACAGTAACGGTTGTACTGGTACGGGCGGAGTTGTTTACTTCTTCTTGCGTTTGATAGATACCATCGGAAACGTAACCGTAATATTCATTGAACAGTACTCCGGCGCGTTTGATTTTGCCACCACTGATAATATCCGCATTATTCAAATAATCAATTTTGGAAAGGAAATCGGAGAAGTTTAAACCGATATCATATCTGAATTGCCCAATTTGATCATGCCAGCCCATTTCCATATCAAATCCATGAGTCGACATCTTACCTGCATTGGTATTCGGATTGTTGTATCCCATAGAATAAGGAATTTCGATAGCTAGCAACATATCTGTTGTTTTCTTCTTGTAGTAATCGAAATGAAACTGCAGGCGATTGTTGAAGAAATTAGCATCCAAGCCGACATCTGTGCTGGTTGTTGTTTCCCATGTGATGTCTTCAACAGCCAAAACAGCAGGACGGGCGGTCTTATCGGAGACAACCGAACCGTCTGCCATATAAAAGTAGGAGTTTCCAAATGACATCAGAGAGATATAAGGAAAGTAGTTACTACCTATACGTTCGTTACCCAACCTACCCCAAGAAGCGCGTAATTTTAAGAATGACAACCAAGGTAAGTTTATTTTTTTCATAAAAGGTTCTTCGGAAACAACCCATCCTGCGGAAAATGAAGGAAAGGTACCCCAACGGTAGTTCTTTGCAAAACGGGAGCTTGCATCATGGCGTACATTGGCTTGGAAAAGATAACGATCAAGATAAGAATAGATGACACGACCGAAAAAAGAGTTGGATGTATATTCCGAGCCTGTGCCGCTATTATCCTTAAAATCTTCGGGACCAATATTTAAATAAGGATAGTTAGTCAACTCATATTGATCGCGGGAAGCAGTGAGATTCTCAGTTTTCATGTAATAATTTTCAAAACCGGCCATCAGCGTCAGGTCATGTTTTCCAAAACTCCGCATATAATTGGCTAACAACTGACTGGTTACATGCCAGTCGTCATTACGGCTTTCGGACAGTTTATTAGTGGACCAGAGCGTACCTGAATCGAAGTACCCTCCCATTACATCGGGATTATCCGCTAAAGTGTAACCACAAGCCATCTGAAAAGTTTTACCTTTCTGGTAATTGATAAATGGGGAGATAACCGCAGAAAGATTTAATCCTTTTATGGGTTTATAGGTCAAAGATCCTTTACCGGCAGCCTGTGTGCTGTGAGCAACCGTGCTACCGCCATTGATTAAAAGGCCGTAAGGATTGGAACCGCTCTTTCCGGATGCTAAACGCCCATCATCCCACAAGGCCGGATAAACAGCAGGCATTTTACGCATACTATCGAATGGGTCGTATATTTTATTTTGATTTTTAGCATGACGAATATTTATATCCAAAGAGGCACTCAACTTGGGATTGATGGTAAAGTCATTGTTTGAGCGGAACATGTAACGTTGATAACGACGTCCGTCATATAAACCGCCAACTTCATCATAAGACAGAGTTGCTACCGATTTTACCGATTTATTTCCACCGGAGACAGAGAGCGTATGTGTCATGCGAGGTGCACTCGATTTCAGTATAAGTTTTTGCCAATCTGTTACAGGATAATTATTAGGGTCTGTCGCGTTATACTTTACCCAATTCTTAACCTGGTCTGCCGTGTAGACCTGAAAGAATCCACCGGATGAGTTATCATTATATTGAAGTTCGTTGCTCATTTCCAAATAACGGGTCACCCCCACCATGCTTGGCTGCATAGTGGGAATTTCCCAGCCGAATTCCGCATTGTATTTCAAATCAATCTTACCACTGTCATTTCCACGTTTTGTCGTTACCAAAATAACGCCTGCAGCAGCCTTTGATCCGTAAATACTGGCGGCGGCGGCATCTTTCAATACGGAGATACTCTCTACGTCATTCGTGTTAACATAGTCCAACGAGCTTTCCACCCCGTCAATAATAACAAGGGGACTGGATTCGCCCATGGTAGTGATACCTCGTACACGAATGCTACTGGCACCAGTCCCCGGAGCAGAGCTGTTTCGGGTAACCATTACACCTGAAAGAGAACCTTGAAGAGCATTGGATAACATCGTACTGTGTTTATTAACGAGTTCCTCTCCTTTTACTGCTGCCACGGCTCCCGTTAAATCTTTTTTCTTCACCGTGCCATAACCAATTACCACGACTTCGTTCAAAGTCTTGCTATTCTCCTGCATGGCAATGAGGTACTTATCCTTATCATTAACCTTCACGGTTTGATCCGAATAACCTATATAACTGATAAGAAGTTCGGACCCCATGGATGCATTGAGTTGAAATTGACCTTCCATATCGGTAATAGTGCCTATGTTAGTACCTTTCAACCGGATGCTTACCCCAATCATAGGCTCATTGTTTTCGTCGGTAACAATGCCACTGATTTTATTCTGACTGTTTTTCTCAACCCGCTCCGTAGTGAAAACCTTATCATTAATGAAAATTGATACCTGACGGGCGGAAATCTGGTATCTGAACCCAGCTTGTTTACAGACTTCGGCTAAAATAACGTCAACCGGTTTACCTTTCATATTAATGGAAACCTTCTCATTCAGTCGATTTCTTACTTGTTGATCATACACAAATACATACTTACTGTGTTTCTCAATATAGTCAAAAACCTGCTTCACCGTTGAATCTTCGGCTTTTAGGATGTATCCCCCACTCACTTCTGTCAACGGCACTGACGCATTTGCCATATTAGCTGGCACCGCCATCAGTCCGGTAAGACAGAGCATTTTTGCACAAGTAAAGGCTTTTCTTGCGAATGCAGTTCGATTCATAATAGTAAATTTAATGTTAGTATATAAGATTATTTAATTCTCAACATTCCTACTTTCAACCAGCCGGATTGCTGCTGTTGCTTGGATACAGCCATTTCCAAACCGGGTTCATTCTTCTTCGTGGTATCCACTAAACCAATCAACCAGGTATAAGTGCCTTTTTCCAGTCCTTTTAAATTAATTATCGTAGAGTATTTTCCATCGTGACCAATTACCCAGGTAGAAAGATCGGAATCTTCGGCAAGCGCTTTTTTTACCACTTTCCCCTTTTTATCCATCAATGCTATGCAAGCTTTGTATTTTTGATTCCACTGAGGTATATTGGTAGGACAGTATCCAAACCCTAAATTGCGCCACCGATGATGAATGGTAATCTTCTGCCCGCTTTTAGCTGTTTCAGCAATAATAATTTCTGTGGGATATAGACGATAGCCCCCCCTTTTAATAAAATCCCGGACTAGATCGAAAGAGGTACCAAACCAAGAACGTATTTCATCGTTTGTACGAAAGTCCATCATATTAACGTGGGCATTTTTGCTCTCTATATATTCTCCCCTTCGTACGTCACCCGAATGATTCTGACGGTATTCACCGCAAGGGTCAATCCAATATCGATGCTGTCCTCCGGTAATCCATCCTCCTTCCATAATGATAGGACGACGGAATCGCCATTCTTTGGCAAAATTCTTTTCCCAATCCTGATAATAACCGGTCATGCCAAAAGCATCATGACGAATACTATATCCTTTTGCAATGGCACTCTCGAGTAACTTTTTGCTATCAGGGTGAGGTTCCGCCCAACTTATAGTGTCGCCTACCAGTCTGTGATAGTTGATCAAAAGCGGTACGTGTTTAAATAAACGAGCATAAGCATCTGTTATCCAATCAAACACTTTTGTCTTATTACTATAATCCCGGTATTTCACACCATGAGCTTCCCCCCATTTTCCCAAACCATAAGCATCTATGAAATCCACTTTATCAGGATCATCGAATGCAGAGGCAAAAGCTTTAAGAAACTTTTCATACTTCTGTTGGAAAACAGCATCATCGGGATAAGGGGACCACACTTTAGGATTATCAGGATCTTGAAAACCTTTTGCACCGGCTTCTTTAACATAAAGTGGAGTGTTCTGCCCTTGATCGCGGCTGTCTACATTGATGCGAAAAGCTAATCGCATATTACGTTTCCTTACGCTGGCAAATAGTTTACTGATACGAGACTGAGGATCATTCCAAACATATTTTCCTTCTTCTGGTTCCAACATATTCCAGTTGGTACGGATATAGCAAGTACCGGCGAAATCAGAAACACGTACGGTGGATCCCCCCCCATTTATGGGCATGGAATCGTAACCTTGTTTCTCCCAAAAGTCTTCGTCCCAAGTTCTTCCAAGATATATCACCCATCCGGTAAGCGGGTTTTTCAAGACAGATATCGTGTCAGGGGTGATTTGCACCTTCACGGATTGAGATTGCATAATACCCGAAACATTCATAAAAAGAATGAGGGCGACAAATCGTAAAAAAGAGTGTGTTTGCATCTTAAACATAGTATTTAAAAGGGTATATAATCCTCTTCCCCAAAAGAGACTAATGAGGTTTTCCTAAAAAAATGATAGTTGATTATTTCCGGACTAAACGAATGGAATTGCCATATAGAACCATTTTTACACCGGCCATTTCTTTAATATTCGACAGAACTTTTGTTACAGAGTCTTCCAACACCAGCTTTCCATAAAGCTTATTGGAAGATATATTGTTATCGCATTCAATGTTTACCCCATAATAATTAGTGAGTTTCTTGACGACAGACTGAATGCACTCTCCATCTAAATTTATCATTCCATCCATCCAGCAAGTATACTCATCAGTATTCACTTCTTTTTTTTGTGTAAAGCCTCCATCTTTTATATCAACCAACTCTTTCGGCTTCATTCGTACACGATCATGATTGGCAGTATTTAATTCTATAGATCCTTGTACTAAAACCACATGCGATTCAGCTCTATCATAATTGGATACATTGAATTTCGTTCCCAAGACTTTTACACTGAAATTATCCGAGTTCACAATAAAAGGATGTTCAGCATCGTGCGCAACATCAAAATAGGCTTCTCCTTTTACATATATCTCGCGAGTGGAACCTTTGAACGTTTTGGGATATCTGACTATGGTACGGGAGTTGGCGACAATCTTGGTACCGTCGGTCAGTAAAAGAGTGGTCTTCTCACCCATCGGTACGACCAACTCTTCTTGATCAATACTGCTCCGGGAGTTGAAAAGAGCGGTCAAGTCAATGCCAAAATCATAAAAGTCTTTATCTGCCAAACTGAATTTTATCCCCATTACAAGCATAAAGCAAGCTGCTACGGAAATAGAAAGAACGAACATACGACGGTTTTTGCGGCGTTTCTCTTCTTTACGTATCTTCTGGAATGCCTTTTGTTTTATTGATGATATATCCACGTTCATCGGGGTGCTATTATCTATGAAGGATTTCAATTTGAGGTCCTCCACCGATTTTTCATATTTATAATCTTTGATATCTTTATTCATACCCATTGCTTTCTAATTAATAAGACGCAGGAAAGAAAATTATATATAGGTATCATATCTTATTTTTTTCCTTATGCCAATTTTTTCTTCAAAACATTCATAGCGAAACTTATATGATAATTTACCGTAGCTAGTGAGATTTGCAGCATATTGGCAATCTCGGCATAAGGAATCTTTTCTATTTTAGCCAGGAAGAAGACATGCTTACATTTTGGAGGTAAACTCTCAATTGCTGTATTCAATTCCTCTATCTCCTCGCTTGAAATGAGATCATCCATGGGACTTCCCATGACCGGAAATGAAAAGTTTTCGAGATCTTCAAAGGACATATCTTTATTGTGTTTCATTTCTTTGCGCAGATAGGAAATGGACTTCCTATAAACCACAGTGTTGAGCCAACCGGTAATATTTACTATTTCTATAAGGTTTTTGCGTGATTTCCAAGCTTCAAGAAAGACATCACTCACCACCTCCTCTGACATCTCATTATTGCTGAGGATGCCAAAAGCGTAGTAGTAGAGACTCTTCGAGTGACGGTTCATGAAACTATTAAATGCAAGTTCGTCACCTTTGGATATCAACAAAAGTTCCCTTTCCTGGTCTTCCATTATTAGATTATTTTGATTGTTAACACCAGTTTTAAAGTCCAATCTCTCGATTCAACTTTATGCAACTACTAATGATGACGCACAAAATTAAATAATATATAGGTGCTTGAATAAAAAAATGTCATTATTATAAATTGAAAGGGCATTTATGGAAGAAAAATCCAACCTTTTAATCAACGGGAGGATCTTTTAACTGATGCTTCAAAGAATCAAACCAAACGGAAGCCATCTGCTCACGACCTAACTCATTGGGATGAACATGATCTTGTATGGTCATCTTCTGCCAATCGAAATTCTGATACTGATCAACCAAAATAACTTGTTTTAGATGCATTGAAGCCACCATAGCCTCAATCGCCTTATTCAATTGCGGAATATATGAATATTTTGGAAGTTTTCCACTTGGTATGGCTTTTGCCAGTAATATATGAACATCCGGATTAATAAGTATGATTTTGTGGATAATAGATCGGTATGCCTTTATCATTGAAGAGACAGGGTTTTCTTCGATAGAATGATTATGCCCTGCATGAATAAGTACAAAGTCGGAAGGGTATTTACGATATATACTGTCCGTGATAGAATCAAGAAACTCAACGTTTTTCCCGCTAAACCCGCAATGAGATAATTTTCCGATAGGGCATATTGACTCTCTTGGTCCGATAAAATGAAATTTATAGCCGGCTGAGGAGAGCTTAAGCCATAGTGGATAGAGATAGGAAGAAAAGTTACTTCCACCTTCAGTGATGGAGTCGCCAAATCCCATCACAGTAAAATGAGGTTGTTTCCCTTGTCCCGATATATTCATTAGAGGTAAAAAGGAAAGTAAGAATAACATGCCGATAAATAGCTTATATTTTATCATTGATTGTCTTAGAATATTTAGGTATATTCTATAAGGACGCTGAAAAGGGAAAAAACAATAGGTCGTTAGTTAGAGGAATCTACATGTTTAATTTAAAACTCAGTTTTTTATTATATAAAAAACATGAATATAAATATCTAGTGATGTCGTATCATATGAACTCATGTACAGTATAACTTAAAAAGAAAATAACTAATTTATATTCGACTTAGTAAAATCGCTGTTTTCAGCCAACAAAGAGCAGCTAAACGTTGTTGTTTTCATATTATATAGTGATTATAATCAAGATTATCTACAAAGACATTTCACGGAAATGAAAACCAAATTACTGATTTTAGTAGGAGTTCTTTTGAGCTCTATGAGTGTTTTCGGACAAGCTAAAAGTCTGGGTGATGCGGAGGCACAGGCAAAGAACGAACATAAACTAATCTTGCTGAAGTTTTCCGGTTCCGATTGGTGCATCCCCTGTATCCAATTGAGCAAGACGATTTTTGAAGACAGCACCTTTCAGGATTTCGCACACCAAAAG
>Ga0183101_1000064_pt1 | contig 15887 bp, 15 predicted proteins | sample Biomet3_FD_127790 | JGI IMG/M metagenome (GOLD analysis project Ga0183101, IMG submission 127790) | Microbial communities from bioreactor (seeded with sewage sludge) at LBNL, California, USA - Biofuel metagenome 3 | ecosystem: Engineered > Bioreactor > Anaerobic > Unclassified ... | reverse complement strand
GAGAGGCGCGGTGATACATGGTGAGGGGCCAGAAGGCCCGCACGGGGGGTTAGTGCCCGGCGGGAATGGTGATTTTGTAGTTGTGGCGGCTGCCGTCTAGCGGCGTGCCGTCGGCAAGCGTTCTGGCCATGGGATAGACGGCTTCCGCCGCGTCGTTGCCATATATGCCCGCCTGGGCCCCCATGGCGCGTTGCAGCCAGTTGCCATTGAAAAAGGCCCGGTCGCCGAAAGGTGAACCCATTTTCCAGCCGTTCACCCCCACGCCGGGGCGGCTGAGCGCGGCCTTGATTTGCGCTGCTCCTTTCTGCATGCCGCGCAACAGGGCCGCCTGATCTTTTTGCGGCAGTGCGTCAAAGCGAAACGGTTGGCCAGCGCGCACGCCCAGGCGTTCAAGCCTGGTGCGGATGGCCTTTTCTTCCGGCCCCGCGGGGGCGAATTGCAGGGCAAAGGCCAAACTGCCGAAAAATTCCGGTGTCAGAGAGCTCGCCTCCATCGGCGGAAAGGCTGGCAGGGGCAGGGCCGGGGGCGGCGTTTTGCCAAGAAAGGCCGAAAGTGGCTGCACACGGTAGCCTGCCTGAATATTCTTGACGTTTTTCATGTCGCCGGGAGCGAACAATTGCGTGCGGTACATGGCCATGGCAAACTGCGTGCTGGCGTGAAAAACGCGCATGCCTTTGGGGGGCGTGCCCTTCCAGCCTGGCCCCGCCACAATAAAGCTGCCGCCGCTGTTTCCCGTGGTTCTGCTGCCGATATAGCCGAAATTGAACGTGTTGGCGTCTATGAGCTGCACACTGAAATAGCGCTTTCCCGGCACGCGCGGCACGCTGAGAACCACGGGCTCAGCCCGCAGGTCAAGACAGGCGAAGGAATAGGGCGTGTCGCTGTTGGGCGTGATGACCGCCGTGTCCTTGTAGGTGAATACCTGTGATTCATTGTGGATGGCGTTGAACGGCGCTTTGTATTGGCCGGAATTGCGGTCGATGGCATAGGCATAGGTGATGGCATAGTGCATCACCAGCGGCAGACCATAAATATAGCCCTGCGCCGCGATGTCCTCAATGTCTTGCGTTTCCGATTCGGCTGGCATGGCCGCTAGCGCCCCGGGCGCATGCAGCGCCAGGGCAAGAATGCACGTTGCCGCAAGCCGCACGGCCCGAAAAAGGCAGGAATCGTTGGTCATGGCATCCTCCTGGAATAACGGGCGCAGGGGCGGCATCCCCGCCAGCAGCGGCCATGCAGCTATGCTTGCCCCACAAGAAGGGGAAAAGCAACCTTTCCGCGCCCGTGCAATGGACAAAGCCTCTGCTGCTGGCTATCGTTGCGCAACAGGCTGATTGCGGCCGTAACCTGTTTGGCGGGCTGGCGTTCCGGGCATTCCGGGCACGCTCCGCAGGGAGGAATATGTCTGTCCCCCGTAAGGCGCTTGGCGCGGGCGTTGTTGTGGCTTTGGTGCTGGCGGCTGTGCTGGCGTGGCGGTGGTGGGCCGGGCATAACGGCGACCGCCTCGTTCTTTACGGCAATGTGGATATCCGCCAGGTGGATTTGAGCTTCCGCGTGAGCGGGCGCATTGCTGAAGTGCTGGTTGACGAGGGCGATTCCGTGGTTCCCGGTCAACCGCTTGCGCGTCTTGACGACGACCTGCTGACCCAGCAGCGCGATCAGGCCGCTGCCGAGCTTGAAGGGCAAAAGGCCGCCTTGGCGCGCCTTGAGCGCGGCTATCGCGTGGAAGAAATAGCCCAGGCGCGTGCGGCCGTCAGCGGCGCGGCGGCGCTGGCCGAAAACGCGGTTATCAACCTGCGGCGCGTGGCTGCCATGCGCGCCTCCAACGCCATTTCGCAGAAAGAACTGGATAATGCCCGCGCCCAGTCCCGCGAGGCCGCCGCCAAGCTGCGTTCCAATCAGGACCAGCTGAACATGCTGCTTTCCGGCTATCGGGAAGAAGACGTTATGGCGCAGAAGGCGGCCGTGGATGCGGCCGCCGCGGCCCTGAACCACGCGCGCATCCAGCTGCGCGACGCCGTGCTGCGCGCCCCGCAGAAGGGCATTGTGCTCACGCGCGCCCGCGAGGCCGGGGCCATTGTGCAGGCCGGGCAGACGGTCTACACCCTTACCCTCACCGATCCCCTGTGGCTGCGGGCCTATGTGGACGAGCCTGATCTGGGGCGCGTCAAACCCGGCATGCCCGTGAAAATTTTTGTGGACGCCGCACCGGGAAAAAGCTTTTCCGGCACGGTGGGCTTTATTTCGCCCACTGCGGAATTTACGCCCAAGACCGTTGAAACCCGCGAGGTGCGCACCGCGCTGGTCTATCGGCTGCGCGTGCAGGCGCAAGACCCGGAAAACGTCATGCGGCAGGGCATGCCCGTCACCATTATTTTGCAGGACGCCCCCGCGCCATGAACCCGCGTGAGGCCGAGGCGGCCGTGCGCCTTGAGGGGCTGGTCATGCGCTTCGGCAAGGGGCGCGAGGCCGTCACCGCTCTGGACGGCGTCAATGCCGTCATCCCCGCCGGGCGCGTCACCGGTCTTGTGGGGCCTGATGCGGCGGGCAAAACCACGCTTATGCGCATTATGGCCGGGCTTATGCCGCCAGCGGCGGGCAGCGCGCGTCTGTTCGGGCAGGCTCCGGGCGAGCTCATGCGCGCCCAGCCCAACAGCATTGGCTACATGCCGCAGCGGTTCGGCCTTTACGAGGATATTTCCGTTATGGCCAACATGCGCCTGCACGCCAGCCTGCGCGGGCTGGAGGGCGGGCAGCGCGATGCGGTTTTTGAAAAACTTTTGGGCTTCACCAGCCTTGCCCCCTTTACCGAGCGGTTGGCGGGCAGGCTCTCTGGCGGCATGAAGCAGAAGTTGGGCATTGCCTGCGCGTTGCTGGGGTCGCCCCGGCTGTTGCTGCTGGACGAACCGGGCGTGGGCGTGGACCCGCAGTCGCGCCGCGAACTCTGGCGCATGGTGCAGGAGCTGAGCCACGGCGGCATGACGGTGGTGTGGTCCACCGCCTATCTGGATGAGGCCGAGCGCTGCCCCGGCGTTATCATGCTGGACCGGGGCAAGGTGCTTTTTGCCGGGCCGCCGCAAGAGCTGACGGCCCGCGCCGAAGGCCGCGTTTTTTTGCTGCGCGCGGGAAGCGGCGGCCGCAAGGCGGAGCTGGCCCATTGGACCATGCGCCCCGGCGTTGAAGACGCCCTCGTTCAGGGCAGCCGCATTCGTCTGGTGCTGGCGGCCGACGCGCCCGAGGCATTGCGCGACGACCTGCTGGCGCGCGGCGGCGAACCGGCCCGCCCGCGTCTGGAAGATGCCTACATGAGCGCCGTGGGCGGCATAAACCAAAGCCCTTCGCCCTATGGCAGGCTGCATGTGGGAACCGCTGCCCCCAAAACGCCCCCGGCGGGGGGCGCATGCCCTGACGCGGGCCTGGCCGCAACTGGCGCAACCGGGGCAACCTGCGTTAGCGGTGCAAGCGGCACAGCCAGTGCAAGCGGCACAGACGCGCGGGTTGCCATTGCCGCCCGCAAACTCACCAAAAAGTTTGGATCCTTTGTGGCCGCGCGCGAGATTTCCTTTGACGTGCGGCCGGGCGAAATTTTTGGCCTGCTGGGCCCCAACGGCGCGGGCAAGTCCACCACCTTCCGCATGCTGTGCGGCCTTTCGCGTCCAACCTCGGGCAGTTGCGCTGTGGACGGCGTGGACCTGCTGGGCGCGGGCAGCGAGGCCCGCTCGCGCTTGGGGTATATGGCCCAGAAATTCTCGCTGTATCCGGATATTCCCGTGCGTGAGAACATCAATATTTTTGCGCGGCTTTATGGCCTGAGCCGGGAGCGGCGCGACGCTCTGCTGCCGCAGCTGGCCGAGGCCCTGGAGCTTGAGCCATACCTGCGCAGCCGCACGGGCGCGCTGCCCCTGGGGCAAAAGCAGCGTTTGGCCCTGCTGTGCGCCACGCTGCACGAACCCCCCGTACTGTTTTTGGATGAACCCACCTCGGGGGTGGACGCGCGCACCCGCCGCGATTTCTGGAAGCACATTTCCGCCATGACCACCGCCGGAGCCGCCGTGCTGGTGACCACGCATTTTATGGAAGAGGCCGAATACTGCGACCGCATCGCCCTGATCTATCGCGGGGCCATGATCAGCATGGGCACGCCGGACGAGCTCAAGGCCTCCTGCACGGAGGTGGAAGACCCCACCCTGGAAGAAGCTTTTATCGCCAGCATTGAGCGGTTTGACAGGGAGCACCCGCAGTAGCGGGCCCAGCGCGAAAAACATTTGCCGGTGTTCCCCCATCCTGTGTGCGAAAGTGCGGGGCCGGGCGGGGCAAGGCCCCAGGCGGAAACAGGGAAACCATTCGTCAACAGGCAAGGCGTCATGCAAGGCAACCTCTGGTTCAGGCAGCTCTTCGCCCTGGTGGGCAAGGAATTTCAGCAGATCGTGCGCGATCCCTCGTCCTATCTCGTGGCCGGGGTGTTGCCGTTCATCTTTTTGCTGCTGTTCGGCTACGGCATTACGCTGGACGCCGGGGTGCTGCGCCTGGGCGTTCTGAACCAGAGCGGCGGGCGTCAATCCTTGAGCCTGGCGGCCGATTTCGCTCACTCCCCCTGGTTTTCCACGCGCCCCGTGGGCACCATGGCCGAAGGCGGGCGGCTGATGCGTGATTCCGCCGTGCAGGGCATTCTGGTTATCCGGCAGGATTTCGACGCCCAGCTGGCGCGCGGCGGCGCGGGCGCTGTGCAGGTGCTGGTGGACGGCTCGGAACCCAACACCGCCCAGTATATCCAGAACTACAGCCAGGGGTTGATCACCGCCTGGCAGCGCGCTTTTTTGCCGGGCGGCACGGCGGCGGCCCCGCCCATCAACGTGCAGACGCGCTTTTGGTACAACCCGGCGGCCAAGAGCGTGCAGTTTCTTGTGCCCGGGGCCATCACCGTGATCATGACCCTGATCGGCACGTTGCTGACCTCGCTGGTTTTCGCCAGAGAGTGGGAGCGGGGCACCATGGAGGCCATGTTCGCCACCCCCGTAAGCCGCATGCAGCTGCTGCTGGGCAAGCTGATTCCCTATTTTTGCATGGGCATGTTCAGCATGGCCCTGTGCTCCGTGGCGGCGGTAACGCTGTTTGCCGTGCCGTTTCGCGGTTCATTGTGGGTGCTTGTGCTGCTTTCTTCCGTGTTCATGCTCAGCGCGCTGGGGCAGGGGCTGCTTATTTCGGTGACGCTGCGCGGGCAGCTGGTGGCTGCGGAGGCGGGGCTTTTCTCCGGTTTTTTGCCCGCGTTGCTGCTTTCGGGGTTTGTGTTCGACATCAACAGCATGCCCCCCGTGCTGCAGGCGCTCACGCGGCTTTTGCCCGCCAGCTATTTCAACACCTGCCTGCGCACCATATTTCTTACGGGCGACGTGTGGGGGGTGTTTGGCCCCAGCCTGGGGTTTATGGGCCTGCTGGCCACGGTGCTGCTGGGGCTGGTTTACCGCAATCTCGTTAAACGTCTGGACGTATGAGATGGCCATGCCGAAGTTTGCCCGTTTGAACCTGCGGCGCATAGCCGTGATCGTGCGCAAGGAACTGCTGGTGCTGCTGTGCAACAAGGTTTCGCGCATGCTCATCATTGTGCCGCCGCTTATGCAGATTGTGATTTTTGGCTGGGCGGCCACCATGGAAGTACGCAATGTTGATGTGGCCGTGCTCAACCACGACAGCGGCAACTGGAGCCGCGAGATCATCCGCGCGGTTCAGGGCTCGCCCACGTTTCGCAGCGTGACCTTTTTGACGGGCGAAGAGGAAATTCGCCCGGTCATAGAAAAGCAAAAGGCCCTGTTTGTGCTGGTGTTCGACGATACGTTCTCGCGCCGGGCGGATGCGGGCGCGCCCACGCAGCTGCAGGTGATTCTGGACGGCAGGCGTTCCAATGCCGCGCAGATAGCGGCCTATTATCTGGAAACCATCATCCGTTCCATTGGCGAGGCAACGCCCATGGGGCAGGCCTCGCTTGCCGCTTCGTCCGGCGTTCCGCACCTGAATGTGCGGGTGCGCTGCTGGTTTAACCCAAACCTGGAATTTCAGTGGTTTTTCCTGCCCAATCTCATTGGCATGCTCAGCTTTATGCTGGGGCTGGTGGTCACGGGGCTTTCCGTAGCGCGCGAAAGGGAGGTGGGCACCTTTGACCAGCTGCTGGTTTCTCCCGCTTCGCCAACAGAAATAGCGCTGGCCAAGCTGGTGCCGGGCTGTCTGGTGGGGCTGGTTCACGGCACCATTTTTTTGCTGATTTCCGTTTTCGGCTTTGGCGTGCCGTTCACCGGGTCGCTGGTGTTGCTGTATGTCGCCATGCTGGTTTTCGCCATGGCTTCGGGCGGGGTGGGGCTGATGGTTTCGTCGCTTTCAGCCACGCAGCAGCAGGCCTTTTTGGGGGCTTTTACCGTGGGGGTGCCCTGCATCTTGATTTCCGGCGCGGTGACGCCCGTAATCAACATGCCGCCATTTTTGCAATATGCAAGTCAGTTGAACCCGATGCGCCACTTCACCACCATTGTGCAAGGGGTGTTTTTGAAAGACATCACCGTGGCCGCCGCCGCCGTAAGCCTGGGCAAAATTGCCTGCATCAGCGTGGTGGCCGTGAGCGTGGCCGTGTGGATGTTCAAGCGCAAGGCCTGATGGAAGCAAGGCCGCCGGTTTATGCTTCTGGGGGGCGCTTCCCGGCAAGCGGCGCGGCGGGGCGCATTGGCACAGGGTTGGGCGAGGGCTTTTTGGCGGTCACGCGCGGGGCGCGGTGGGCCCGGCCCACAATGGTGGCGATGACCACGATGGAATAGACGTAACCGGTAAAGCCCACCAGCACGGTGGCGTTTTTGGCTATCCACGTTTTGGGCGTGATGTCGCCATAACCTATGGTGAGAATGGTCACATAGCTGAAATAGAACAGGTCGTTGATAGAGTTGTCCCCGGGGCCAAGCCCAATAAACGATCCCGGGAGGTGAAATTCAATGGCCAGAAAAAGAAAATAGCCGCAATAACCGATAAGCAGCAGGCCGCACACGGCGGCATAAACGATTTTGGCCGTGAACATTTGGGCATGGTAGATCTGCTGAAACACTTCCAGCATGATGGTGCCAAAAAAGCACAGGTACAGCAGCACCAATTCATCTTTATAATTGGTGATGAAAAAAACATCCATGCCTCTGCAAATAAGAAGAGCCACGCCGAAAACCAGCACCACGCGTAGAATGCGCGGCTTGAACTCAAAAAGCACTAGCGCCGCCAGCAGCTGAACGGGCAGATATGTGGCCTGAGCAATGCCCCAATAGATATTGTCAGGAAACAGGATGTTCAGTATGAACACGCACAACAGCGAAGCCATGAGCAGTTCAAACCGAAATTCATAGATTTTGTTACGCAGGGCACGGATTTTCAGCATATGAGCCTCACGCGCGCATAGTACAGATAAGCCCCTGAATCAGCAAGAGCCTGTTGCGTAAATCGGTTGCGCCGCGCCGTTTTGCGGCGGGTTTGCGCGGCGATGCCTTGGGGTGGGGCGTTGATCGCCCGAACGGAAAATAGCGCGGTGGCGTCGCAACGCCACATGGCCCCAAAGCATATTTTTGTTGCGGCGCAAGAGGAACTTTGGTGGGCCACCAGTTCATACTGTATATAGTTGGTTGCGGCCCATGCGGCAGGAGGGGAATATCGTGAGTTTGGTTGATGGCAGAAACGCGCTGGGGGCATGCCCCGGCGATAAAACGTGTTTTGTGAAGCTTATCATAGTGCTGCTGCTTATCGCATGCGTTGAAACCGCCGTGTTCTGGCGTTTTTCCGCAATGCCCCCACGGGGCCAGGGCGAAGTTGCCGCCCTGTCACCGGAAAAAGCCCAGGAATATGTGCGCAATACTATGAATTTGTTGGTTATCGATGTGCGTAGCCGTAAAGAATTTGCCGATGGGCACCTTGTTCATGCCGTGAATATTCCGCTATACGCCTTTCAACGTGAGGTAAAAAATATTCCTTCCAATGTGCCGATATTGCTGCACTGCCAATATGGCTACCGGGCGCTTCAAGCCTATAAGCTGCTCCGGCGGCTGCGCCCCGACGTTCATGATGTGCGGTATGCGGCTGGTCAGCTTGCCTGTTCCTTCCTGCGCTGACGTTGCCGATTGAGGCGGGGCAGGGCGGCGTGAACAAACCCCTTTCATCAGGCGCGCCCGCAGTCAACGGTGCAGGGCTTGCCAGCTGGTGGCGAGGAATGGCAAAACGGCTAAAAGGCCTCAAGTTCGACGGCGGCGTCCTTTTCTTCCTCGTTAAAAAAGAGCACCAGCAGCGCATTGCGGTTGCGTGTTTCGGTTTTGCGCAGAATCTGCCGAATGTGGGTTTTGAGCGTATTTTCCGAAATGTGCAACCGCTCGCAGATCGCCGCCGTGTCGCATCCTTCCAGAATCAGCCACAAAACATCTTTTTCGCGCAGTGAAATTCCATACCGCAAGGCAAAGGTGGCAACGCTGTCGGCCCGGCAGCGGGTGGGCTTTTGTGCCTCCGGCGGCAGAAATTTTTTTCCTTCAACGTCGGCGTCCTGGTCGGCGGAAGGATCCTTGATCACGCCGGACAGCGTCAGCGCATACTGAATGCGCGAACTCACATAGCTGAAGGCGGTGGTGAGAACAAGGCACCACAGCGCCACAGGCGCCGTGCCCGGAAAGTGTTCCACAAAATGGTAAACGCACAGAAATGCGCCAATCATCACCACATTGGGAATGGCGGCGATAAGGCCGCGCTTGGGTGAGTGTTTGCCGATCTGCGCAAAGACCAGCAGAAAATAGAGCTGGGCAACGCCGCGGCTTGCCAGGTCAATGGCATAAATGAGCCAGTAGACGAGCGTGCCTTCCGTAATGACCACAAGAGTGGGCGACAGAATGACCCCGCCAATACAGATGAGCAACAGACGCATGTCTGCCCCGTATTTGTCTATCAACAGACCAACAACGGGATATGTCAGCCAGATATACAGATGCACCTGGGCGGGGATGGGAAAAATGGGGCTATGGATTCTGTAAAAGGTGATGTCGACAAAGGCATTGAAGGCAAAAAAGACGAAAGCGATGACCGTAAGGTATTTGATTGAAATAATGGTCAGCTTGTCTGATTTGCGCACAGAACCGGGAATATCTTCCCGATTTTTTTCCTCCGTTAAGCAACGCGCGCAAAGACCGCCGCCAATAATCTGCAGTGCCAGCAAAACCCATTGCAGCACCCCTGCGGAAAGGGGAAATATATAAAGAAACAGCCAGAAAAAATCTCCAACCGCAAAGGCGATGCCCAGGTGAAGCCCAGGGGAAGCGCTGCGGGCAAAAAACGATTTGAGCAGCGGCGGCAAAACCGTGCCGCCCCAAAAGCAGGCCCCATAGGCAAAAACGGGGCTGTGCCGCAAAAGCGACCCTGTCCACAGCAAGGTGCTGATCAGTGTCAGGCACATGGCGCAGATAGGGCCGAACCGCTTGGGCAGCCATGTGGAAAACAGCATGCCCCCCAAAATAATGCCGCCGCAGAAGGCCGCGGTGCCCCCTTGCAGTGAAAACGGAACCGTGCCGATGCCTCTGCCTTCCAGAAAAATAATGAACTGTACGGCCAGCAGGCAGGCGATGCCCAGGCCCGGTTTGAGGGGAAGAATTCTTTTGTCTGGATCCATGAAGTCTCCGAACTTGTTCATTCCACGCGGGAATCAAAACGAATAATGCGACGGCAAAAGCCAACAAAACATCTCAAACCGTGTGGGTCAATAGCAAAATAGTTCGAAGCGCGGGGGAAAAGGGAAAGCAAAAGGCCCGAACATGGGTCCGGGCCTTTTGCTTTCGGCGTTCAGGGGTATGAGAAAATGGGAGCTCTTGGTCACGGCCCGCGCCAGAATGACGCTGAAAGCATTCGTGCGCAGGCACGGCCATCTTGCGGCGGGCGGCCGGATGGCGTGCCTGCGCACGGGAATAGTCATATCCGCGGCGACGCCAAGGGGCAATCCTTAAGCGGCAGGCCGGGGGCGGCGATTACTGCAGATCAGCGGAGCCGTCGGCATGCAGCGTGATTTTGCTGACGCCGGTGAGGTCCAGGTTCTGCCAGTTCACCTGGCCGCCGTTGCCGTCTACGGCAATCAGTTCCCAGCCCTTGGGGCTACCATTGATGTTGATTTTTAATCCCTCGCCGTTGGCCAGCGTGTCGTTGCCAAGCAGATCCTGAGCATCGCCCTTGGCGTTGGAGTCCATAAGACCCAGCTGCTGGATGGTGAAGCCTGTTCCGTTGGCCACGATGATTTCCTGGGCAATGGCGGCGCTCACACCTGCGGCGGAAAGCAGCAGGGCGGCTGCAAGAGAAAGAAAAAAGCGTTTCATTCGGGTTCTCCACAAATTATGCAGGGATTTTTTGTTCGCATTTGCGAGCTAAAATATTTTTGCGCGTTTATTCCGGCACGGCCTGGATAGCGTCCATGATGGTCTTGGTGGGATTTTTCGCGCAATAGGTGCCAAGATGCGTGCCCAGCTTTTCCATCCATTCGTCGCTGATGGTCGTGTTGTCGCTCTTGCCGCTCATGTACCCGTCAATCCACATCACCATCAGGCTGATGTGTTCCTTGTCGTTCAGAAAGTCCTTGCAGCTGATTTTGGCCACATCCTGCTGCGCCGCCTGCGCCACAACGGGCGCGCCGCCCAACATGGCCACAGCCAGGGCGGAAAGCAAAAACCCTTTCATCTCATCCTCCACAAATGTTCGTTGTAAAAGTTTCGCGCCAATGCGCACGCCTTTCGCGTTCACGGCAAGCACAGGCCAAGCAGCCTGGCGGCACGCGCAATTTTGCGGCGCCCCTCGCTAACAGTGTCAGTCGAGAGCCGCCCTAGGGGCGACGCATTCCCCTCATTCACGATGGCTCTGGCATACGCGGCGGCGTGGGCGATGCCCATCACCTCAATGATGGATTTTGCTTTTTTCGCATCACCCCTGGGGGTGATAGCCCGCATATAACTGATTGACAGCATTTTTCAAAAGCTCTGCAAACAGAGAGAAGGCACTGCTTTTGTCGGTGTCGCCCGCAGAATATGCCGCCACGTGTTCAGCCCTCGGCAGACCGGATAAATCTTTAAGAGGGAGGTTGGTCCCAAGGCGGTCGGGATGGCGTTTTTGCGTCTTTTCACCTCTTGGGGTGGCTGATTTTTTCGCATAAAGGCCCTTGAGGGGGATACCAGTTTGTGGATGATTGGGAGAAAAATACCAGGTGCAATAGCGGCTGGTTTTGGGAATTTGCCCTGAATAGATCAACAGGCGGCGTCGCCGCCGGGAAGCTGGTGCCTGGAGGCTGAGATGAAAGATGGTGTTGTGGGCTTTGGCGGTCAGATATGGGCGGGTTATGCCCTGCTGCTGCTTTTTTCCTTTTCGTTATATTGGAGCCCGCTGATGTGGGCGGGCGTGGCGGCCCTTGTGCTGGGCTACTACACGCGCCGCAAGGCCGGTCAGGCTGACAGCCCGGTGGCGCGGGCGCATGCCGCCTGGCAGATCAACACCGTGTGGCTTGCCTTGCTGATGGCCTTGGTGGGTATTGCCGCCGTTGTGGGCGTGGCGTGCTGGATGGGCAACAACCCCGTCATAATGGACAAGTTGGATGCCATCGCCTCCGGCGATCAGCCGCCCATGGACATGTTGCGCGAATTCTGGGCCGTGCCCGGCAGCAAGGCGCTGATCATCAGCCTGTGCTGTTCCATTCTGCTGTATCTCGTGTGGACGTTCAAACGCACGCTGCAGGGATTGATGGCTTTGCGGCGGGGGGGGCTTCCTTCCATGCCCGGATCGGGGCGCTGGCTTGCCTTGCTGCTTGCCTTGTTGCTTCAGGGCGGCATCGTGCTGTTGTTCATCTGACGGCGGAACATGCGTGTGAAGTTCACATTTATCAGTTCCCGCGTGAAAAAAAGCCTGTGGTTGCCGTTGCTGCTGCTCGGGCTGGTTCTTCCGTTGCAGTCCGCCCGGGCTGCAACGGAAACGTGGGCTGTTTACTGGTACTTGTGCGGCAGCAATCTTGAAACCCAGGGGGGGGCGGCTTCCGCCGATCTGGAGGAGCTGCTCCGCACCCGGCTGCCGGATAACGTTACCGTGGTCATTCAGACCGGCGGCGCAAAAGCCTGGCACAGCCTGGGCATCAGCCCCAGGCACATTGAGCGTTATGTCTATCACGGCGGAAAACTGAACAGAGTTGCGCAGTTGCCGCAGGCCAGCATGGGCGATGAAAAAACGCTGGCCTCGTTTTTGTCGTTCTGCAAGCAGAACTACAACGCGGACCATCAGGTCTTTGTTTTTTGGGATCACGGGGGCGGCAGCATCGGGGGGGTGGCCAATGACGAAAACCATGGCTTTGACTCCCTTTCCCTTCGTGAGCTCAAAAATGCCTTCGCCCACGCCTACGGGGCGTCCGCCAAGCGCCCGCCATTCGATATCATCGGCTTTGACGCCTGCCTGATGGCCACGCTGGATACGGCAAGCGCCATGAGCGGCTTTGCGCGCTATATGGTCGCCTCGCAGGAAGTGGAACCCGCCAATGGCTGGAAATATGACGGCTGGCTCGGTGCGCTCGCGGGCAACACGTCCATGAGCGCCGAGGCCTTGGGCCGTTCCATGTGCGATACCTACCTTCAGGGCTGCCGGGAGGTGGGCACGGAAGGCAGGGCCACCCTTGCGCTCATTGACCTGGCCAAAATTCCGGTGCTCAATCTGACCTACAACGCCCTGGGCCTGGAGGCCGTGAGCGTGGCCATGGACGACGAGAGTTTTTATGCCGCCTATGGCCGCCAGGCGAAGGCGGCGGAAAACTATGTGAATTCGCGCGCCGAGGGCTACACCAACATGGTGGACATTGGCTCGCTTGTGCGGCGTATGAAGCCTGCCTTGCCGGAATTTGGCCCGTCGTTTCTGGATTCCCTGAAAGAGGCCGTTGTTTATTCCGTGCATGGGCCGTATCGCTCGCCCTCCGGCCTATCCTGCTATTATCCTTTTGATGGCGAGCAGGCCAGTTTCAACGCCATGATGCGGGCGGGGAACATAACGACCTTTCTCGTCCTCAATGGCCTGCAGCTGGGGTTTCTTGACGCCGATAGCGCCGTGAAGCAGCTGGAGCGCCTGTCCGACGACATTTCCGCGGCGCTTGAAAACGACGACGTTGCTGCTGGCGCGCAATCGCCGCAAGCGGCGGAAAACAGCCCCGCAGAAGCCGCGCCGCCGCCCTCGGGGTGGACTATCGCGCCGCAGGGGCAGAACACGCCTCAGGAGCAGCACGCGCAGCACGAAGAGCCTGTGCCGGAAGGGTCCGCCGTTACGCCGCTGGCCTCGTTGCAGGCCGGGGTTTCCGCCCTGACCGGATCACAGGGCGGGGGAAACGGGCAAACACCCGCAGCCGTTGCCGGGGTGTTTGCCCATGCCGCAACATCAGTTCTGGCAACAGTTACCCCGTTGCCCCGGCTGGACATTTCCTCTTTGGAAGACTTCAAGGTCACTGTGGGCAATGGCGGCGAGGCGCGGCTGGACCTTGGCCCGGAGCGCGTGAAATATCTGGACATCGTGCAGTTTTACCTTGCCTACATAAGCCTTGAGGACAACCTCATATTGCTGCTGGGGAAAGACGCGGACATGGAAGCGAACTGGGACACCGGCGTTTTCAAGGATAATTTCCAGGGTAAGTGGGCCGCCCTGGACGGGCACCTGGTGTACATGGAAATAACGAACCAGGACGAGCAGTTTTACCACTATGTGGTGCCGGTTACGCTGAACGGCGAGCGCTGCAACCTTGTTGTCGTGTATGATTTCGCCAAGCGCGAATATCGGATTCTTGGCGCGCGTCGGGTTTATGCCGATGGCCTGCAGGATAAGGGCCTAACCCGGCTGAAAAAGGGCGACACTGTCGCCACCGTTCTTCTGGCCATGCCAGCGGATGATGAAAACCAGGAATTCAAAGAGGTTGAGGTAGACACCTTCACGCTTGGCGACAAAACGACATTTGAAGATACGGACCTTGGCGACGGGCAGTTCATGTTCATGTTTGAAATGACAGACGTGCAGCACAATTCCGCCACTTCAGATGTTATCTACATCGAAGTGAAGGACGGCGAGGCCCTTTACAGCAATATATGACCGTTGCCGGCTGCCCTTTGCGTTGGGGCCTTGCGGGCTCAACCGGCGGACATACGACAACAAAAAAGGACTTACGGATTTCTCCGTAAGTCCTTTTGCATTTCATGGAGCCCTTGATCAGGATTGAACTGATGACCTCATCCTTACCAAGGATAAAATTATAACTTTGAGATACTTCATGATGTGTAATCGTTCATCATAAATTTAACAATAATGTCTTGCTATAACAAGTGTCTTGCTAGTAAATTTTTCATCACTCATCACCACTCCGCATGACATTTGAAATAAGAAAGCGGGGCTATAGCGGGGCTAAAATTTAGACAGGTAGGATCTTAAATATGGCTGAGGCCACTAAGAGTAATCATCCTGGGGTTAGGTATAGAGACAGTAAAACTCGTAAAAATGGAATCAAACCAGATCGTTATTTTTTTATCCGCTACAAACTTAATGGCAAAGATAAGGAAGAAGGGGTTGGTTGGGCCTCTGAAAAAGTATCCGCAGCCACTGCGGCGGGGCTACTCGCCATCATCAAAAACAATATCAAAACTGGTAAGCGACCACAGTCCTTGGCTGACATGCGACAGATGGAAAACGAAGCCCGCCAAGCCGAAGAACTTGAAGCACAGGCTGCTCACCGCACCCATATCACGCTAGCTGAATTTTGGAATTCCGATTACTTGCCTTCGTGCGTTGGAAAACATCCCAGAACCATTGCCTTTGAAAAAAGTATGGCTGGTAAGTGGATTTTCCCCATTATCGGATCGATTTCTTTACAGAAAATCACGACTAACATGGTGGAAGATGTCATATTGAAGGCCACAGAACAAGGTAAAAGCCCAGCCACTATGGCCAAAATCCTTGGAATCATTTCACAGGTCTGGAATCATGCCGCATCTCGAGGTCTCGTTTCTGGGAATTCTCCAACGAAACGGGTAAAGCTTCCCAAGAAAGACAATCGACGAATGCGTTTCCTTACGCCTGATGAGGCATGTGCATTGCTGAGCGCACTGCGTGGTCGTTCTCTTGATATGCACGATATGGCGCTGCTTTCTCTTTTTTGCGGTCTACGTGCTGGGGAAGTGCATGCTCTTACGTGGTCTGATATCGATTTTATTAACGGCACCATTTATATAAGAGACACAAAAAATAATAAAAATCGTCACGCATTTATGGGCGAAGAAGTGCGCAGAATGCTGATAGGTAGACTTCCTGAATCAGAAAGAAAACTACAGTATGTCTTTCCTGGTAAGGATGGCCTTGTGCGTAAATGGGTCTCAGATACGTTTGAACGTACAGTACGAGACTTAGGCCTCAACAACTCAGGAGAATTACGACCTCTAGCCGATGGAACACAAGTTCCTGTTGAAATTTCTGACTCCCGCCAGAGAGTAGTCTTTCACAGCCTTCGCCATACGTTTGCTTCATGGTTGGTGCAAAAGGGTACGCCTCTTTATACCGTTGCTAAGCTAATGGGACATAGCACGTTGGAAATGACCGAGAGGTATAGTCATCTTGCTCCTGATACGCTTCAAAGAGCAGCATTAAGCTTAGAAGGCGTGTTACCTCAATCAGAATGACCCCTTTTCAAAAAAGTTGCCAAAAAGCCGTCGGATGCCGACGGCTTTTTTTTTTGCTCGCCCCTGAACATGACCTTACCCCACTGCGTATACCACTTGTAAGTTAGTGGATCCTGATGGGTTACAGGTTCTATTCTTTTCGCGAAATTCTTCCGGCGTCAGCCAGCCCAATGAGCTGTG
>Ga0183101_1000021_pt19 | contig 15892 bp, 15 predicted proteins | sample Biomet3_FD_127790 | JGI IMG/M metagenome (GOLD analysis project Ga0183101, IMG submission 127790) | Microbial communities from bioreactor (seeded with sewage sludge) at LBNL, California, USA - Biofuel metagenome 3 | ecosystem: Engineered > Bioreactor > Anaerobic > Unclassified ... | reverse complement strand
CTCGCGAGCCGCGTGCCCGCGCCGACCATGCCTTCAGCAGGCGCCGTCCGCCCGCCAGGCCCCCGCCTTGCCCGCTAAATCCCCATTTTTGCGGGCCGATGTGCAGCATCAACGTGCCGGAAACGCTTTCGGATGCTTTGGCGTCCATTTGCAGCAGCAGGCGTTGCCGCGCCGCAAACGTATCGTTGGTATTGGTTTTGTGCGTTCCCGTGGCGTTGCGATACTGTTTGGTAAAGGTGGTATCGGCCGCGCCGAAGCCCATGTTCCATTGACCTTTGATTGAAAAATCCACGGCCGCCGCCATTCCGGCGCTGGCACAGGTGAGCGCCGCCGCCAAAATCAGGGTCATGATCCTTTTCATCGTCCCTCCTTCTTCGCATTCAGAGCAAACAAAAAGGGAACCTCACGCCAACCGTGGGGTTCCCTGCAAACCACAACGTCTATTTGCTGTCGCGCGCTTGAGCCGCGTCGGCGAAATATGCGGGCAGTGGAACATCCTGCATTTTTTCTTCCGGCGTGGGAGCGCAGCAATACTTCAGGGCAAAGCCGCCTTCTTCCTTCAGAATGCGCAGCCAGCAGGCGGTAACCAGCAGCACGGGCAGCACCATGAGCGCGCCGGAGAAGTTGCCGAACATCTTGGCAACGCCCAGCCCGCCCATGCAGATAAGCCCAAGGGCCAGCAGGCACAGGGCCACGCACCACATGGTGCGGTGCCATTTGTCGGGTTCGGAGTTGGGGCCGAGCCTGCGGGTTGCGGTGCTGGCGCACACATAGGAACCGGCGTTAACCGTGGTGGCCAGGAAGATGGTGGAAAGCAGCGCGTAGGTCAGCAGCACCACGTTCTTGAGCGGCAGGGTGCCCAGAACGGCGATCATGGCCGCCGCGCCGCCCTGCGACTTGAGGATGGACAGCGCGTCCAGAATGCCTTCACGCTGCACATAGAGGGAATAGGAGCCAAAAACGCCGTGGATCAGGCAAGCCCCGGCAACGGTGCTTCCCGTGCCCCAAAGAATGATTTCGCGCACGGTGCGGCCGCGCGAAATGCGGGCGATGAACAAACCCATGAACGGCCCAAAACCAGCCCAGAACAGGGCGTAAAAGATCGTCCAGTCGCGGGGGAAGGTGCCTCCGGTCCAGGGGTCGGTCCAGAAGACCATGTTGGGGTAGTTGCCCAGCCATTTGCCAAAGGCATTGGTGAAGATGTTGAACAGCTGCACCGTGGGCCCGCAGACGAAGCAGTAGATCACCAGGGCAAGCGCCAGAAACACGTTGAAGTTGCTCAGCCACTTGATGCCGCGGTCAAGGCCCTTGTACACGGTGAAGCCAGCCACAAGCCCGCTGAAGATGAGCACGATAACCTGGGTGGACAACGAGGGGTCAATGCCGAACACGCTTTGCAGGGCAAAGGCCACCGTGGGCAGCGAGATGCACATGGTCACTGCCGTGCAGAACATCAGCCCCAGAATGAAGAAAACGTCAAGGCAGCGCCCGAACAGGCCGCTTGCCTGCCGCGTGCCGATAATGGGGGCCGTGGCCGTGCTGATGCGCAGGAAAGGCGCCTTGCGGATATACAGCATGTAGGCGATGGGCAGCGAGGTTATCAAATAGGTGCACCATGCGTTGGGGCCCCAGTGCATCAAAAGATAGGCCAACGCCCAGTCGTATGCGCCCACGCTCATGGGTTCGGCATACTGCGGCGGCTGCAGAATGTCCCACAGCGGTTCGGTGATGGCCCAGAACATGATGGCCCCGCCCACAGCGGAGCAGAAAATCATGGCCGACCAGCTGACCAGGCTGAATTCCGGCTTCTCGTTGCGCTCGCCAAACTTGATGTTGCCCCAGCGGCTCAGCGCGAAATAGAAGCACATGATGATAAGGCCCACGGTAATCCACAAATAAAGCGTGCCGAAGTTGGCCGCAAAGGGATTGTAGATGGCCGTGAAGAAATCTTCCGTGCGCTTGGGCATGATGACCGCCGGCACACTGATGAGCAGGATAACAATGATGCTGGGCACCAGGATGCCCCATTCCGGCCGCAGGTCAGGTTTGTCCTGCGCCTGTGCCTCTGATCGATGCTCACAGGTCATATTTTCCCCCGAAGGATAGAGTGTGTGGAAAGCTCGCAATTGAACAATGCATGCGGCATTGCAGACATTGTGCCAAGCATCACTACCTCGCAATTCCCTGATCTTTCATGCCGGAAAATACGGACAGCGCACGGACACGACATTTGTGCCGTGGTTCGCGACATAAATTGCATATTGTTTATTTTGTTTAATTTTAGATAGTTATCTGAAAACACGGCCATAAGTGACGCGTTTGTCCCGCATATCACAACCGCCGTGGCAAGACATAGTAAAAACACCCCACACAGAGCAAGAGGGGAACCCCATGAGGCGACGTTTTCATGCTTGTTGGCATATTTTTTGGAATACGGGCAGCGACCCATGCCACAACCCGGTAACAGACCGGCAAGGAGACTCAGTAATGGCCCAAAAAGCAAAACGCGCAGCCCTCATAGGCTATGATTGCCTTATCCCCAAACGCCTGATGAAAATGCTGGATGAAGGCGGCCTGGACAATTTTCGCCGTTTCATGGCCGAAGGCAGCTTTATTCCCGAGGGCTACAACCTGCCCACAGTGACGCCCCCTTCCTGGGCAACCATCTGCACCGGCGCCTACCCGCGCACGCACGGCGTAGAGGACTATTACTATTACCACGAAGGCCAGTCGCTGGACTACAAGTTTACCTCGCAGGCCTTTGGTTCAGACATCGTGACCGCCGAAACCATTTGGGATTGCTGGGATAAAGCTGGCAAAAAGTGTCTTGTCGTCAACTATCCCATGAGCTGGCCTTCACACATGAAGAACGGCGTTATGGTCATGGGGCAGGGGCTTTCACCCGCCGAAACCCGTTGGCCCCTTCACGGCAACGAGCACAAGGAATTTCTCGCTTCCGAAGGCGTGATTTCCACGGAATTTTATCCCATGGGCGTTCAGGGCCGCTTTGAAGATGCCGCCGGTTGGGCCAACCTGCCCGCCGACATGGATGAACCCCTGGATATGTCGGTGAAGATGCACTTCAAGGAAGGCGTTGATCCTGTTGAAGATCAGGTCTGGCATGTGCTGGCCTGGCAGAGCGGCGACGATGGCTATGACCGCATCACCGTTGCTCCTGAAAAGGACTTCGCCAAGGCGTTCTTCACCATCTCGCCCCGTCAGTGGAGCGAGCCCGTGCAGCACTCTTTCAAGGTTATTTCCGATGGCCGCACGGAAAAAGGCGTGTTTCGCTGCAAGCTGATGCAGCTTTCGGACGATGCCGAAGAATTCAAACTGTATGTTTCCGGCGTGGCTGGGCGCACCCAATTCATTGAACCGCCCAAGGCTGCGGAACAGATTGATTTTTCCAAGCAGATCACGGCCAACGACATTGGCCTTGTGGCTTTTCTGCACGGCATCATCGACACCGAAACCGTGTGCGAACTGGTGGAATTTCACAGCGCATGGCTGTGGAACACCGTTGAATCACTCTTCAAGGCCAACCCGGATTGGGATTTGTTCTATATGCATTCCCACCCCATCGACTGGTTCTATCACGGCTGGTTGAGCGACCTGAACAGCGAAGACGAAACCGTGCGCACCGCCGCCGAAAAGATGGAACGCCATATCTATACTGTGGAAGACCGCCTGCTTGGCAAACTGCTGGACATCATGGGCGATGAAACCCTCGTCTGCTGCTGCTCCGACCACGGCGCCACGCCCCTCGGCCCCATTCTGAACACGGCCCATGCCCTCAAGCAGGCTGGCCTGTGTTCTTACGAGCCCAAGAAATCTGAAAATTTCTGGGATATTTACGAAGAAACCGAAGGCTTCAACTACCAGCTTGACGTCAGCAAATCCAAAGCCGTGCCCCAGCGCTACATGTTTGTTTACGTCAACCTGAAGGGCAAATACCCCGGCGGCATCGTGGAACCGGAAGACTATGAAAAGGTGCGTTCCGAAATCATCGACGCCCTGCTTGACTACCGGCACCCCGACACCGGCGAGCGCCCCGTGCTTATTGCCGTGCGGCGTGAAGATGCGCATGTCTTCGGCATGGGCGGCGCGCAGGCTGGCGATGTGGTGTATGTGCTCAAGCCCGAATATATGGCCGAACACGGCTATGGCCTGCCCACCGGCGAATCCGGCTGCGGCAGCCTGAAGAACCTGCTTATGTTCCGTGGCCCCAACATCAAGAAGGGCTACGTTTACCCCCGGCCGCGCTGGCTGGCCGACATTGTGCCCACCCTCTGCTACATGACCGGCCAGCCTGTGCCGGCCGACACCGAAGGCGCGCCGATCTATCAGATCATGGAAGATTCCAATTTGGTGAAGTAACGCCGCGCGCGGCGTTGCCAACCATCATCTAACAGCACAACAACACGGCCCCGCCCCCCACGCGGGCGGGGCCGGAGGAAAACAGCATGGCCGACAAGAAAGCTATTTTTATTGATGCCGCTGGCATGAGCCTTTCCGGCTCCGGCGAAGCCCTGGACAAACTGAACAAGAAAGCCGCGGTGCTGACCAGCGCCGACGTTGCGGGCCTGGCCGACAAGGTTGTGAGCCTGGGCGGCGTGAAGACCGACGTGGCTTCTCTGGCCCAGACGCTGGAAGGCGCCGCCCTGGCCGTGCTTTCCGGCGGGGAAGAAGCCCTTGCCGCCGCGCTTGAAGCCGCCAACCGCCGCACGGTGGTGGTTGTGGCAACCGCCGACGGCGTGGCCTTTTACGGCATGGGCATCAATGCCAAGGCTGGCAAGGTGGCCCGCAAGGTCACTGCCGACGATGTTGTTCTGACCATAGCCACCCTGGTGGATATGCCCATCGCCGAGGGTTGCACCGCAGCCATTATCTATCAGGTGCTCAAGGATCCCAACCTTAAGCTCAACGAAATCATCAAGTTGCAGGAAGCGCTGGCCCGCATGGAATCCGTGATCGAACGCAACAATCGCGAACCCTGGGACAAGCACGACTGCGCCTAACAACGTCGATCCGCTCTCATTGATCTCCCTTCCACGAATTGCCACGTGGTTCCCACCCCTCCTCCGGTCAAGAGCATAGACAGCAACAGCCCTGCCATGCGGGGCTGTTGTTGTCTATGCCGCACGGACCGGGCAATCCACCGGGCAATCAACCGGCCAGCCAGGCCAGCCACCGGGCAGCCGGTTATTCGGGCGTCATCTGTATGCCCAGGCTTTTCATCTTTCGTTGCAGGGTGCGCAGGTTCAGGCCCAGAGCCGTGGCGGTGTGGCCCCGGTGCCAGCGGCATTTTTCCAGCGTTTTCACAATGATGGCTTGCTCCATCTTGCAAACGGCGTCGGCCAGGCTTTGCCCTTCGGGAATGGTCGATACGCAGTTTTCCGTCGTGCCCAGAAACTCAACGGCGTTCTGGCCGAAAATGGCATACCTATCCAGAAAGTTGTGCAATTCTCGCACGTTGCCCGGCCAGTCATAATGGGACATGGCCAAGCGCACTTGGTGGGGCAGGGAAAGATCTATGCCGTTGCGGTCACACCAAGCCTTGATCAGCAAGGGCAAATCCTCTTTGCGTTCTCGCAGCGGCGGAATGTTGATGACAAGCACATTGACGCGATAATAAAAATCCGCACGGGTTTTCTTTTCGCGCACAAGGGCCGCCATATCGCGGTTTGTGGCCGCAATCAGCCGGAATGAAGAAGATTTTTGCGCCGTGCTGCCGAGCGGGGTATACATTTTGGTTTCCAGCACGCGCAGAAATTTAACCTGCAGGCTGATGGGCAGTTCGCCTATTTCGTCAAGAAACAGGGTGCCGTTGTGGGCTGCGGCCACAAAGCCCTCTTTTGCGGTGGTGGCGCCGGTAAACGCGCCCCGCACATAGCCAAAAAATTCACTTTCAAGCAGATTTTCGGGCACAGCCCCGCAGTTCACCGGCACATAGCGGCCCTTGCGGCCGCTGTAGTTATGAATGCTGCTGGCCACAAGGTCTTTGCCGCAGCCCGTTTCGCCATAAATGATCACGTTGGTGTCCGTTTCCGCAGCCTTGAGAATGAGGCTGTAGACCTTGTGCATCGCTTCGCTTTTGCCCACAAGATTGCCCAGGCCGTCGGCCTGTTCCATGCTCAGCTTGAGCTGCCGGTTCTCGTCCTGCAGGGCCAGTTCCTGAAATTTCTGTTCGCTCACGTCCATCATCAGGCCTTCCAGATAGAGCGGCTTGCCGTCTTCGTTGTAGATGGCCTCTCCCTGGTCCCAAACCCACTTCAGACGGCCCCCTGGGAGCTGTAGACGGTACATGACCTGATACGGCTCGTGCGCGACAATCTTGTCGCGTATGATCGCGCGCATGCGCTGCAAATCGGGCGCGGGCGCCATGCGCTCAATGGTGTTCCAATGCTGGGCCAGCATTTCCTCGGCGGTGATGCCCAACAGGTTTTCGCTGCCCTTGCTGGCGTATTCCAGCGTGGAGCCGAAATCGTCATCAAGCTTGCAGCGATAGACCAGACCGGGCAGCCTGTTGAGCAGTTTTTCCAGCCGGGCCTTAACGCGCTCGTTTTCTTCCGCAAGCAGCGAATTCACCACCATGACGTTTTCTCCAGTTAGCGATCATTCGGCGTAGCGCCCATCGCAGCCTTGTTGTGCGCTATTGTCACATAACACGACAATAGTGTCGCAAATAATGATCTTTTCCTATTGCAGAAAGTGTTCCAAACCGCTGTTACAACCAGCGGCATACGTGCATGGCCGCACAAACAGAAGAAGCGGCGTGAATTGGCGGCATTGGCACAAAACATGCTTGTGAAGCATTGAACGCCAGAACAGGCGCATTGCCATCCCAAAGGAGTTTGATCATGTCGCAGGAGATCTCCGTTTCGCTGGAACGCAGCGGGGCGATTATAGACCTTGATATGCAAAGCACGGCTCTGGGCCGAATGCATGTGGACAACAACAGCCTGCCTGAAGACGAACGCGCCGGTTCGGCCAAAAAGCTGCTGGGCGCTTCCGTGCTCTATTGTTACATCGCGGCGCTGGACAAAGCTTTGGAAGCCCGTGGGGCCAAATACGACAACATCACCGGCACGGCCACGGTCAAGGCCGGTTCGGACGAAAAGGGGCGCGGCCGCATTTTGGGCATCACGCTGGATGTCGTGGTGCACATGAGCGCGGATTACGAAGACATCTTTGAACGCGTTGGCAAAGTCATGCGCAACGGCTGCCTCATTTCCGCCTCGCTGGATGCGGCTTTTCCCGTGACCTATAACCTCCAGCTTGAATGCCCGGACGACTAGGGGGAGCCGCCATGCGTATCACTATAATAGGCGGCGGGCCGGGCGGCTACACGGCGGCCTTCGCAGCCGCGCAAAAAGGCTGCGACGTCACCCTGGTTGAAACTGAAAGTCTGGGCGGCACCTGCCTCAACCGGGGCTGCATTCCCACCAAAACCCTTCGCGCCAGCGCCGATGCCCTGATCATGGGCGCGCGCCTTGCCGAATACGGCATAACTGGCTGCAGCGCGCCGAGCGTTGATCTTGAAGCCGTGCGCCGTCGCAAGGAAGGCGTCATCAATATTCTCAAGACCGGGCTTGAAAAAGCCTGCGCCCACCACAAGGTGCGGTTGCTTGCCGGGCATGGCCGCGTGGTGGATGCCCACACAACAGTTGTGCGCGATGCCTCGGGCGCGGAAACCACCATTGCGGGCGACGCCGTCATCATCGCCACGGGGTCGCGCACGTTGCAGTTTCCCGGGCTGACCTTTGACCACGCCTGTATTTGCAGCAGCGACGACGCCCTGCAACTCACGCGCATTCCCCAGCGCCTGATCATTGTGGGCGGCGGCGTTATCGGCTGCGAAATGGCCTGCATCTATAACGCCTTTGGCAGCTCCGTTACCGTGGTGGAAGGGCAGGACCGCCTGTTGCCCATGCCTTCTGTGGATCAGGAGGTGAGCACGCTTCTTAACCGCGAAATGCGCAAGCGGAAAATCAAAATTCTGCTCGGCAAAACGCTTTCAGACGTGCGGGTCGAAAATGGCGTTGCGCATGGTGCTGCGGGGCCTTCTCCTTTTTCCGCTCAGCCTGCTGGCGATCAGACGCCCGAACAGCTTGAAGCGGATATGGTTCTGGTAACCGTGGGCCGCGTTCCCGCCGCCGATATGGGCCTTGCCGAAGCGGGCATTGCCGTTGACCGGCGCGGCTGGATAACCGTGGACGACAACCTGCAAACATCGGCGCCCGGCGTTTACGCCATTGGCGACATCCTTGGCCCCAGCCGCGTTATGCTGGCCCATGTGGCCGCCATGGAAGGCCTGTGCGTTGTGGATAACCTGTGCGGCTCCCCGCGCCCCATGGCCTATGATGCGGTGCCCTCGGCCATATTCACCACCCCCGAAATCGGCGAGGTGGGGCAGAGCGAGGCCCAGGCCCGCGAGGCGGGCGCGCGCGTTGTTTGTGGCGTAGCCCAGATGCGCGAACTGGGCAAGGCCCACGCCATGGGCGAATTGCCGGGCTTTTTCAAAGTGGTGGCCGATGCCGACAGCGGCCGGCTGCTCGGCGTGCATATCGCCGGGGCGCATGCTTCGGACCTGATTGCCGAAGCCGGGCTGGCGATGACCACGGGCGCTACGCTGCACGATATCGATCGCACCATTCATGCCCACCCAACGCTGGCCGAAGGCTTGCAAGATGCCGTGCGCGCCGCGCTGCGCGCCATGAAAAACTGAACGCGCCCCACGCGTCGAAACATATCACGGAGCACTGTTATATGACCTCTCCCGACCAGCTTACCCTCCCCGAAGAGCTGCGCTACACCCCCGAACACATCTGGGTAAAAAAGGACGGCGATACCTGCCTTGTGGGCATTACGGACTATGCGCAGGACCAGCTGGGTGAAGTGGCCTTTGTGGATATGCCCGCCATTGGCGCGCATTTCGCCGCTGGCGATGAATTTGGCAGCGTTGAATCCGTAAAATCGGTCAGCGCGCTGTTCATGCCTGTATCCGGCACCATCGTTGAAGCCAACGCCGCCCTGGAAGACGCGCCCACCCTCATCAACGCCTCTTGCTATGCTGATGGCTGGCTTGCGCGCATCAAGGCGGACAGCGCGGCCGATGTGGATGCCCTGGCCGATGCCGCGGCTTACGGAAAGCAGCTGTAGCGCCTGCCTGACACGCAACCGTGATTCTTCCCGCCCGGCCCGGATATTTCGGAAAGCGCGGCGACGCCGCGGTTATTAGCTACTAAATGGGGCAGGTCAATATTTTCATGTTGACCTGCCCCGAAAAATACATTTGAACAGAATCCGCGCCGCATTCATGCACGAGGTCTCCCGCTTTTTCGGGAAGGTTTGCGTGCTGTGCGCGGCCGGAGAAATGGACGACAATGCCTGCCGCAAAGCCTGACCATCGGTGTCTCGCAATGGCGTTGCCGGGCAAAATGCGCTAGCTGCGGGGGCGCTTCCATGACCAGATATTGGCTATTTCTCTTTGTGGGCATTGTCGCCGAAGTGGCGGGCACAACAGGCATGCGCGCCCTGGTTTACAACCATAATATGCTCAGCCAGGCTTCCGCCACGGTGGGCATTGTTATTGCTTATTTTTTCGTTTCGCGCGGGGTGGAAAAAATTCCCATGGGGGTGGCTTATGCCATCTGGTCCGGCGTGGGCACGGGCGGCATTTCGCTGCTGAGCGCCATTTTTTTCGCCGAGGCCATGCCGCCGCTCAAAATCATGGGGCTGGCGCTTGTTATCCTGGGCATGATTGTCATCAACATGGATAAAAAGCCCGCCCATGCTTGAAAGTTTCGGCATATCGCATTCGTTCGCCATGGCCTGCGCCTGGCTTTTCTGGGCTGTGGCAACAGACATGGTGGCCATTTATGCCTTGGTGCGCTCAAAGGGTTTTAGAAAACCCGGCTGGGCGCTGCTTTCACTGGGCATGATCTTTCTCTCCTTCATGGGCATTCGCCGGGTGGTGCTGGTTATTCCGCTGGGGGTGACCTACGCGCTGTGGTGCGTTTTTGGCATCTTCGGCACAATTGCCATCGGCAACATCGCCTTTCATCAAACGATATCCCGTCGCAAAAGTTTCGGCATCGCGCTGCTGGCGCTGGGCATCATCTGCATGTCGCTGGCCTGATTGCGGCCCTCGCCGGTTTTGCTTGGGCGTTACCGTAACGACAACGCCTATTCCCCATAGCCTTTGGGGCTCTATATAAATCAAAGCCACCCGCTATGGGTGGTTTTGATTTTTGCGCTCAGGCGCGCCCAACTGGCGAATGCCGCAAAAGGAGAGGGCCGGGTTTTGTCCGGCCCTTATCGGTCAACATGTGTTGTGGTCTTTGCCTCAGCTCTCGCGCGGCACAGCAACGTTGTGATCAATCTGCTGTGTTGTCAGAGCAAACAGCTAGCCCACCTTTTGATGGCTGTTAAAAAGTAACCTCTGTGCCATAATAGACGGCCTTGAAAAGTTGGGCCATCTCTTCTTCGGAAACCGGGCGTGGATTGGTGCCGGTGCAAGGATCGGCAACGGAAGTTCTGGCCAGTTCCGGAAGCTGGCTCATGAAAGCCTTTTCGTCTGTGCCGTATTCCTTAAGAGAGGAAGGCATGCCCAGGTCTGCACGCAGCTGTTTTATGCGGTCCACCAGCAGTGCAACCCGCTCCGCGTCATCCTTGCCGGACAGACCAATAAATTTGGCAATTTCAGCATATTTTTTGGGAGCTGTTTTGGCATTGAACTGCGTAACATAGGTGAGGTAGATGGCATTTGCCCGACCGTGGGCTATGTCGAGTATTCTGCCCGTCTTATGCGCCATTGAATGCACGGCGCCAAGAATGGCGTTGGAAAATGCCATGCCAGCAAGGCACTGGGCGATGTGAACGTTGACGCGCGCCGCGGCATCCCCCCTGTAAGAGTTCAGAAGGTTGTCAACGACCATCTGGATGGCTTTGATCGCCAAACCATCGGTGATGGGGTTTGCGGCTGTTGACGTGTAGGCCTCAATGGCGTGGGTCAAGGCGTCCATGCCGGTGTCCGCAACCAGCGTGGGGGTCAGGCTGGCCACAAGGCCGGTGTCGAGAATGGCCATGTCGGGAGTGATGTTATAATCGGCGATGGGGTATTTTATCTCGGTCTCCTGGTCCGTAATGATGGAGAACGAGGTAACCTCCGAGCCGGTTCCACTGGTTGTAGGAATAGCGATAAAACGCGCTTTATGCCGTAATTCCGGAATGTTGAACGGCTTTGCCGCTTCTTCAAAGGTAACGTCGGGATATTCATAGAATATCCACATGGCTTTGGCGGCATCAATGGGTGAACCACCGCCAATGCCGATGATCCAATCAGGGGCAAAGCTGTTCATGGCGGCCACGCCGCGCTTCACGGTCGCGATCGAAGGATCGGCCTCAATGCCTGAAAACGTGTCGGACTGAATCCCCGCTTTAGCCAAAAGCGCTTGGATTTTCGCCACGGTTCCGTCTTTTTTCAGCCTTTCCGAGCCCACAACCAGCATGGCCCTGGTTCCATTGATCAAGGACAATTGGTCAAGGGCGTTCTCGCCAAAATAGATATCGCGCGGAATGGTAAATCTCGTCATACTGTGCTCCTTGGGTTGCGCAAAAATTGTCAAAAAATACAATTTTATATTTTTTGATCGATCGGGTGTTTTTTGTAACAGCGGCATAACGCAGCGGCATGTTCACCATGGAAAAATCATGTTAAAAACATTAAGCTGTAATTTATGCTTGTTAGTAAATAAACAGCCAAGCTTCGGGGTAGACATTATGCGCCTTCAGAGCTAGGGAAAATACATGATCTTCCAAGATCATTGCCTTATAATACAAACAAATATTTTTTTTGAATCTGGGCGGGAGCGGCATGAAAAAGTCAACAATTACGGCGCTGGCGGGCATTGTTTCGCGCCATGCGCACACGATAGGCAGCAATCAGCCCGCCATTCAGGGGCTGACCTGTATTCGCATTGACACCCAGGGCGAGCATCTTCCCGAAGTTTACAATCCTTGTATCTGCCTGGTTGTTCAGGGGGCCAAAGCCATAACCTATGGGCAAAGCGTTTATGCCTGCAACGTAGGGCACTACATGACAATTCCTGTAACCATGCCCATTATTGGGGTTGTCACCGAAGCCTCGCCTGAAATTCCGTATTTGTGTCTGCAGGTGGAAATTGATCTTGCGATGGCGGGGGAAATTTTTTTGACCGGGCATATTTCTTCGCATGGTTCAAAGCAGGCGGCACGATCGTTGTTTGTAGATACGATGCACGATGACCTTGGTGAGCCTTTGTTGCGGCTCGCAAAGCTTCTTGATGCCACTGAGGACGCGGATTTTTTAGCCCCAATGTACCTTAGGGAATTATGTTATCGTCTTCTCAAGTCATCACATGGGCGTCATATCGCGCACCTTGCCATGCATGAAGGAAATTTACAAAAAGTTAGCCGTGTTATTGCGTATATTAACCAGAAATTCAAAGAAACACTGCGAATAGACGAATTGGCGGATATTGCCGAAATGAGCATTTCTGGCCTGCATCAGCGCTTTAAGGAAATAACAACCCTCACGCCCATGCAATTTCAGAAACAGTTGCGATTGATTGAAGCCAGACGTTACATGGCCCTTGAAGGGAAGGGGGCTGCGGAAGCCGCCTATTATGTTGGATATGAAAGCGCGTCGCAATTCAGCCGTGAATATTCCAGAATGTTTGGCAATTCTCCCTTGCGTGACGCGGGGGGATATCAGAAAGCACTCTAACGCCCGCGTGCGCGCAAGACGCCGCGCGGGTTTATGTGATTTTTAGCGGCGTTGCCGGGTTTGCAGGCGAGGGGGCTTACGAAAATGGTCGTAGGCCCCTTTGTCGTTTGGTGGGGCGCATAATCATTAAACTGTCTGTAATCACAATGCATTTTTGAAGATATTTCTTCTGATAGCTTTTTATTTAATAACTTGACTGAAAACGTAAATTTAGTAAATTTTTCGCATGGAAAAACAGCGTGCAGCCAGTGAACGGAGAAGAGAGGCCATTCTCAATGCGGCCATTAGCATTTTCAGCCGCTACGGATTTAAAAAAACGTCATTGGAAGATATTGCGGATGCTGCCGGAATTTCAAAACAAGGCCTATACCTTTATTTTAAAGGAAAGGAAGATATTTTTCGCGCTGCGAATGAAAAATATCTACGTGACGGCTTGCGCTATATGGAGAATGAACTGGAGAGAAATGATATTTCCCTTCAGGAAAAAATCTATAATGCCATAGATGCGTGGTTTGGACGCCATTTGCTTACATTTCAGCCATCGTCTTTGGACGTTCTTGACGCGCGTAATGATTTGCCAGGAATGACAAATGACATAGCCATATACAAGAATGTCATTTGCGCAAAAATTGCGGCAGTGCTGGAAGGTTCGCCAGAATTTAGCCAACTGCGCAATGCCCGCACGCCAGCCGAAATCGCCGACGTTCTTTTTATGTGCGGGCTGTCGTGGAAAGACGCGGAGGGCTCCCACGAAAAATTTATGGAAGATATGGCTATCTGTATCAAGGTTTGTTGCCAGTTTCAGGAGTGAAAGGAGTTGGAATATGCCAAGAGCGAACGCCAATGGAATACAGCTTGAATACGAAACTTTTGGGGATACCTCTGCACCCGCGCTGCTGCTTGTTGCGGGCAATGGCGTGCAGATGCTCTTTTGGGAAGCGGAGTTTTGCACCAAGCTGGCAGATAAGGGCTTGTTTGTAATCCGTTTTGATAATCGCGACGCGGGCCTTTCAACAAAATTCGAGCAGGCGGGAACGCCGGATTTTATGGAGGCGATCAACGACATGATCAAGGGACGCCCCCTCAATCCGCCCTATACGCTTAATGACATGGCCGATGACTGCGTGGGGCTGCTTGATGCCCTTCATATTCGCAAGGCGCACATTTTTGGCGCTTCCATGGGGGGAATGATCGCACAGGTCGCCGCATACCGACATGCGAACAGATTTTTGAGCCTGACCTCGTTGATGTCCAATACCGGCAACCCCCATTCCGCGCAGGGGCAACCAGAGGCGCTGCAGGCTGTTTTGGCCCCGCAGCCGCAGGGGCGCACGGCGATTATTGAGCACACCATAACGGTATGGAAAAAAATTTGGAGCGCGGGCTTTCCTTTTGAAGAGGAAAGGGCCAGAGATTTCATTGAGAAAAGTTACGATAGATCGTTTTGCCCTGGCGGCGGCGCGCGGCAAAACATCGCGCAGCTTGCAGGCGGCGACAGAACCTCAATGCTTGCCAAAATAACCATGCCCGCACTTGTCATTCATGGATCGGCCGACCCGCTTATTCCTGTTGCGGTGGGGGCCGAGACGGCAAAGGCCATCCCCAATGCCAGGCTTCTTGTCATTGAGGGCATGGGCCACGATATGCCCAAAGGCTGCTGGCAGAAGATCATAGACGAAGTATCGCGCCATGCGCTGCAAGCGGACCTTCGGGCCTGATGGCAGTTTTTACGTTCTGCCGAATAGGGATCCGTGCATGCCTGCGCCAAGCGCCGCAAGAATGCCCAGGGCGGGGTAATGGAAGTGGCGCTTGAACATGAAGCCATAGGCGCAACGCCTGGACAAATGTGCCATGATGACCGCTTTTCTTTTGTTACGGCAACGGCTCAATGACAGCGCGCAAACCACGCTCAAGGATATTATCTGTGGGGCTCCGGCGTTGCGGCGATTTTCCGAACCGATGTTGTGCGGGCTCTCACGCCATGCGGCAGAGATAAAAGGGGAACTGGCGTCAAAGAACGCGCGGCAAACCTTTGCGGATATGATGACCGCTGGTTTTTTCAAATTTCTATTTGCCGAATATCAGTATGTTCGCCCATCTTCCTCGGACCGGAAGGAGATTGCCCACTCGTACCGCGAGCTGACGGATGCGGCCGCCACGGGGGCGGAGAATATCGCGGCCTTGTTGCATGACAGGCTGCGCACCCACCACGATTGCCTGCAAGCAATTACCGTACGCCTTCTGAGGGCGGTTGGCGCGCTGGATGATGTGCTTCGCGGGGCCAGCCCGATCTGTGAGCAGTATTCCCCGGAACTGCAGTGCGGGGTTCTTGGCCTGACGGATGAGGACTGCTCTGGCCCCGTGCTTGATCTCGGCTGCGGAGAAGCCGCAAGCCTTGTTGCTTTTTTGCGTTCGCGTGGCGTTGCCGCCTGGGGGCTTGACCGGCTTGCTCAAGATGCAGCGTTCACTATCAAGCACGATTGGTTTGATATTCCCGCGCCTTTCGGCCCATGGAAAACCATTGTCGCGCACTTGGCCTTTAGCCTGCATTTCATCCACGCGCATTTTCACTCGGAACCGGAAGCACGGCGCTATGCGTTGGCATACATGAATATTCTGCACAGCCTTCGCCCTGGTGGCTGTTTCATTTATGCTCCGGGGCTGCCCTTTATCGAGCCTCTTCTTGAACCATGCAAGTTTCACGTAGTGCAGAGAACAATAGCCGTTCCCCATGCTGGCGAGGTTTCCATCTCGCGAGTTACAAAGCTTTATTAACAGATGTTTCGTGCAGAGCACTGTTTAAGTATCCATACCCGCAAGGACTACATGCGCTAAAGCACAGATCGCAACGACCTTGCCACACGGCGGCGGCGCGCCCTATGGAACCATGTTATTTGGCGTAGCCTTGCCGCTAACCTGTGAAATAGCAGCAGGCAGGTGAGACATGAAGCAGTTTTATGGGTGCCAGAGGCCACCCCTGTGGCGTGTTGCCCCCCAAAAAAAATTGACCACTTTGACCCTCCCCCCGAAAAGTATGCCATTGAAAAGTTAGTGTTCCTGACATAGGAGCACAAGAATGAAACGTAGCAGATTCACCGAAGAACAGATTATTGGGATATTGCG
>Ga0183101_1001305_pt1 | contig 15898 bp, 24 predicted proteins | sample Biomet3_FD_127790 | JGI IMG/M metagenome (GOLD analysis project Ga0183101, IMG submission 127790) | Microbial communities from bioreactor (seeded with sewage sludge) at LBNL, California, USA - Biofuel metagenome 3 | ecosystem: Engineered > Bioreactor > Anaerobic > Unclassified ... | reverse complement strand
GGTATAAAACCTTACCAGGTAAACGACCTATCCAAGAGCTCTTACTCTTCGGCAGAGGCACAGAACCTGGCTTTTTATACGGATACTCTTTTATACATACTGAAACAGTATGAAGAAGAGATTGAATACAAGCTGTTATCAGATAAGCAGATGGCTCAAGGATACAAGCCTAAATTCAATGTAAATTCTGTTCTGAGAGCCGATTCAAAATCGCAGATGGAGTATCTGGTATCTGCGGTTAGCAATTTCGTATTAACGCCAAATGAAGCAAGAGACTATTTGGATCTTCCTCATAAAGATGGCGGTGATCAGTTGATTGGAAACGGATCAACAATTCCGTTGGTATCCGTTGGAGCACAGTATGGCCAGGGAGGAACCGAATAATGCCAGAACTAGAAAAAAAGATCATTCCGGATGATCTGTTTGAGAAGTCCGCAAAGATCAAAGCACTGAAGGTAACAAAAGATGATTTGAAGAAGATCAATTCTTACACAATGAAAGATGTAACCGCTGAAGATATCTTTGTCTTCAAGCTGGCAATGGAGAACAACTGCGTAGATCGCCAGTTCGAGAATGTATCTGATTCTGGCCTGGAAGAGATGGCGGCAGCATTTACCGGAAGGCCTCTGATCAAGAACCATGATTGGAGTGATGTTGATAACGAAGTAGCCCGCATCTTTGATTGCGAGATTGAAGAATCCGATACTGAAAAAAATAGTTTTGGAAATCCAGTAAAAACATTGATTGCGAAGCTATACATGGTACGCACAGACACAAACAAAGATCTGATTGCGGAGATACAGGCGGGAATCAAGAAAGAATGTTCCGTTGGATTCTCTGCTGGATCTGCCGTATGCAGCATTTGTGGAAGAGACAATCTGAAGGATGGCTATTGCAGCCATTATCCAGGATTTGAATACGAAGGAAAAACATGCACGTTTGAGCTAGGCAATATCAAGGATGCATATGAAGTTTCACTGGTTACAGTTCCAGCCGTGAAAGATGCCGGAGTGGTCAAGAACATGGAGCTGAAAAAAAAGGATATCTCAGAAAAAACTGTAGAGGAAAGTGCAACGGAAGAGCCGACAGAAGAGCCAACACCAGCACCAGAGACTACAGCGGAAGCTGATGATATAAGCCTGGCGGTCAATATCGCACAGGCAGAAGTCGACTTAGAAAGTGAGTCGGCTTTTTGTTCTGAAAGTAAGGAGGATGAAAAACTAGATGAACAAGAAGATGCGTGAGTTGCTGGCCGCAATGCAGAAGCATTTGGCAGCAGCCAAAGATTTCAATTCTCAGAAGAAAACTGAGGATGCTCAGAAGGAGATGGATGCCTACAACGAGACTGCCAAGGAATATGCAGTTGAGAAGGCTATCTACACTGCTGAAGCGAATGCTCCAACTGATGATCAGCTGGATGCAGCAGAAAAGAAAGCAATGGAAGGCCAGAATGCAAACCCATGGGTTGTTATGGCCAAGATTCTTTCTCACAGAAAGCTCTCTGAAGTAGAAGCAAAGAGCCTTGTATGGTCTGATTCAGATGCTACAAATGCTATTGTTCCAAGCGAAATCGCTACTAAGATCAACGAACTCCGTAAGAGCTATGTTTCTCTCCGTGATGTAATCACAGTTGAGAATGCATCTGCTTTAACAGGAAGCATGGCTGTAGAAGATTCCACAGGAACATTCACAGGCTTGATTGAGTTTGAAGATGGTGGAGATATTGACTCTACAGAAGCTCCAAAGCTGAAGAATGTAAAGTGGGTTATCAAGCACTATGGCAAGCTGATTCCTATCGGAAACATCCTTGCCGGTGCTGAACAGGCTGATCTGCTTGGCTATCTGGATAGATGGTTCGTTAAGAATGCCGTTTTAACAGAGAACACAAAGATCATTGCAAAGCTGAAGGAGGGCAAAACTGCCACTGCATTAGCTGGCTGGAAGGCTCTGAAGAAGTCCATGAACAAGGATCTTGATCCGTCTGTTAAACTGGATGGCTACATTGTAACCAACCAGACAGGATTCACAATGCTGGATGAAGAGGAAGATAAGGAAGGAAGACCAGTTCTTCAGCCAAATCCTCTGAATGCAACAGAAAAGATGTTCCAGTCTATGCCAATCTTCGTTGTACCAGATGCTCAGCTGCCAATGATTGATGCCACTCATGCACCAATGTTTGTTGGATCTGAAAAGGCAGCTGTTACTATGAAGCTTTATAAGGATCTGGAATATGCAACATCTGATCAGTATATGTTCGGCAAGAACACAAACTGCTTAAGAGTTATTGAAGGATTTGATCTTGTAAAGGTAGACGATACCGCTTACGAATATGTATCCTTCTCCGCTACTGCCACAGCTTAATTCGTGAGATTGGAGGATAAACAATGCTGACATTTGAAGAATTGACCGATTATATCGTGCTTGATCTTGACGAAAAATCTACGGATGAAGCTGATCAGCCGTTAATTCGTAGGCTTAACAACTTGATCAAAGTTACTGATGAATATGCCAAGGCTGCTATCAGCACGACCTATCCTTCTGATGATCATAGGGTTAAGGAAGCCCAGCTTATTCTTGCGGATGATCTATACACTCATGGAGAAGCTAGATCAGACAAAGCAACCGCAAGGATCAAAGAGATTGTTAGTTCTATGTTCATGCAAGTGAGACTTGAACTACAGGAGGTATCAACTAGTGCTGAAAGTACAGATACAGCATCAGGATCCTGATACAGAGACATGGGCTTTATACAAAACGTTTCATACCGTGAGCGAAAACAGAACTGGGAGCAACGAATATGCTGTTTCTGGTTCTGAATATAGCTCCGATATGATCACGTTAAAGCTTCGGTATACTCCAGCTTTAGCAAAGATTGATGGCAATACTCAGGTTTACAGGGCAATGATTGATGGAATTGTATTCGATATTAAATCTTATGATGATGTCGAATACAAGCACCAGTTCGTTAAGCTTGTTATAAGAAAGCTATATGGCTAATTCATTAACCGCTGATCAGTTCTCTGCTGAATTCATGAAGCTAATGGAATCACAGGAACCAGAGATCAGAAAAATAGCATCTGAAGAAGCCAAAAAATCTGCACAAAAACTGGTTGATGATACGAAATCATCAGCTCCTAGAGAAGCTGGAAGCAAAAGATCAGGAACATACGCAAAACATATAGCAATGAAAGAGCTTGAAGGTGATTCTCTTCAAGTTGGTTCAATGTGGTATGTAAAATCTCCAGATTATAGACTTACACATCTTTTGATAAATGGTCATTTAACTAGAAATGGTGGAATGACAAAAGCAAAAGATTTCTTAACAGAGCCTACAAAAAAGAATGAAGAAGAATTTGTCAATAACGTAAAAGAAAGGATTGAAAAAAATGGCTAAATTATACGACCTCTTGAAAAAAGCTGGATTGAATATAAAAGAAAACCATTATTCCAAGCCTTCGCTTCCTTACGGTGTTTTTATTGATGATATTTCTACTTCCGGCCCGGATTCAAAGCCTGGCATGATAGTTGACCATGGAATTACTGTTCTTTGGGCATCTGAGTATGTTGATACTGATAATGAAGCAAAAATTGAAAGCTGCATCAATGCAGCCGGATTGAATTTTGCACGAACCAGAGACTGGCTCGATACCGAAAAAATGTATCAAACAACGTATGATATATCGCTGAAAGCGAAGAAAGGATAAAAATGTCTACTAACGCAAATGACGAAAGAATTATCTTAGGCTCTGCTGATGTTTACATCCAGCAGTTCTCAGGATTACTCCCGGATATTTCTGCATTATGTGTTGAAGCCAACAGGCTTGCTTATATTTCAGGTGGCGCATCTGTTGAATATAAGCCAACATATTACACAGCAGAAGATGATCGTGGAGTAAAGGTTAAGAAGATCATCACAAAAGAAGAGGCTACAGTCAAAACAGGAGTATGCACCTGGAACGGAAACAAGCTCAAATACTTGACCGATACAGCCAGAGTTACAGAAGATGCAGAGAAGAAGCTCCGCACTGTTAAGATTGGTGGCACAAAGAACTATACTGGCCAGAAATATGTTATCTGCTTGCATCATGTTGATGAAACAGATGGCGATATCTGGGTAATGATCGTTGGTTCTAATGAATCCGGATTCACATTGAAGTTTGATCCTTCCAAGGAAACAACTGTAGATGCTGAATTTAAGGCTATGCCACAGGATACAGATGGAACACTGATTACATATCAGGAAGAAATCATTCCAGCAGCGTAATTGAATAAGGCAGAGGTTTGATATCTCTGCCTTATTTTTTCTAAAGGAGGAGCCTATATGGCAATGAGTTTCAGTTTTAATAACATCAAGCGTAAATACTGGAGAGTTGATCTTAAGGATAACAGATCTTTGACGGTCCGCATGCCATCAAAGAAAGTTTTCGATAAGATGAATAACATTTCTGAGCTTGGGAATGATCAAGAAAGCGTTAATACACAGATTGGTGAATTGCATGATCTTTGTGCTGCCATTTTGAGCAATAACATGGAAGGAATCACAATTTCCAAAAAAGAAATGGAAGATTATGAGCTTGAAGAAATGATGGCTTTCATTATCGGATATAAAGACTTTATTTCTTCATCCGTTCAGAAAGACCCAAACTAACACTCCCCTACTATCCAGGGGGAATGCCCTCAAAGGGCAAATATCAGATCAGGTATCAAACAACAACAGGTTTAGAAAAATTGGTCATTGATTATACAGGATTGAATCTATTAGAGATTCAAGAAATGCAAATTGATGATTTTTTGTTTTTGGCCCGTGAATCGTTCATTAGCGAAATGAACGGAACAGAAGATGGAAGAGAATACCTTGAAAATTGCTGGCGGTTGACTCAGACCAAACCGGATAGGGAGGCAATTAGATCTCATTTTAAGAAAATAGAAAGGTGATATTGTCATATGGCAGATGCAGTAAAGGGAATTACCGTAAAATTTGGTGGCGATACCACAGAAGTTTCAAAAGCTCTGAAATCCATTAAGGATGAATCCAAATCTGTTGAAGCTCAGTTGAAAGCTGTAGATAAAGCACTCAAACTGGATCCGAAAAATACAGAACTTGTCAAGCAGAAGCAAGACCTTCTGAAAGAATCAATCAGTAAGACTACAGAGAAATTAGACGTTTTGAATCAGGAACAGAAGAAGCTCCAGGATATAGCTGCCAAAGGTGGAGATGTTCCTGTTTCAACAATGAATAATGTTCAAGCCTCTATCCAGTCAACAAAAAATGAGCTTACAAAGCTTCAGAAAGAACTTGATACATCAACCAGCAAATGGCAAGAGTTCTCTAACAAAGCAAAAAAGACTTCTGAAGATGCCGGAAAAACGGGCGAAGCTTTAACAAAAACAGTAACGGCTCCGATTATTGCCACTGGTGCAGCTGGTGTTCTTGCCTTTGAGAGCGTTGATAAAGGCATGGATATTATCGTTGAGAAGACCGGTGCCTCTGGAGATGCTCTCAAAGGAATGGAAGACGTAGCAAAAGATATTGCTGCTGAAATTCCAACAGACTTTGAAACAGCCGGAACATCAGTTGGTGAAGTAAATACAAGATTTGGATTAACGGGAGATACGTTAAATACGTTGTCTTCACAGTTTATTAAATTTGCGAAGATAAACAGTACAGATTTAACTGGGTCAATAGCAAATACACAAAAGATATTGAGCCAGTACAACATGGATGTTTCTGATGCTGGCAATCTGCTTGGACTATTTACTTCCGTTTCTCAGAAAACAGGAGTTTCTGTAGATGATCTGATGAATTCTATTCAGACCAATGGTGCTACATTCCAGGAAATGGGATTATCTGCATCAGATGCAGCCGTTATGATTGGCAAGTTTGAACAGAATGGCCTTAATGCTGATCAGATGCTCACTGGTTTGAAGAAAGCAGCTACAAACTATAGCAAGGAAGGAAAGAGCATGAGTGAAGGCCTGAACGGCTTAATCACAAGGCTCCAGGATTCCTCTACAAGTTCAAAGGCTACAGCAGAAGCTTACGATATCTTCGGTGCAAAGGCTGGGCTTGCGTTTGTGAATGCAGCCAAATCCGGAAAGATTAACCTTTCGGATCTAGGAACAACCTTAAGCGATTATGGATCAACGGTAGATACTACATTTGGGAATACTGTTGATGGTATGGATACTTTGAAGACCGCCGGAAATGCCGTTAAGGAGGCTCTAGCGACTCTTGGAAGTGCAATCGGTGAAACACTCGCGCCAATGCTAAATGCTGTTGCAGACGTAATGAGAAGCATTGGCAAGTGGTTCAGCAATCTATCTCCAGAAATGCAGAAAACAATCGTTCAAATTGCTCTTGTGGCAGCTGCGATAGGGCCAGTAATAATGGCCGTTTCCAAAGTAACCAAAACAATAGCGGGATTAAAAGCTGGAATTGGAATGCTCAATAATCCAATAGTGCTTGTAGTGTTAGCTATTGCAGCGGTTGTGGCTGCTGTTATTTATCTATGGAACAACTGTGCATGGTTCCGCGATATGGTAACCAATGCGTTCCACTATATCCAGCAGGTTGTTTCTACTGTTTGGCCTTACATTCAGAACGCAATAACGACTGTATGGAACGTTATTTCTTCTATTTGGAATGCATGTGCCCCGTTCTTTCAGGCATTATTCCAGGGAATTTGGAACATTGTTCAGACGGTATGGCCTTACATTCAGGCAGCAGTTGTTACTGTATGGAACGTCATTCAAACTATCTGGAGTGCATGCCAGCCGTTCTTTGAAGGCATGTTCAAGGCTATCAACTTCACTGTTGGCGTTGTCTTTGCCATCATTGGTGCAGTTGTAACGGGAGTTTGGAACAACGTTATCAAGCCTGTGTGGGATTTTGTAGAGCCTTTCTTCTCTGCACTATTCAATGGTATCTCTGCTGTTGCCGGTCCGGTATGGAACGCAATTGCGGGATTTGTAACAGGTGCGTGGGATACAATCAAAGCCATTTGGGATGGTGTCTCTGGATTCTTTGGAGGCATCTGGGATGCGATTTCTGCACCAGTTGAAGGAATATGGGATGGTATCAAAAACACATTCTCTGGAGCCATTGATTGGATCAAGGGATTATTCAATTTTGATTGGCATTGGCCATCAATTCCACTTCCACATTTCTCTTTGAATCCTCCGGATTGGCAGATAACAGATCTGTTCAGCGGATCATGGCCAACTATCGGCATTGATTGGTATGCAAAAGGTGGCATTTTAACAGCTCCTACAATCTTTGGAACTTCCGGAAATTCATTACAAGTAGGTGGCGAAGCTGGAAATGAAGCGGTGCTGCCATTGGATGAATTCTATTCCAATGTTAGAAGCTATGTTCAGGATGCTATTGATACAACACGGGTGATTGTTCAGACTGGCGGATCAGGTTCAAACGGCGAAACACAGTCTGCCGGATTCACACAGAACAATCATTTCTACAGTCCAAAAGCACTTGACCCTTCGGAATCTGCTAGGCTGGCCAAAATTGAAGCACAAAAAATTGTTCAGAAAATCAGAAAGTGAGGTGGTGGAATGGCAGTTAAAGTTAAATGTCTCAATGAAGACAACGTTTCGATTGAATTTTCCGCCACTGAAACTGCTGAATACTTCCTTGAAGAGTTGGATGGTGTAAGCAGTGTTTCAAATGCGGTTAGCACATCAGACAATACAATGACTGATGGAGCAACATACCAGGGATCAGTAACGAAGGCACGCAATATCTTGATTAAGGGATTTATTGATGATGATTACATCAATCGTAGAAACTTCTTATATAACGTTGCCTTCAAGCCAAAATCTTTCGGAACATTCACCTATTATGAAGATGATGAGATTAGAAATATTCCATATGTTTTGGAAAGTATTGAGGTAGAAACAACAGGTATTGTTAGGCATTTTACAGTTTCGATTATTTGTCCTGATCCGTTCTTCCTTGATCTGGATGATACAGTTGTCACAATGTCCGGCTGGCAGTCTTTATTCGAATGGCCACATACATTCTTAAATGAAAAAGAAGAGTTTGGCAGACGGATAAAATCTGTTTCAAAGGACATTGCAAACAATTCAGCAGCCGATTATATCGGTATCAAGATCAGCATTACAGTTGATGGAACCGTTGTTAATCCGGCTGTATATCATCTTGAACAGGCGGAATTTATCAAGCTTGGAAGCAATTCTGATCCATTAACTATGGTTTCCGGTGATGAATTGGTTATTACAACCGGAGACAATAAGAAAGATGTTTATTTGATCCACAATGGTGTGAAAACCAATGTGAATAAATATCTTGATCAGCAGTCTCAGTTCATCCAGCTTGTTCATGGAACAAATACTCTCAAATATGATGCGGATTCTGGCGTTGACTATATCAATTGCTCAATCACATATCGGTTCCGCTATCTTGGAGTCTGATATGGAAATCAGAGTATATGATAGCAATCTATCGCTGCTTGGATTTGTAGATAATTCTACTTCATTGTTATGGAATAGAAGATTCTACAAACCAGGAGCGTTTGAGCTACATCTTCCGGCAACAGATTCCAATTTGGAACTATTGACCGAAGGGAATCTTGTTCATATTTACGGAAAGAAAGAAGCCGGGATTATAGAGCACAAGGACATTGAAAACGATAACCTTGTTGTTTCCGGGAACTTTCTCAGCAATTACATGGACCGGCGGTTGATCAAAGGAACATTCAATTTTGACGGTCTAACCGAAGTTGCAATGCGGGATATCCTCACGAATGCAACAGCAATTCCAAACGTAGAGCTTGGAACGCTGAATGGGTTTACGCCAAGAGTGCAGTTCCAGGCAACATATAAGAATCTGCTGGCATATGAAGAGAAGCTTTCTGTTTCCAGCAATATTGGCTTTCGTTTTAGGCCGAATTTTGAAAACAAGAAGATAATCTTTGAAACATATGAAGGCGTAGATAGAACTTCTGGCCAGGCAGTCAATTCCAGAGTTGAATTTTCGGAGAACTATAAGAACATAGCAAATCCGAAATACTCATATGATGATTCCAACTTAAGAACGATTGCATATGTTGGAGGCGAAGGAGAAGGATCCGCAAGAACGTTTGTTACGGTAGGCGGTGGATCTGGTCTTGGCCTTCGTGAGCTATTTGTTGATGCAAAGGATATTCAAAAGGGAGACTTGACGGATGATCAGTACAAGGCTCTTCTGGTCCAGCGTGGAAATGAAAAGCTTGCAGAGAATATCATCAATGAATCATTTGATGCAGATGCTCTTCCGGATATTAACTTTGTTTATGCTCAAGATTATGACCTGGGAGATATTGTTACCATCAAAGAAAAGAAATGGAACAAATCAATGGATAAGAGGATAACAGAGATTCAAGAGGTATATGAACATACAAATATGTTCATCCGATTGACCTTCGGAGATCCTCTGCCTGAAACAATAGATTGGAGTGATAGTTAATGGGTATAACATCATACTTTTACAACTCTATTGATAACGATAGAACATACGACAGTTCATCCATGGAGAACTGGTTGAAGAAATTCTTTACAACCGGCGTTTTCAAAGATGATTATGCAGTTGTTGCCGGGTCCGGAATGGCGGTGAGCGTTGGATCCGGATACGCAAACATAAACGGAAAGGTTGCCATGTCTGATGCGGATGCATCTTTAGACCTTGCAACAGCTTCCGGAACACTGAATCGTATTGATGCAATCGTTCTCAGAAGAGACGATACAAACAGATTATGCAGCCTGGTGGTTATACAGGGGAGCAATGCATCAACGCCTACTCCGCCAGATATCATCAGAGCAAACGGTATCTATGATCTGAGATTGGCCAATATCTATGTTAAAGCCGGAGCAATCAAGATTACTCAGGCAGAGATCACAGATATGCGGGCTTATTCGGAATGCGGAATCGTAGCATCTACGGTAACACAGATGGATTTCAGCCAGTTTGCAGCACAATTCTCAAGCTATTTTGATCAGTTCAAAGATAACAAAGAGGTTGAGATTACAACCTGGTTCGCAGATAAAGAATCTGCATTCAACACATGGGAAGACAATCGGAAGGCAGACTATGAAACATGGTATACGGATCGGCAGTCTAAATTTGATACATGGTATGCAAGCATCATTGGAAAACTATCCGGAGACGTTGCCACAAAGCTCACAGAAGCCACAACAGAATTGGACGGTAGAATTACCGCCCTCGAGCATATGGTCATTGATAACGATATTACAGCTCCTCTAACAGATGATGATGGAGCTATCCTCGTTGATGATGATGGTTATGCGCTGCTTGCCGATTGGCAATATGTTCAGAAATAGAAGGAGAAAACAAAATGGCAGATATACCTACAAGAAAATTGGATCAGCTTAATGCTGCAAGTGCTGTTGGATCGGATGATGATATTGTCGTAATCCGCTTCGCAGATGGCTCCGGCGTTAAGAAATTAACGGTTGCTGAATTGCGTAAAGCAATGGCCGGAGATATTGCTACTCTTGGAACTACAGATAAAACATCTACGGTGGCAGCCATCAATGAATTAAATACAGCAGAGAAAGGCACAGCAGATCTTCTGGCTCCGCTTGTATTCGCAAATGCCGGTTCACATAACGGCGTATTCAGAGGAAAAGATATCACTGCAAACGTAACGGATGGAAGTTTCTTTACAAACATCAAGAACGGCACGTTCAAGGATATCTATATCGGTGATTACTTCACAAAAACAGTTAATGGAACGGCATTTGTTTTCCGCGTTGCCGGATTAGATGTTTATCTGCATAGAGGAAGCACAGAGTTCACATCACATCATGCAGTTATTGTTCCAGATGGAATCTTTGGAAAGTTCCAGATGAACTCTTCCAACACAACTGCTGGTGGATATGTTGCAACCGCAATGTATACAAACGTGCTGCCTACATGGGCTGGATATCTTGCAACTGCATTTGGATCCAATCTCTTAACAAATAGAGAATTATTAACAAACGCAATCAGCGGTGAAAATCCTAGCAATTGGTCATGGTATGACTCTAAAATCAATCTCTTGACTTCTGAAGAGGCTGTTGGCCATGGCGGATTTGGCATGTCTGGAACTAACTATGGATTCAACGTTGGTATTGCCTATGGGCAGCTTCCACTGTTCAGATTAGCTCCTGAATTTATCTGTAACCGTGAAGTTTGGTGGCTCCGCAATGTTACAAGTGCTGCCGACTCCGCGGTTGTGAACTACAACGGCCGTTTGAGCGACGACGGCGCTTCCAACACCTGGGGTCTTCGCCCTCGTTTCCTGCTTGGCTAAATCTTTAATCAGGCCCTCTTGTAGGGCCTGATATTACTTGAAAGGAATCTATGTCTGTACCTAAATCCAAAAGATCTTTATCCGAACTAGAGTTCTACCACAATGCATATGTTTTAAGAAAATCCATTACAGAATTGCTCCTCAAAGATTTTGGAATCAGAGATAAGCAGAGAAATATCAGAGCTTATGTTTCTATGAAACATTTTGATGCCAATGATAGAGAAGAATTCTTAAGGCTATGTGATAAATACAAGATCAACGATAACCTCATTGAATCGTATCCTACATGGCTCCTGGATCACTTTAGAACAAGCTTGATGGATTCCATGAACAGCTTGATCAATAACATAACTTATGCAAACAGCGTATATCCTACAAGAGAGCCTGAATATGATCAGCGGAGATTGTATCAGAACAGAGCAATTGCAAACTGCTATCAGATGCTACAGGAAATGCAGTACGTGATCAGTGTTCTCCCAGTAGATGCCGAAAGATATATGAATTACGTTGGAATGATAGAACGTGAAATAGTTCTTCTAAAAGGATGGCGTAAATCAGACAACAGGATCCTGAAAGCTATCAAATCAAAAAATGAATAGGGCATTGTTTACAAGAAAAGTGCTGCCAACTTCGCGAATGTGAACAACAACGGCAATTTGAACAACAACAACGCTTCCAACACCTGGGGTCTTCGCCCTCGATTCTATTGGCCATACTATGTGTAGGCTATAAGCCGATATGGTACAAGCAGAAGGAAACAATGTCCTTCCTTAATTGGTAAATATTATGGCAGATGCCAGCGGATAAGTCCGCAAGCTGAAACTGCCTACATTTGTTTATGAAAACTATTGAAGATGTATGCAATGCAAACAAACTTATTGAAGCTTTCCACAATGCCCAGAAAGGCTGCATATGGAAAGAATCGGTCCAGCGTTATGAATGTAACCTATTATTGAATACTTACGATTTGCAGAAATCAGTACGGGAAGGGCATTACTCCCAGAGAGAATTCTATGAGTTCAAGATCAATGAAAGAGGAAAATGCAGAGATATCAAATCCATGTATATATCCGATAGGGTATTGCAGAGATCTCTTTGCGACAACATCATTACGCCAGCGATTGAGCCATATCTAATCTATGACAATGGAGCAAGCCTGAAAGATAAAGGCGTTGATTTTACCAGAACAAGATTAGAGCATCATCTTCATAGTTATTTTAGAGAGAACGGATCCAATGATGGATTCGTTTTATTGATTGATTTCAGCAAATATTTTGACAACATACAGCACGAAAAGCTGTATGAAATGCTATGCGATAGAGTTCCGGATAAAGAAGTCCGCAAACTGCTAAAGAATATTCTCGAAGGATTCAAGATAGATGTTTCCTATTTGTCTGATGAAGACTATCAGAACTGCATGAATGTTGTTTTCAACAGTCTGGAATATTCAAAGCTTGACCGGAGCATGATGATCGGTGAAAAGATGATGCCAAAATCTGTTGGCATTGGAAGCCAGATCAGCCAAAGTGCCGGAATCTATTATCCCGGCAGAATGGATAACTATTGCAAGATAGTTAAAGGCATCAAGTATTACGGAAGATATATGGATGATACATACATTATTTCTTCTGATAAAGAGTATTTGCTGAAGCTGCTGAACGATATTACAGATATCTGTAATGACCTGGGAATATTCATCAACAAAAAGAAAACTCAGATTGTGAAGCTATCTCATGGATTCAAATTTCTGAAGATTCATTATATTTTGACGGATTCCGGAAAGGTTCTTAAAAAACTTGATTCAGGAACATTTACCAGGGAAAAACGCAAGATCAAGAAATTCAGAAAAAAATATGAATCCGGCGAGATGCTGTATGAAGATATTGTTCATTCATATCTTGGATGGCGTGGATCTGTTAAGAAGTTCAAAGCAAACACAAGAACTTTGCACGAAGTAGATCGTATGTTCCTGGAACTTTTTCCAGAGTACATAGAAGAGAACAAGAAAGAGAGGAAGATCTATTATGAAGATTCTGGACGAAAACGGAAAAGTATTAAAAACGACCCCGGATTTTAGCACTGGAAGATATCTTCAGGATGAAAACGGAAACCTTGTTTTTACAAAGTGGACGGATGAAGAGCTGAAAGATATCAAGGAAAAAGAGAATGCAACATTAGTGGCCCGCGTAACACAGGTTGAAAGTGCTGCCATGGAGCTTGCTCAGATGATCGGAGGAAATGCAGCATGAAATACATCTATGTAAGATGGATCAAGGCCGGGAAGATCACCATTGATGATGTTCCTTCTCATTGGAAGCAAGAAGTAGAAGACCTGTTAAAACAGGAACAGAATAATGCCGGATGAATCAACACAGATCTTATGTGATGTGTGTGAAACGCTCATTGAGTGCATCCGTAAGCAAGATTCTATTATTCAGCAGTCTAAAATCTCAGTTTGCGATAAGCAAGAAGCAGCACGTTTTGCAGAAAATGCGGAACGTGCTTTTAAGTTCGAGAAATAGAAAGGGATGGCTCACATATGGGACCAGAAGAAAGTTCAGAAGTAACCGAAGCAGTAAATGAAGAGTTTGAAAACGGCAAAGGCAACGATACGCCGGAAGAGTTAGATAAGGAGGAAACAAAATGACATTTTCAAAGCTTGTTAGTTCAACGCATTTCACTGATAAGTATAACGGCAGAAATGGTAATCCTATCTGCAAGATCACGCCTCATCACATGGCCGGCGTAATGTCCGGTGCAGCATGTGGAGCATATTTACAGAGCACGCCTCGCCAGGCCAGTGCAAACTATTGTATTGGCGTAAACGGGGATATTGATTGCGAAGTCGAAGAAGAGAACAGAGCATGGACCTCCAGTTCTTGGGATAACGATAAGAACGCAATCACCATTGAATGTTCTGATTGTGATGGAAACTGGAATATCTCTGATGCTACATTTAATGCACTGGTAGAACTCTGCGCTGATATTTGCCAGAGATACGGATTCTCATTGAACTATGATGGAACACCTAATGGATCGCTTACTGAGCATAGAATGTTCGCTAACACTGATTGCCCAGGTGAACCGTTCCATAACAGATTCCCTGAATTGGCAGAGAAGGTAAATGCAAGGCTAGGTGTAAGCCCAGCTCCAGCACAGCCTTCCACAGATGCTTCTATTGAAGAGCTGGCACAGGAAGTTATTGCCGGTGCATTTGGCAACGGTGATGAAAGACGTGCTGCACTTGGCAGCAACTATGATGCAGTACAGGCAAGAGTAAATGAGATCCTTTCTGGTGGTTCTTCTGCTGTACCATCTGCTGATATTGACGCGTTGGCCAATGCAGTAATTGCTGGCCAGTATGGAAACGGTGAAGACCGTAAGAACGCTCTTGGAGATAACTATGATGCAGTACAGGCAAGAGTAAATGAAATTCTTTCTGGTGGCTCTACTTCTGCACCATCCGTTGATATTGAATCACTTGCACAGGCTGTTATTCATGGCGATTATGGAAACGGTGAAGACCGTAAGAACGCTCTTGGAGATAACTATGATGCAGTACAGGCCCGGGTGAATGAAATCTTATCTGGGAACCATGGAGAATGAAGAAAGAAAGGCGGTGGCTAGATCGTGGATTTCGGAAATCTTGTAACCGCAATTGTTGTGGCTGTTTCAGTTCCTATTGTTCAATCACTGATAGAAGGCATCAAACACAAAAGGAATAGGAAAGAGCACAAAGAGGATTCAAAGGAAATGGATCACACCATTGTGATCCAGGACCATGAAGACATCAAAGAAATAAGAGACAGCATGCTCACCTTAAAGATTGCCCAGCTTGTTGTCTTGCATGATCGCCTTTATTACTTGCTTAGAAAGGTTAGGGATAAAGGAAATTTTGCTCCGGGTGAATATAACAATCTGAAGAGTATGTATGATAGCTATGTTGCACTTGGAGATGGTGATAAAGAAGTTCATAAATTATGGGCACAAGTTTCAAGCTTCAATATAAAAGGAGATTGACTATGAAGATCAATTGGAAAGTAAGAATTAAGAGCAAAGCATTCTGGCTGGCTCTTATTCCGGCAGTATTGCTGTTTATCCAGGCTGTAGCAGCTCCATTTGGCTATAAATGGGATTTTGTCGTGCTGAATCAGCAGTTGGCATCTATAATCAACACATTGTTTGCGATTCTTACGCTTCTTGGTGTTGTTACTGATCCAACAACCCCTGGGTTATCAGATAGTGCAAGAGCATTAACCTATGTAGCTCCTGGAGTAACTCCAGCAACAGAAAACACGGTTGCCGGATCTACAACAGAAACATCACAGGCAACAGACCATTACGCAGATTCTGGAAAGTAAATATTAAAAAGCGGAGCTATTAAGGCTCCGTTTTTTTTATTTGAGAAGATCATTAGATCTTCCATTGTGCCAAGAACACAAAGCAATTTTTGTAGAGTTCGAATTGGCACGGGTAGGCAGGGGTGGAGAGAATCGAACTCCCATCAGCGGTTTTGGAGACCGATGTACTACCATTGTACGACACCCCTATAAAAAAAGTGACGAGTACGG
>Ga0183101_1000491_pt2 | contig 15922 bp, 28 predicted proteins | sample Biomet3_FD_127790 | JGI IMG/M metagenome (GOLD analysis project Ga0183101, IMG submission 127790) | Microbial communities from bioreactor (seeded with sewage sludge) at LBNL, California, USA - Biofuel metagenome 3 | ecosystem: Engineered > Bioreactor > Anaerobic > Unclassified ... | reverse complement strand
ACTCCATTTACTACGCACAATCCTCTACTATTTCCAATGGATGTTATATATCTTGAAATCAAGTTGTTACCATCATGGCTACCTTCTGTGCTTCCAACACCTAGATAGATAACCATTGGTTGCTTACGTTCTACTGCGACTCTTCTCAAATATTCTACTCCAGCTACAATTTCAGATGCATTATATACCGGAGTATAAGGAATTCCATTTTCTTGCAATTGTCTTTTAAAATTAGTAGATTCCAAAAGCTTAACAATAACAAAATCACTTGCATTAGCAATTCCTTGAAACTCAGTATTATATCCTCTTGCTCCTATAATCCCAGCAACTTTTGTTCCATGTCCAACTTCATCTCTGGAAGGAACTATTTGATAAGGATCTCCATTATTTCTTTTAGCTGCAATAGCACTATTAATTTGATCATTTGAATAAATTTGTCCTATATATACAGAGTCACTAGTATTACTTTGAACGGATTGATCCCATATACTTATTATTCTTGATGTATCATCTTCTCTTATAAACTCGTCATTTAAATAATCTATACCTGTATCGACTATTCCTATTAGCACTCCCCTCCCATTCAAATCTAAAAAGGGATTTATCTTTATGTTATTTATATTATCTACAGATGATGGTGAGATATCTTGTAATACATAAATTGTCCTAAAATCATAAAATACAATTGCTGGAACATCATTTAGGAGCCTATCAAAATCATTATTTCGTACAGATATTACTCCGATATTGCCTGTAATTATATCCCCACAAGCATAAGATAACTTATCTATTTGTTCTTTGAAATTCCCTCTATACTCAATCAAATAATTTGCCGAATCGGGATCATAATATAAATTACAGTCACGTAAATCAGACATATCTAACTCCTAATATTACTTGCATTAATATTATATATATTTTTATATTGTTTATTTGATGATTGAAATTATTTGTTCATCTCTAAATTAATAACTGTGATATTCCTTAATATTTAAATTAAATTTTTCATCATTTTATAATTTCCAATGAAATAATCACAAAAAGCAATAAACATTTTATTCCAATGCTTATTGCTCAAAATACATCTAATCATCTATTATTTTAAAAACTTAATCTAAACCTTTATATTCAAACCAATCAACATCATTAAATATTTTCATGGAAATTAATACAAAAAAATAGCCTTCGGAAGAATATTGGAAGAAATCATCATTCCATAATGCAGACAACATCAGATATTTATGCTCACGTGACAAAAGAAATTAATACTGAAGCTACGGATGTTTTATCAAATGTTTTGTACGCAAAAAAAGCAAGGGAAAATTAAAGGAAAATACCAATCCAGTATTCCTAAAATCCTTGCAATTACATGTTGCGAGATAAGCCATAAGCCGAGTTCTGTATTCAAACAAAGTTGTACTTTTCTTTAATTTATCTTAATTATCTTTAATTTAACATATCTTAATTTCTTATAAAATCTAACTTTCTTAAATTTAATTCAAAATAATTATAAGTAGTTAAAATTAATTAATTATTTCTGAAATGGGCAAAATGTGGGCAACCTTTTTTTATGAATAAAGACCCCAATTTATGAACTAACCTCTACAATATTTTATTATATTTTTGTTTTCATTTTATTTATAGTGTTTATTACAGAAAGATATTTAAAAAATAAGTGCCTAATTTCTCTTGGTAATATTTCTACCAATTTATCAAATATCCTCTCTTCCTCAATTTCTAATATTTCTAATATATATTCATCATCAGTTTCATAAAGCTTTCTTCTCATGCATAATACCTCTTCCTATTTAATTTGCCTATACTTTCATCTAAAAGAGGTTGATCAACTTCTTCTTTTATGTACAAGTTGATTTTATCACAAAAACACTTAACTACCAGGAAAGTTTCGACTTTGTCCAATTTAACTAATAAACATCACTCTGACATTTTTAGTTTTTTGTAGAGTTATATGTTAAATAAACTAGATTAAAGGGGAAATAAGATTTAAATTAATATATTTAAATAGTCTAATTATCATCTAACTCTTAAATTGTCGAAAACTTTTAAAATAAAGGCTAATTATTCTAGTCTTATTTTAGAAATTCTTTATATACATCTATACATTTATTTATATATTTACATAGTTTTTTATCTTTATAAAAGTTCATTTTAATATCTGTGTTGCAGCATATATAATCTATACTTACATTATATATATTTGAAAGATCTATTAATATCGCTACGTTCGGTTCAGTTGCTCCGCTCTCATAATTAGCATATGTGCTTCTTCCTATATTTAATTTATGTGCGATATCTTCTTGCTTTAATCCAGCATCTTCTCTCAATTCTTTAATTCTCTCTCTTAACATATTTATCCACCTCTAGTTTTGATTTTATCAAAATTATACTGGATAAATATAACTGTCCAAAAAACAAGAATTTTTTATATATATTTCTTTGTTTTAGGACAAAATATAATAATTCCATATTTTATTACCCAAGTGAGGTGGTAGTATGCTAAAGGAAAGACGATCATCTAAACGTCTAACTGAGTCGCAATTAGCTAAAAAAATCGGTGTTACCGAGGGATATATTAGTAAGTTAGAAAATCATCCAGAAAAATGTAATCCCACAGTCAATTTAATTTTGAAACTATCCCGTGAATTAAATATAAATCCACTGAAAACTTTTTTATTTTTTATAAAAGATAAAAAAGACCAAAATTAATAATTGGCCTTTTGATCTTTCTATACTATAATTCTATGTCATCTGCCCCTTTGATTGGTTCGTATTCTTGTTCTTCTTTTTGCAGTTCCTCTATATCTAGAAATTGTTCAATATTATTGGGTTGAATAATAGGAATTCTTTCAACTGTTCTACCTGTTGCCAATGCGTACATTGTTTCTTTGATGAACCCCACTGGAGAATATTTTTCCTCAAAGAAATCAATCAAAATCTTATCTTTTGGCTCATTTTTGTCTAAATACACATTTAATCTCATATCATATTTTTTAGCCACATTATTCTCCTTTCGCATAACATATCATATATTATGTTATTTCATTATATAATTTCAATGATTTAAATGCTCAAGTTACTTTTTAAACCTGTTTTACGTGATATAATCGCATATATTATCATATTCTCTACTATTTATCTAAGCCTTTAGCCTTTCCAATATTCTCAGCACCTTCTACATTACTTGTTAAATTATTATCCATTAATGAAACCTTATTGCCATATATCTCTTTGAAATTATCTTCAAAGAACTTAGCTCCTCCGCCACATAAATGTATTTCGTAATTCTTTAATGATCCCAATTCTTTCATCCCATTTTCAATCTCTTTGAATATTGAATTAGTTATATCTTTATATTCGTTAATATCAAGTCCATCATTTTGCAATAATGGGTGTATATCCTCAGCTTCATATAAGTCACCATTATCAGCGGTTAATTCTTCGGCTATTTTTCTAAAATAAATAATTGTACCAATTGGAATGCTTATTTCTTTGACTAATACTCCATCAATAAAACAGAATACATCAACGGTTCTTCCCCCAATATCTACTATACAGATCATGCCTTTATTTCGTTTAGCCAAAGCATAGAATGAACTGAACCCCTCTTTCAATACTCCTAATTTCTTAATGGTTACGCTTTGAGATCTTTCACCGTTAACCTTGTATTTGAATGTTTTACCTTGCAGCTTTTCAATTAACATTGATTTGTTACTCATTTGACTGCTTGGCAAGTGTAGAATCAAATTAATATTTCCTTTGATCCGTTGCTTTCCTAATCCATATAAGACAGGTACCTCTATATTTTTAAATGCTTTCCCATAAGTCATATCAAATTTACCTTTACCAAATACAAAGGTATCATCGTTATACTGTAATTTCTCACTCATCGGATCGTCACATTCATTATCTTGGACGAATCTATTTTCGTAAATATCGTCACATGATCCAAGTTTTATATTAAAGCTTCCTATATCCATAGTCACCAATTTTACTATTTCCTCTATCTGTTCCATTGAAATTTCTGAATCTGTCTTCTTTGCTCTTACCATTTTCATTTCTCCTCTCAAAAGCCTTAGTTATTTAAAAATTTTCTAATTACTTTAATTGTTCTTATATCACAAAATGCAATAACTGTTAATCCAATACACATAGTTATAATTAAGTAGACAATAATCCAAATTCCCCATGTACCCAATACTTGTCCTATTGGCTTCCATTGCTCCGGTGCTGGTATCCTCATAATAAATTCCTCCTTGATATTGGAGCAACTTTAAGCTATACTTAATCTTGCGAGGATTGGTAGTGGCTTAAAGCTGTTGCCTTTTTATTTTTTTACTAAATCATAATAATTTGCATATTTATTAGAATCAGTAAACTTAAATCTAAATTTATTTAAATCAACCGAAGCTATAAGACCTATACAGTCATCTTTATAAAAGTCAATTGTATTTAATTTATTGTCTTTTGTAATATAATCAGCTGGAATATAAATTCCACAGGTTCCAAAACTAATGACAACCTTCTTCACTTCAATCACTCCCATCCTAATAATCTTTTTTCTAATGAATCCCAATCATATTCTCTTCCGGGAAAATTATCAAACTTGGTTTTTGGATTCCATCCATTTTCTTCTATGGGCTTTAAAGTATTTTTAATTTTATTTATGTTGTTTATTGCCCATAAAGTGTAACTATATAGATTATCTGCCCTCTTCTCAGTTGCATAATTAAATGCTTTTACTATTTTATCTACTTTATCTTTAGCAACTTGTAATAAGCTTTTAGCTTGCTTCTGTGTGAATCCTAAATCAATTACTTCCTGCTCTTCATCTGTTATTTCAGAGAAATGTACTTGACCATCTATTGGTGGCTTTCCATCACTATCTACAGGATTATTTAAAAATAAGTATTTTAATAGCTTATAAGTATTTTTCTTTCCAGACTTAGTTATTGAGATGTAACCTTTCTTAACTAAAGACTTTAGTAATTTAGAAACCTTAGCTTTTCTTTTAGTTTTTAGATCAGACATGAGTATTTCATAACCTGGATAAGCATATCCAACTGATATATTGTAGTAATCAAAGATAAGTTCCAGCATATAGCTTTCTTCTAGAGATAGGTTTTCATCTTTTTTAATTGCATTTCTAAACTTTAAATAATCTTTAGCCATTATCGTTTCACCTCCTTTTTATTTTGCCGTATAAATCATTTTACTGTATGAAATTATATTAAATCATTTTACCGTATAAGTCAACTATTTTTATTATACTTTTTCTTCACTTTGTGATATAATTGATTCATAAGTTAATTATGGAGTTGATTAGATGGATAAAAAAATATCTAAAAATGAAAATAGAGAAAAATTAACTGTTCTTATTGATAAAGATGTGAAAAAGAATATGAAAAAAGAAATTCTTGATCTTGATTGCTCTATGGGTGAGTTCATAGAAAAATTATTTGATATTTATAAGAACACTAAAAAGTAAGACATTAGAAATTGATCTGGTGTCTTATTTTTTTTATGCTAAAGCAGTAAGTAATATAAACAAGTAATTAATATAGACTTAAGTAATATATGCAGTTCCAAAAATGAAACTTAAATGAGTTTCTATATTTAGAACTAATATTTTTATTTGAAGTTTCACTAATAGAACTATAAATAAGTTTCAATTTTAGAACAAAAAATAAAGCTAGGAAATCTCCTAGCTTTTCTAATTATTAATAAGATCTAAATATTCCAATAAGCTTGCCTAATATCATGCAGTCAGCAACTATAATAGGATCCATAGCATCATTTTCTGGCTGTAATCTAATATGATCTTTTTCCTTAAAAAATCTTTTTATTGTTGCGCTATCTTCTATTAATGCTGCAACTATATCTCCATTTGCTGCTGTCTGCGCGCTTTCTATAATAGCTAAATCATTATCTCTAATACCTGCATTAACCATACTTTCTCCAGATACATGTAACATAAACAACTCTCTATCATGTTTTATAAAATCCAATGGAAGCGTAAATGTATCTTCTATATTTTCGGTTGCAAGTATTGGAGAACCTGCTGTAATTTTGCCTATAATAGGAATGTTAATCATTTCTTTTTTCGGCATTGAAAGTTCTGATATTTCTAAAGCTCTTGGCTTTGCAGGATCTCTTTTAATCAATCCTTTTTTCTCTAATCTCTTTAAGTGGCCATGCACAGTTGATGTTGATCTTAACGATACAGCTTCACATATTTCTCTAACTGATGGTGGATATCCTTTGTTTTCAACATACTCTTTTAAAAATTCATATACTTCTGTTTGCTTATTTATTCCTTCTTCCATAGTACTCATCCCCTTTTGTCAATTCTTTATCGAATGTATATTCGTGCGAATGTATGTTTGCTTATATATTACTACTTTTTACTTCTTTTGTAAATAATAAAAATTTGAGCTTTAATCTTATTAGTTTAGCTAATTTAATCTAAAACCTGAATCCCACCAGAATAAGAAATTATAATTAATTCATAATATTACTACATCTTATGGATGCATGGTATAATGTGGATATAAATTACTTATTGGAGGGAATAAATAATGAAAAAAATCATATTGAAAACATTAAGCGGAATACTTATAAGCTTTAGTCTATTTGCAGTACATACAAGTGCATTTCAGACAGGCTGGGTATCTAATATAATTAATGGACATGTTGAATGGGAATACATCTATTCAGACATGACAGCCCCTATGGGATGGACATATATAGATGGAGATTGGTATTTCTTCGGTGAAGATGGTGTTGCAAATTCAAATTTAGTTTTAAAAAGTGGAAATTATGACTATTATTTAAAAAATGACTGTAGAATGGCTCATGATGAATGGATTCATCCCGATGCAAATACTGCAGTACTTCTCTATACTGAGTCTGATGGACATATAAATTACGATAAAATTACTTATGACAATACAATTAATAAGGATTCTTGGAATTAAAAATAAGTAAAGCAACACATAGAATAGTCCATAAAAGCAAACAGCAACAAACAAAAAAATCTTGCCTGCTGCCATTGACATATAGATATATTAAAATACTTACATTTATATTTTACCATTATACTACAATAAAGTAAATACCGACAAAAAATGCAACCAAATTAATGATTGCACTTTTATTTATTATATGTTTTAAGGGGTTTTATGGTATATAAGCATATAAATAGTTTATCATGAAACTAAATGCAAAAACAAGTAACTATTACTCTAAATAATATTACTCCCTTGATTTTTAGGAACCGCCTATGCTATACTAATTATGCAAAATGGACTGGCGGTGACTTAAGTTACTGCCTTTTTATTTTCTTAGTAATCAATGTATATAATCCTAATGTTATACTAATAATATAACTGCTCTATTCTATGGATTTAAACACAAAATAGAGATAGCTTTACTGTCATGCACCTGATTCTTTTGCTATCTCTATTTTTGTGCAAAAAATAAGGGTAATAAAGATTTCTCTCTACTACCCTACAGGACTTAATTCTAAATAATTATCTTGGGAGTCTAACGCTATCTACCATCGCTGTTAGCTTTGTGTGTAATATTATAATATCATAATTCCATAAATTATACAAGACTATTTTTATCTGATTTATAAGAATTATCATACTAAAACAAAAAATAGACTAAGTATTTATACCTAATCTACCTTTAACTTATTTGCTGTTCGCTTATAAAATATCAATTATCCTTATTCCTGTTCCTTTTCTATCTCATCCAATACTTCTAAGCATACTCTATAATATATCTTTTCATTCTTTTCTCTTCTAAAAGTCTTTCCATTAATCAGCATAAATATAAAAACACCCACAACTAATGATGCGAAAAGTCCTATTATACTGAATACCATATTTTGACTTGTTTTCATTTCCTGTTGAAATAATATACCAACAACACCAGTACTAATGCCTAGAAACGTATTTAAAATAGCTTTTATATCTTCATCCAAATTCCAACCAATTTTTATTTTTAAATAAATTCTCTCTAATATAAAATTAAATTCATTATTTCGTATCTTTTGCATATATTCATTTTTTATTATTTCATATATCTTTTCGACTTCAATATTTTCACTTTTAAATTTTTTATATTTATTATGTATGCTAAGAAAACTTTCATTCTTAAATATATGTCTTTCTTTCATTATAGTCTCTCACCCCTATAGGAAATTGTAATATCAATTCAAATATTTAGCAATACTTTCAAATTTTTATGGATAAAAAGTAAGCAGTAGTTGGATTGCTCCTAGCTACTGCTTGTACACTTATTTATAATATATTTTTTTCTTTTAAGTCTTTATTGATAATTTTAATGTTATTATGAATTTTTTTGCCTAAATTTTCTTTTACTTGTTGAGGTAAGATTAGTATATTATCTAAAAGAAATAATTCGATTCGCGTTACAAAAATCTTAATTCTTAATGTTAACATCATACTCACCTCCTTTTTATTATTTTATTCTAAATTAGGTTCTATAATATTAACTGTATTACTTTCTATAGTATTATCAAAATATTCTCCATCATCTAATTCACTCAATAACAAGGTATTATCTACAGCTTCTTTTAAAAGCTCTATAGAAATTTCTTTATTTGATATTTCTGATAATCCAAGATTTAAATCATTTAATTTAATATATGGATTTTTACTAAATAATTCTCTTACAGCATCATCTATTTCACTCATTATTGTCTGTATTTCATTATCATCTTGAAGATTTAAAGATTTAATTCCACTACTTTTTTTGTAAGCTAATATAAATCTTAAATACTCCCCTCTTGTTTTTGCTTTGGCTTGATTTAACTCCTCTTGTTTTAGTTGTATTTCTAATTTTGCTTTTGGACTTAGTTGCTCTGAATATACTTTATATCCAAATTCTAATATAGGTAACATTGTAGTTAATGTAGCAACGCTCCCAGTTAACCATAATAAAAGTGATCCTGACTCAGCTCTACAATACCTTAATTCGTCTTCATTGTTTCCAATTAATTTATTAACATTATTATATATATTTTCTATCAGTATTATATTATCCTTTAATGAATCTAATGATTTATCTTCTTTCATAAATCTTATTTTAAATTTACATTCTTCAATTTCAGGGGATACTAATTTAATTAACTCATCAATTTTATTAATATTGGCAATCATTTTTTCATATAAATTTGTTACTTTAGTAACATTATTATATACTTCTTCTATTTTATTAAATTCGTTAATATTATTTTGAGTTTCTGTATAGTCATCAATTGTATCTATTAAAATAATAAATTCATTTTTAAAAGTATCAAAGTCATAAAATCCAAATTTCTCATTTATTTTTGTTAATTCAATAATTGATTTTGTAAATTTTAATTTTCTTAAACTATTTATAAATCCATTGCAATAATTATTTTTCAAACCGTTAATCTCGTTAATGTGAGAATTCCAATTCGCTGAATTTACAACCTGAAAAGATTTTTTAAATAGTTCAACTTTCATTTCCTCCTTTGAAGAAATTATATTTATTAAAGATTTCATTATTTCCTCGGTTTCTGGAAATATTTTTCTTAGCTTTTGTCCTTCCATGTGTATATCGGATAAATTCATTTTTTATTCACTCCATTATTCATATTTAACCAAAAATATGCTATAATAGAAGTATCTTAATCGAACTCTATTACAACAAAGAACTCATGATTGATTGGTAGTCGCATGAGTTCTTTTTATTTGGTTATATTTACATAATACTACAGTTTGTACAATAATTCTATAAAAAAATAGGGGGCACAGTATTATTCCCATGCCCTAAAAATTACTTTATATCATAAAACCAACTTCCCAATGTTTCTTTTAATTCTAAACATTTGCCCATAGGCAAGTTTTGAGTCTCAATCCATACGCCTTTCTCATTCCCTCTAACGTAGCATTTAACATCTTTGAAATAACTTAGCACATAATTTATATTGACACCATCGTAACCTTCATATGCACCAGGCAAATAACCAGTAACCACATACCCAGTTTTTTTTGTATTATCTGCTGCATCCATAACTTTAGGAATATTAGTGTCTATCGCATTACAGAACATATGAGCCAATCGTTCCCAACTATTTTTATTATAAATATCTATATCTTCCTGAGAATCACAAAAACAAATTTCACTTATAATATTAGGCGCCGAAATATGGTTCATTTCATATAATTTTTCAAATTTTACTCCACGATTATAAAATCCAAGTTCACTAAAGTTTTGAACTAATCTTTGTGCTACTTGATATGCTCCACTATTTTCACTTGAAACTAATACTTCGCAGCCATGAGCCTGTCCGTTATAACAATTCATGTGAAGACTTGCAAAGAAATCTACACTATTTGAATTTGCAATATTAGCACCTTCAGAAAGTTCACCATTCTCTGTATTAGCGTTTGAATTACAATCAATTACAGTATGACCGTAACTTTCAAGAACTGATTTAACTGCTGCATAATACTTTTTCATTTGTTCATGTTCATCTACAATTCCTATTGCTCCCGTACAATTATCGCTATGTCCTGCTCTTAATCCTATTTTCATGAAATCAATTCCCTTCTTCAATAAAATATAATAAGGTGTTCGCCAAGAACACCTTTAACTAATTGCTTCCTGTTTGTGTCATACCTACTAAAGTTTGAACTTTATTTATCTGCTCTTTAAGAGATGTATTTTCTAATTGCAATGAAGTATTAGTATCTTGCAATTGCCTTAATGCATCATCTTTACTTAATACTGCTGCTTTGCTCTTATTAACCTCTCCAGCTATAGCTTGTCTCAAGTCATCTAAGTTTTGTTGACTTAATCCTGGTATCTTTTGCAATAATAAATTATTGAATTCATCTGCTTTGGAACCCAATAAACTTTCAGCATTTTCAGTAATCCTGAATTTTTCTTCGACTATATTCCATACTTCTTTAGCTGTTGCTAAATCCCGCTCATGTCCACTAGTTTTTATATATTGTTCAATTTGTTCTTTCTTTTTGGCCAATACTTCTACTGCTGCATTTCCAACCGATTTAATTATAGTTACTAAAATTGCTACTATTGCAGTAGCTGCAATAGGGGCAATTTGACTTATTAACAATTCTTTCATTTTTAATTCCACCTTTTCTATTTATTATTCTTTTTCATTTTTTTCAAATAATTCGTTAATTCTTTTATGTGCTGATTTTGTACTTTCTTCTACTCTAATAATCTTTTCATTCATGAGTTCCATTTTTCCCTCTTGTGCTTCCATTTTAACTTGAATGTTATTAACACCTTGTGATATAAAATCTAATTTAGCACCCATGATAGCTCCTTCCTTAGTTTCAGCTCTTATAGAGTTACTTTTGTTTAGCTGAAATGTTGCATAGCTGATAATAACTCCAAGTAGTGTACATATTAATGCAATACTAATTGTCTCCATAGCAAACCTTCTTTCAATTTCCGTATAAAAATAAGCCTTATCTTTGAGGCTTTCTTTTTCGAATTATATAAATTATAGTTCCAATAATTATAATGAATACACATATAGTAATTAAATCTGGAATTATAGATTTTACTCCAGTATAGGCAGGAGCAACTACATTTGAATTATCTACTATATAGGTTCTGTGTTCTGGTGTTAGTGCCCTATACATCCAGTAATTACTCCAAAAACTACTACCACCATTATCAACATTATAGTAGTAATTATTACTTACTGAGTGACTACTATAACTGCTTGGAATTCTACTCAAAGCTTTAGAATTTGTATTAACTGATTTTGTTGAACTAGCAGTCTGATTTGATTTTGTACTTGCTGTTGTAGCACTCTTGCTAGTACTACTTGTTCCGGAACTTTTTGAAGTTGTTGAGCCACCGCTAAAACTTCCACTTTTAAATCCACTTCCACTTGCTTTAGATACTGTTGAATGCGACGTTGAAGCATGACTTGAACTTGCATGAGCTGTTGCACCTTTTGCAAATACTGGCTGCTCTAAAATAAATGCAGAAACAATAACCGCTATTAATAATAAATTTAACTGTTTCACTTTCTTCAACTTTATAACCTTCTCTCTGATTTTTTCATAAAAACAAGCATAAAAAAGACTCCCTCAAATCCTTAATCATACTTATTTTTTATCTCATATTAAAAGTTTTCTTTTTCCGTCATTAGATTTACTAATAACACCATTATTTTCAAGCGCCTCAAGTATTTTATTAGACCTTATCACTCCTACGCGTAAATATCTCTGCAATAAACTTACACCTATATTATTTGGATATTGCTTAACTATTTCCTTTGCCTTTTGAATTTGCTCTTCCATATAATTAATACCTCACTTTTTTCTCTGTTATTGCGTAGTAAATCAAGCTACTACTTCCCAATCATCCGCCAACATATCAACTTGACTCGGCACCCATCCAATGGTAATACTTCCATCTGCTGTTTTCATATCTATATGGCTTTTAATTTCAACCGCTCCATCATTTCTAGATGTTTTTTCTCCTAATAACTTGTTTGCAGTTTCTTGCTTTAAATTTTCAAATGGCACAATGCTTCCTGAAGTTAAATAGATAAACATACCTTTATCACTCCAACCTTTTCTTACAATCTTTCCACCACTTTTTAAAATATTTAAAGCAGCACTAAAACTTAAATCTTTCATGTTTTTTCCTCCTAAAATTTTGTATAAAGAAAAGACACTAATTGCTTAGCGCCTTGATTTCTGAAATATTGCATCCATTTTTCCACACACCACCATTATTTAACACAATTTTCTATATTATGTTAAAATATATTTGAAAGGGGGGTGTACATATGAGTTTTAAAATATCTGGTCTTGATGATCTTCAAAAAGAGTTGAAGAAAATGGAGAAAGCAGCTAAAGAACTTGATGGGGAAAATCAAGTAGCTTTTAATGATTTATTCACAAAGTCCTTCATGAGCAAATACACCAATTTCTCAACTTTTGATGAATTCTTAAACGCTGGTAATTTCATAGTCAATTCTCAAGAAGATTTTGAAGCTATACCTGATGATGATATGGATTGTCATGTTCAAGGTACCACTAAATTTTCTTCTTGGGAAGAAATGCTTGGAAGCGCTACTGAAAAATATGTAGCAAAGCAATTAGGCTTCTAAGATTTTTACATTAACATTAGTTTTATTGGTGCAAGTAGACTTAATTGCTATAGAGCTACTTGCACTAATTCTATTAAAATCCACTTGATTCGAAATACTTAATTTCACGAACAGATTATTGCTCATATAAATTCTCCTTCCCTTAATCCAAAACATAAAAAAAGACTCCTGAAAGTCTAAATATGCTTATTTTTATATTTATCTTCTACATCCTATATTCCTATGATGCAGTACTTTCTTTAGCTACGTCTTCCATAACTCCCATATCTACAAGAACTAATTTTACTTGCTCTTGTAAATTCAAAAGATTGGGAACATCTTTATATTCGTAAGTACCTCCTACCATTAATGTTACCCATACTTTTACACATCCACTGTTTTTATTAAATTGCATTTTAAACACTCTCCTTAAAATTAAATTTATTATACTAAGCATTGCTATTTCCCATTGCTACTATACTTGTTAATTCTGCATTTGCTTGTGCTAAATTATTTACCTGTTCTTGTAATTTTTCTATATCTGATTTTGGTATATCTTCCAAAACAGGTTCTTTTGTTTCTGTATTTATAGATTTTATTATTTTACCTTCTGGAATTTCTAATTCTAGGTAATGCAATTCTCCTGTTGGCTTTATATATCCCCCTGTTATTGGAGAACTTAAAATAGTTCCTGTAATATCATAAATTATTAATGTATTCATATTTTCACACCTTCTTTATATATTTAATAACTTTAACAACAAATAAATTTGCCACTACCACCAGTGGAGGTAAAACCAGTATCACTAATAGATATAAAATTATTACTAGATCCAGACCCATTACCTGTATATTTATAAAATCCCATGTTTAACGAAGGATTATATTCAGAATATACTTGCAAAAAATTTCCATCTATCACGACAAATTTAGGTCTAAATCCAAGTTCAACAGCGACATTTTTTGTACAGACACCAGTAGTATACGTACTTCGTATTGCAGTCCCAGATAATCCAAATATACTTTTACCTGCAATTATATTAGCAGGATTAAAATTCCCATCATCTACATATGAAGCAACTGAACCATCATAATACCCTGCTTGTGGTCTTACATATATTCTACCTGTGCTAGTACCTGCTATACTATTTGCAGAGCTGTCTGCTCCGCTATGATTTGGCATATTACCTGCAACTTTATTTCCGTTTATATAAGCTGTTTGTCCATTTAATATTTGTCCTGCTGATGCATTCGCATCTTGTGTATCTACAACGGAAGATTTACCTGCAACGCCATCTATAGTAATACCAGCTCTTATATTTCCACTAACTAATAAAGATAAATCAAGCCCTCCAACTATACCAGTATCATTATCATTACTAAATGTTTTATTTTTACGTACATCAGACGCTAGTGCAGTACCTTCTGCACTAGCTTTGATAAAAAAACAATCGCCAGTTGAGTTATACCATACAGTATACGCCTTTCCTGCTATTAAGTTTGGTGATACTGTCGTTCCTGGTTTATATAATTTTTTACCATTTATAGTGGTTGCTGCTCCGCCATTGTTTGCACTTGCTATGAAAGTTATTGGATATCCAGTTAATAACTTTCCTTTAATTGTAAGTGTTATGGCTGTGGCAGATCCACTCGCTGTCTGATACACCATATCTGACAATGCTGTATCATGCTTTTTTAAAGCTTGATCTATAACATCAGTATTATCATTAAAATTTTGAATATCAACTACATCAGTACCTTCGGGTTTTTTTAGTCCATAATTAGTTGTAGTTAACATTTAATCACTCTCCTTTATTCATAAACTTTTAGCTGATCCCACGTTTTAGCTTTTGAATTATTCCATGTTAATTTCTTTTCTTTTAAGAAATTCCAAACAGTATAAGTATATTTAAACTCATAGCCTAAATGGGCTGGCTTAATGTCTTCCAACATATTTATAAAAGCTTGCATATTACGTGGAATTCCTTTAACTCCAACAAACTGTATAGTAAATATATAGGGTCCAGTATTCTCTATAACATCTACTTCTCCACCTGAAAAAGCTTCAGCTACATTTTTAATCATCTGTTTAGTTGTTGTACCTTGACCTCTTTTTTTAGCCTTTACAACTTCCCTACGTTGTTCATAGCTGTAATTAAGGTTAGTCGTTATTCCGTATTCTTCTTCCCATAGATCAAGTCCCCATGTAGCGGTATCAATATAGAATTGTTTTTGTAAATCTTCTAGGCAATATAAAAGACTACCTAATTCATCACCTTGTGATTTATAGATAGCCTGCATAATATCATTATTTTCCCATATAAACATTGGTACATATTTAGTTAAATCAATTTTATATTTTTCTATATCTGCAGGTGTTATAGTATTTTCAGCATATTTTACTAATCCATATTGATTTGATCCATACATACTATACCCCCTTCAAGTCGTTCCATGTACATTTCTTTTTAACTGTTTTTTCTTCTATCTCTTCTAATACATCTTTAACATTGTCATTATTAAATTTATCGGAGGTCACTTTTACAATATCACTTTGAGTTTCAAAATAATAAATATTACCACTAGAATCTGTTATTTGTATTTTTCTAGTTGCCATATCCTATACCCCCTTCAAATCATTCCATGTACAATTTTTCTTAACATAAGTAGTATTAATTGGTTTTCCATCGGAATCTTGTGTTGCTTTAGTTGCAGACGCTACATTTGAATCTATAAACGCTAATTGCTTTGTCCAATTTA
>Ga0183101_1000429_pt2 | contig 15922 bp, 19 predicted proteins | sample Biomet3_FD_127790 | JGI IMG/M metagenome (GOLD analysis project Ga0183101, IMG submission 127790) | Microbial communities from bioreactor (seeded with sewage sludge) at LBNL, California, USA - Biofuel metagenome 3 | ecosystem: Engineered > Bioreactor > Anaerobic > Unclassified ... | reverse complement strand
AGCAGCCGGCGCGTTCGTTCAATCTGCTGATTGATATTGAAGCGCAGATGCGAGCAGGAAAAGGCGTCGGTTTCAAGCGATATGCCGGCAAGTACAATCTCAAGGAAATGGCCAAAACGGTCAACTACCTCACCGAAAAAAAGCTGCTGCAATATGATGACCTTGCCGCAAAAACTGCTGAAGCGGTTGATCGCTACAATGCCTTGGCGGCGCAGATCAAGTCGGCAGAAAAACGTATGGCGGAGATTGCTGTCCTGGAAACGCATATCGCCAATTATGCGCGTACACGCGAGGTCTATGACGGCTATAAGAAGTCTGGATACTCAAAAAAATATCTTGCTGAGCATGAGGCAGATATTCTTCTGCATAAGGCGGCAAAGAAAGCATTTGATGAGCTGGGCCTGAAAAAATTGCCGACCATAAAAAGTCTCCGCGCCGAGTATGCGGAGCTGCTGTCCGCAAAGAAAACGGCATACCCGAATTACCAGACAGCCAGAAAAGAAATGAAAGAGCTGACAATGGCCAAAGCCTATATTGATCGAATCCTGGGGAAAACGGATCGGGTCGATGAAAAGGAACCTGAGCACGGAAGACAATAAGCCATTGGAAAAAGACGTGGATGTCTGCATCAGAAATGATACAGGCATCCACGCTCTTTTTTTGTTTTTATCAGCTCAGTAAGCTCAGCATGTTAGCGTCCGAAGGATGCGCAGCCGCATGATGAAATCATGCGATCAGAGGGGGATGGGGGGCTTCGCCCACAACAAGCAAAAAGCAAAGTGGGGCCCGCTTTGCCCTGCTTGCAGAACTGTTTATTACAGTATTTCTTCCCAATACGGACGTAGCTTTTTCCCTCTTGACGGATGACGTAAATGCTTTAAAGCTTTAGTTTCGATTTGCCGAATCCTTTCACGTGTAACTCCATACACCTCTCCAATCTCCTCCAAAGTTTGTTCCCTTTCATACCCGATTCCATTTCGCCGCTTGAGGATATCGGCTTCTTTTTTTGAAAGAGTGTTCAATACTTTTTGTTCTTCTTCAGCGAGATGAGACCGCATATCTGACTCAATAAAAACATCTTCAAAAAAGCCGTGATCTGATAGGCGTGGATCTTGAATGCCTTGAAGATATTCTATACTATCTGTCCAGAGCGCATATCTTAAATAGTGTATAGCTGTTTTACGATCACAACCGGATATGGAAATGGCGTCAGTAATCATTTTTTCACAAAAGTTACCAACGCTACACTGCTGGCATTCATGGGAATCAAACGCATCAAGGATTGGCTGCAATTTATCTCTGAAATGAATTGGCAAGCGAAAAACACGCTCAGCAATGGGTAATTCCCTCATCATGTTTTGGCGCATCCACCATGGGGCATATGTGCTGAACTTATTATCACTCTTCAAATCATATTTGTCGATGGCAATTGTGAGCCCAATTATTGATTCTTGGATTGCATCTTCAAGATTAACCTTGTAACGTTTGTGGACATACAATGCATTGCGAACAGCCACACGAAGGTACATTTCAATAAGGCGATTTTGAGAAACGTGATCGCCTTCCTTAGCTTTAACAATAAGTTTCTCGGTTTCTCTCATCTGAGGCGGAATAATTTCTGATACATACTCAATAAAGTACCTGAGACCTGGTTCAATATCGATGACTTCTGCAAACATTTTTGCGTAATCGGACTGAGCCATGTCCACGAGGTTATCTGGATCATATTCATATTCTCTTTTGGGTGAAAAAAGTTTTTCGGCGGATATTCTCTTTTGAAGACGATCTATTCCGTTATCCGAATAATCATATACAGCAATTAACGCATTTTCTTTACGCAGAATGTGAAGTATTTCGTCTCTAATATAATTGAAACTATTTGATGACCGTACAGGTTGAACGATCTCTGTATCGATATCTGTCTCCAATTCGTTTTCATCGTATAGCCTAATGATTTGGCTCGAACCTTGACAGCCCTTGTTGAGCAATTTCGAAGGTAGTGCTATCGCGCCTTGATAAACTCGCAGGAAAACAAGGAAGCCCGTTTGCTGACCATCGAACATATTTTGCTGATAATCAGCTGTATGTAACGGTAAAAATCCGGTCTGGATCTCTTCAAATATTCTGGACTTAATTAAAAACTCGACTTGAGAATCAACCTCAGCAATGTATGTAAGGGGATTATCCCAGCCACATTTATAAAATTCTTCTCCGAAAGTAGTGAGTCCATCTCTTTGGGGTGCCTTGGAAGCTAAAATGAATTTTTCTTGCAAAAAATCTGGAGCAATGGGCTTTTTTCTGAAAATAAAAGTTTGCGTATATTCAGGATGATCTTTTGCACCTTCAGTCATCATGTAAACATTCAAGGGATCATCACGCAACGCAAAACTTATATTCACAACTTTAGCCTCCGAAGAAAATTTGCATCAAATCATTATTTTACTAATTGGGTATAGTGTTCCTTCTCGTAGTTTGTCCCCCAATTTATCCAAACCAAAATCCATAAGAACTCGAACATAACGGTAAGGAGTAGTTGTCTGCGGATATATGGCAAGTATCATTTGTGACAAAAACTGATCTTCATCAATAGAACCAATATTATAGTTTGAACCATTTGAATCATAAATGTGGTCTAAGTATTCTGGATCGATTTCGTTAAAAAAATTCTTAATTGCATATGCAAGGGCAAATTTGGCGACTGCTATTTTATCTTCAAATATGCCGGATTCTAAAATGCTATCTGCTACGCTGCTCGCATTTGCAGCAAGCCGAATGTTTTTAAGGTCATCAGCCATAGTATTTCTCCTTACTCGATATTCGTATTCATTGAACTTCTTCGAACCAGATGATACTCTCTTATCAAAGTGTTCCCAAGTGCCTCACGAGCAAGTTGATTATCAATTTCACCCGTATATGCTAAAAGAATTGACTGTTCGGCCATTTCTGGGAGTTGTTGAACAATGTTTTGCTTATGTGTAGGGTCGAGCCTTCCAAAAGGAGAGTCCATAATGATAGGCCCCCTCAATGGTGCGTTCTTATGCAATGCACCAATGAGAGATAGTGCAACAATATGCTCAAAACCTGAAGATCGACCGGGAACCAAACGGCCAGACTTATGAACTATCGACAATCCATAATTATCATGGATTTGCAAACCAATATAGTCCTTATCACTTGATAGATGCACAAATATTTCTGTTGCATCCTTCTCAACATTCTTTTTGAGTTTCTCTCGATATTTGGTCATTCCAGTTTCAAAGATCTTTGATATTTGCTCGCAGAGAGCATATTGCTGTGTTGCGATAAGGAGATCTCCGCCGCTGGCTTGGCGATTGATGAGGTTATTAATATTTGTACGGCTTTCCTTTGCCTTATCTAGAACGGACTGCTCATCCTTAATACCTTTTTCTGTAATATCGATTTTACTTATTACGGCTGCCAGCTGCTGAGCAATGCCAGCGACCCCAGAAGTGTCCCCATATTTAGTTATTTTATCTGTAAGTTCTGATATTTCTTGTGATAAACTCCCAATCTCGATTTGTAGAGTTCCAACTTGGTCTTCCAAAATCTTTATTTCTCTTTGCCTGTCAGCAGTATGTAGCGCTCTGATTCCAGATAGTTTTCCCTGGAGGCTAAGCAACTTCTCTTTATCATCTTCAGACAAACCAGAAAATTCCGACTCTGATTTTCGTATACGCTCTTCCAAAATGCCAATATATTCATCACTAATTTCTTGTTCGCAAACAGGGCATTTATGGTCTTGGCATGCCTTTTTAATCTCAATTATAAATTTTTCAGCTACAACCTTGTTCTGCTTTCTTTTTTCCAACGCAGCAATTTGCTGAGATAATTCATCAGCTACAAGTTGAATGCGCTCGGCGAGCATACCCTTCCAAGCATCTTTCGTAATTGTACAGAGATTTTGCCGTACCTGCGACAATGAATCTTTGCGTTGCTGGAGCAATCTTCTGGCATTGTCTCTGCTCGTAATCCATCCTCTTACTTGCTCAGTTTCTTCGCTTTTTTGCGTTAAGGTCATTTTTTCTTTATATAGATCACTGAGCTTTGCTTTTTGACTTTCTATTAGTTTTGAATGTTCAGTTATCTCATCATCGACTGCTGCCAATTGCAGACCGAATTGACGTGTCTTTGTGTCTTTCTGTGCAGCTTTAGATTTTAGCTTATCATAATTTTCCAGGCACTCTCTAACATCAACAAGCCCATTTGTAAGGACTGGAACGCCCAAAATCTTTTCTATGGCCTCTTTAATTCTATCCCCGGTACTTGTTTCATTTTCCAATAGTTCCTCGTATTCTTGCAACAGTTCGCCATCGAACAAAAAGAAACGTGAAACTTGTTCTGGCATAATAATATTAAGAATATGTTCCGTGTCATTTGGCGACAGAAATGACCCATCTTTTTTAAGGAACATAACCTTTTCATAATCATCGTCACTATTAGGGACAGTCACTTCTTTTAATGGTCTATATTGCCGAGTTAATTCGTAAATTGTACCATCATTATCCATCTTTAATACGACTGAGAACCCGTAATGACCTTCATCTCGACCCTCAATGTTTTCCATATCACGCAAGGAACGGAGGACACCATTGCGGCGCTGAATCGTTCCAAAAAGTGCATATCTAAATGCGTTAAGAAGGGTGGTTTTACCTCTTCCGTTATCGCCCCAGAAAATAGTAACGCCACTCCTATTACTAAAATCAATTGTTTGTGTCCCTTTGTATGGGCCAAAATTTGAAAGCGTCATGCTTAAGAAATGCAACATAATTTTGTCCTCCTAGTTTTGCGCGGTGTTTGCAGACTGGAGAAATTCGGATACTATTTGCATCGTTTTTATTCTAGCTGTAGGCCGGTCATCTTGATTATCATATTGAGCCGACACAATTTGTTCTATAATTTCAGCAGGAATATCGGGGAAATCAGTTTTCCTTATTTCCTCAAGTACATCAGTGAGCTCCTTCAAATTAGTCCTTGTCATCTTCTTCATAACCTCCGCTACTTACCTTATTAATATCAATACCAAAATCGACTGCAATTATTTTCAGTTCGGCAATACAAGACGGATTTTTCGCTCCTTCTCCAAATTGAACTGCTCTAGCAAGTTCTGCCTCAATTATCGATGTGCTTTTGTCCGCTTCATCGTGCGCCTTTCTAGGAATTACTACCGCATCAAATAAGTAGGCAAAATTTTTGCCTTCAGAACGTCTCAATATTCGTCCTCTGCGCTGAATGAATTCCCTTGGATTTTTCGAAGACGCCAAAATTAGCGCATGAGTGGTTGACGGAATATCAACACCTTCATCTAGGCACTTGATTGAAACCAATATGCCTCCATTTAATGAGAAATACATTAAGGTTTGCTGGCGATCGCCTTCCATCTCTGAATGATATTCATAAGCATCATACCCATTATTTAATAGTAATGACAAAACTTGTTTTAATTGATTCCGATTATCGCAATAAATAATCCATTTTTGCCCTTTTTTATAATAAGTTTTGATCGTATTCAACGCAAGCATGGTTTTTGCCGATGCTTCCTTTATTATTCTGGCACGTGCAATAAGTTTCATTTGGACACGTGGGTTTTTTACTGCGCCGGATATGCCAGCTGTTGTATTGGCGTAACGTGCAATCATGACATTTATCTCTTTTGTAAGCTGGTCCCATTCATCCTGTTCTGAGTCAGTAAGAGAAATCGGCAGTGGCATATAAAAGTAAGGCGTTAAGACACCAGATTTTATCGCATCCGATAATGTAAAGGGAGGTGGAATTATGCCACCAAAATAGTCCATAATAGCTGCTGTCCCTTCTGGATCGCCATATCGTACTGGCGTCGCTGACAAGCCAAGACGTGCCCCCGAATTAATTTCAAAAACACTTCTTCGTTTCTGACTACCTAGTCTATGAACCTCATCAGCTACTAAGAATAAATGCTCACCTTGCGCTAAGCCTTTCTGGAATTGATCATTTACACCCGTGTCCATAGTAGTAATTACTATTCGTTTACTATTAGGATTATATTGCGTCCATGAATATAGCACATTTTGCTTTTTCCAATAGTTATTGTTATCGCCACATAATAGATAATTTACGTCTATTCCAACGAGATTATCGTTCAGTTCTTTTTTCCATTGATTCAAAAGATCAGTAGATGGAACAAATATCACAACCGATTCTTGCCGATCCAACGCATCTCTTATCGCACAAATAGCTGTATATGTTTTTCCACTTCCTGTGGCGTGCTCAAAGATGCCTCGTCTATTATGTGCGACCCAGGTCTCCAACGCAGCTACTTGATGTTGACGGGGTGATTTAGCACCAGGAGATTTATCTGCTTTCCACCTCTCAGCTTTTGTGATTTTTACAGTAATTTCATCGATAAGTTCTCTCCAGTTGCTTCCTCTACTTCTTTCAATAAGTGTTGTTCGAGCAGCTTCAGGAAAATCATATACTATTATACCATCAACATTTTTAGCCCAAAGCGCATTGAAATAGTCTTGAGCTCTATCGAGCCTTGATTTATCCCGATCACCTTCCCAACTCGGGAAAACATCAATTGATTCAAGATTTCCATCTGATGAGAGCCCCTTATAGGTCTCATTCATCGGGCCCCTGAATCCAACAGAGTTTCCTTCTGAATCTGTGAAGGTTCCGACTTTGTCGTGAAATAATCGCTTAATATCAGGATCATTATTTGTACTTGGAACTGCAATTTTTAAGTCAATAATTCCTTCTGCAACAAGGCAAGCAAGTACCCTTGATGGACTTTGTAAGTAATCAAGAGAAAACAAATCGTCAATCTCTTGCTTGATTGATTTCATTAGAATAGAGGAACTTTTACTACTGTATCCCTCTTGAAGTGCTTTCATATCATCTTCGGAAATACAAGGTGAACAAATGATACGCATTTTCCCGCCATTAGAAACAAAGTCTTTTAATGCCGTCCATGCGATAATATAAATCGTACTTCCAAAATAGCCCGAAATTCGGTCGTATCTAACGGAATTGCGCATGCACGGCAGATAGAATGAGTCAGCTATATTGTCATATGCTTTATTATAATCGGTTTCAAAATGATAATCGCACAATCCCACTTGGCTTTCCCTCCCTCAGTTGCCTTAAGTCAAGCTTTTCTTGGTAATGATACTGTCCTTATTCTGTCAATAAGAGCTTGCTTTAGATACTGGCCACGGCATGTTATAACGACTTCATTATTATTTCTCTTGCCATGGTAAACTTCAGTTGCTAGAGCTGCTACAATATTTTCACTTTTAATTTGAATGTTTGCACTATACGAAAAATTGACATGAAACATAGCATCCCATAAAACAAATACGCCAGTTCCTGCCTTCTCATCGAGGCATGCATACGCGCCAAGAATAACTATTCTGTCATCAGAAAAGTCAAAATTACCTTTCATCCCACGCTTCTGCCCTGGCACGATAATCTGACTTTTGTATTCATCTACTGAGCGCCCACCCGGAGGATTTGTACAGTTATATAGATACACACGAAGTTTAATTTTATATGGTGCCATAATATCAACTAGCATAGGCTTTTCTGAAGTCCTTTGCGAATATACTACGCAGTCGCCTAGCCCCTTCAGAAACAAGCTATTCAATTTTGCCGTTGACAATCTAGGCACATCCACCATAGTTTCTATTCTCCTCTGGCAGCCTCAGCTAGTCGCTCATTGGCAAGAGCAACGAATTCTGCTGAGATATCAAATCCAATGAATCTTCTTTCTAGTTGAACCGCTGCAACGCCAGTGGTCCCACTGCCCATCCAAGGATCAACAACTAGGTCGTCAGGCATGGTTGTAGCTTTTATATATTTTTCTGCAAGGTAAAGAGGTTGTACAGCTTGATGCCCTAGCACCCTAGAAGAAACGCCGCCGCTAATAACATTTAAGGGCAGCGCTCCATTGGGGTTTGGTTCAATGCGCTTGTTTTTTCTAACATAGGTCAATCCATTAGATCTTGGCTTATATTCATACTCATCATAGGTTTTGATGCTGTGTGAGGAATATGGACGCCTAATTGCGTCAATGTTGATCGACCATTTCGGAGAAACAGAAAACCAAAGGTTTTGCTCATAGGCATCTTGACAAGCAACTCGAAGTCCTGTTGGTACAGGATTTTCTTTTACCCAAATTTCTATGTCTACGCAAGATAAATGCCATTTCTCTTCTAAGAGAATAGCCAGCTTTTCTATTACCAAAGATCGTCTTGAAGAATTGTTTTCGTTACTAGGCTCACGGTTTGCCTTAACATTTAACACCAAGAATCCATCATCCTTCATCTTTGGAATAGATGCAGCGACAAATGGTGATATTTTTTCTATGTATTCGTCCGACTTCCATGAACCGTAATCACGTAAAGCATTTGGATACGGAGGTGATCCGTATAATAGCTTTACAGATTTATCTTGCAAGGAGTTTAATCCCTCTACTCCATCACAACATCTCAATTCTAATATCTGCTTCACATTCTCATCCTTTTTTATCGCTTAATTGTGTTAGCTCCATATCAATTCTTTTCTGAGCTAACTCACAATAAGATTTGTTTGAGTCAATTCCGATCCAATGCCGCCTGTTATGTAATGCTGAAACAGCAGTTGTGCCGGAACCCGAAAACGGGTCAAGCACAATGTCACCCGGATTAGTAGCAGATAATATAAAGAAATCTGCAAGTTTTACAGGAAAACGTGCTGGATGTGTAATGCCTAACTCTTTGCACATTTTGAAAAACATATCATTACTTGCTGTATTTGCAATTTCAATCACGCTTCCAGGATCTGACCCTCCATGGTCTGCCCAGGTCTTTTCGCAATTAAAATTGTGTGTACTTGGTCGGGTATTGTCATTACGTTGTCCTTTTCCATTACCGTCCAGATATTTTTTCATATCCTTTCCATATGGTTTCCTAATTGGGTCCAAATTGAATGTCCATGTTGACCCTTTGCTGAACCAAAAACAGTATTCATGCGATTTTTTTGTCCTTCCCATATTGCCACGCGAGAATATATTTGGAGGCGTAGCCGGATTATACCAAATATAATCTCGCACTAGGTGAAATCCTATCTCACGGCATAAGTAAATAACCAATTCATACACAAATAAGTGCTGAAATCCATCAACTGTTTTGTCATTAATATTCAGGACAAAACTCCCGTCAGTCTTTAATACTCTATATATTTCACGTGCTTTGTCTGCGAACCATGATACATAGTCATCTGGATCTATTGTAGAATCCTCTTCTTGATCGTATATTCGCTGATCTGCATATGGCGGTGACGTGAAAACCAAATCAATGCAGTTATCAGGTAATTGCTGCAATTCTGATTGGCAATCACCGCAGATAAACGTATCCCAAATTGTTTCAATATTTTCAATTTTCCTCATGAATTACATTCCATTCTATGTTTGTTTTATAATTGTATCAGGTTTAATGTACCATAAAACGGCCTAGCGCTTGATATAGTGACCGCTTTTAATGCGTGCGTCCCTTGGCTTCTCTGCATCATCAGGTATCATATAAACAAGGCCAAACCTCTTTGCCCCAACCACACGACCATTTCGGCAATATTCTCGGACTCTTTGCGCGGATATGCCCCATTTTTTTGCTGCTTGTTCTGCCGAAATAAATTCCATAGCATACCTCCGGAAAGTAACAATTTACAAAAAAAGCCTTGCATAGGCTGCAAGGCAAGTCAAACAACGGCAACTGGCTGCCATCCATTAATGGAACAGGCCCTTTAGCTTTGCGCCCCTGCCTTTCGGCAAGTTTGCTAATAATTCAATTATAAATATTATATTTCGAGTGCGAAAGGAAGTCAAGCCACACGAGTGATTTTATGAAAAATTCAACACATTAATTTTGATAGAAGAAAAAACCGGGTCATTTCCATATTAACCACTTATCAAAATGCACGGCACATTGCTCTGCTGCGCATATTCCACGGTATTTCTTGTCCCGCCGGATCTGCCATTATAGACCGCAATAACCCTGCCAGAATGATCTACCATCCATTTGTTACGCCGCTGGTAGCTTGCATAGGAAAAAGCCGGAGAAAGGTTTTTTACCAGGTCAGCCTGAGCCATGATTCCTCTGTACGCATCAGACCATTGAGACGGCCAGCGATCTCCGAATCCAGGAAACGGAATCGCGCAAATGAGATGAAGATCAGGGAAAACAGACTTTTTCTTCAAGACAATTTGAGCAGCCCAAATATCGACGCCCATCGCCATACCGGAAATAAAGGTTCGATAGCCATCCGAGATTGCTTTGTCAATCGCTGTGGTCAGATCTGCGGTAATTTGTTCCTTGCTGCGCAGCAACTTTTCGGGCCGATGCCCTGTGAAGCAGCAGCGATGGCCTCGCATCTCGGCTTCCGTCATTTTTTCTCTCGCCTCGACATTATAATTCTCTTTGACTTTTGTATAAACGTATTCTACGTTTTTAGATTATTATAATGTTCTCTCTCCGTAGTTACAATAAAAATATCGAGAGATATGACTTTATTGTGGAGGAGGGAGAGTATGGAGCTGGACTATAAAGCTATCGGTAAGCGCATTAAGATTGCCCGTATCAACGCTGATATGACGCAGGAGCATCTTTCTGATCTTATCGAATTATCTCCTTCGCACATGAGCAACATTGAAACCGGCACAGCTAAGGTCAGCTTGACAACGATGGTGAGAATTGCAAATGCGCTGTCTGTCACAGTTGATGATCTGCTATGTGACAATCTGGTCCACGCGAAAGTGCAGTTTGAACAGGATATTCAGCAGTTGCTTGACGGTTGCAGCGAACTGGAAATCAGGCTTGTCAAGGACGTGATTGAATCTACTCTGAATACGCTGCGCAGGGATGCCAATCTTCGCAATAACTAAAAATAAGTTGAGGCCGAGCGGTTGAATTCCCGTTCGGCCTCAACTTTTTATTTCTATTTTTCATTCACATGGATTTTTAAGGGCATAGTATTTCTTTATCTGAGAAAATCGCTCCGATGATCCACATTCCTAAAGCCATAGCCAAGTTCATTCAGGTGGGCAATCTTCAAAGCCACCAAGTTGATATCCGTGCCCATGCAGCGGGCAATTTCTTCTGCTGAGTAATGATAATCGAAGATGTAGTCAAGAACCTCATTGCTGTCCAGAAGGATTTCCGATGCGACGATGTTCGCCTCGTATTCCGGCTTCGTCGTCATATCATAAAGCATGAATTCCTGAAGTCCATCTCCCTTTGCCAGATACCGGTGCAGCTGATCATGGCCGATTTCATGGGCGCAGACAATACGAGTCATACGATGATTCAGGTCCTTGTTCAGGAAGATAAAACGATTCCGCTTGATTACGCGATACATGCCCTTAAGTGGGCCGAAGTTATCGCAGTATAAAACTTCTATTCCGATGTCTTCCGCGATTTCCAGCGGGTCTCTTGTACCGAAGCGCTTGACAAGTCCTTCGCCGACCTGTGTGAGACGATCCATACTCATCGCTTTACCCCCTCTCATGTAAAGTTCTAACATATGAGGTGTACCATATTTGGTACTTAGCATTATTTGTCGGCAGGTGTGTCCTTGAGGTACTTCTTCGGCGTATATTTTTTATTTTTCTCTTTTGCAATCCAGTATGCCTTCGTCAGCGCCTGCATCGCGCCGTCAAGAGCTTCATCATCGAGCCGGCCGCCTGCAAATGCCGCGGTAACGTCGCTGACCATGACGTCGATGTCCCGCGCGGCTTTTGCTCCACCCTTCTCCTGGGCCTGAACGACAAGGATTCCACTGGTGCCAAGCAGCGAATCGACCGAGGTGTTCAGAGCTTCCGCCAGTTTTTGGGCAACTTCCATATTCTGTGGCCGGCGGGTACCCAACTCGTAATTCTGAATGGTTCTGTCAGATACCCCGACCTTTTTTGCCAACTCAGTTTGTGTCAGTTTTGCCTCTGATCTTTTTTCCTTCAAGCGCTCCTTGAAGCCCATAATCTACACCTCATTTCGGAATATTTATCAGCACGAACACTTTTTCTTAAAAACTTATTGACACGAACAACTGTTCGCTCTATAATTGCAATCGCAAGCACGAAATGTTGTTCGTGAGCTAATATTATCACCTGAAATATTGTATGTCAACAGCTTTGCCAAATATTATTTCATTGTGTGCATGAGCGTTGACCGGAACGGAGGGCCTGTATGGAAAGATCAATCCTTCATTCGGATATGAACTGCTTTTATGCTTCGGTCGAAGCGATGTTGGACCCGGCCCTGCGCGGGAAAGCAATCGCTGTCTGCGGCAGTCAGGAGACACGGCACGGCATCGTACTTGCGAAATCCCAACTGGCGAAGAAAGCCGGTGTGAAAACCGGAATGGCTATCTGGCAGGCGCGGGAATGCTGCCGTGATCTGATCGTCGTACCGCCCCAGTACGACCAGTATCTCAAGTATTCCAGGCTTGCCCATGAAATCTATCTCCGGTACACAGACCGAATGGAACCGTATGGCATGGATGAATGCTGGCTTGACCTCACCGGCTGCCGCCTTGACCCGGTCGCTACGGCAGAGGAAATCCGGGCAACAACCAAAAGCGAACTTGGTCTTACGGTCAGCATTGGTGTTTCGTTCAACAAGATTTTCGCCAAATTGGGTTCAGATATGAAAAAGCCTGATGCCATGACAGTCATCACACAGGATAACTTCCGGGAACTGGTCTGGCCGCTGCCAGCGTCCGATCTTCTTTACTGCGGCCCTGCCACGACCAGAAAACTTGCCAATTATGGTATTCACACAATCGGCGATATTGCGGCCACATCACCGGTATATCTGCGGAACTGGCTCGGTATAAATGGCGTCGCCCTTTGGAATTATGCAGCCGGGACAGACACATCCCGCGTTATGACGGATGGCTGGGAAACCCCGATTAAATCAGTCGGCCACGGCGTGACCTGCGTAACTGATCTTCTGGATGAGGAAGAAGTCTGGCGTGTAATACTGGAACTCTCTCAGGACGTCGGCCATCGTCTCCGCGTGAATGGCTTCTTGGCCAAAGGCGTTCAGATCACGCTCAGGGACAACGACCTGTTCTACAAGCAGTTCCAGACCACATTGGAGATGGCGACACGCAGCCCGAAGGAGATCGCTGAACAGTGTTTTGCTCTTTTCAAGGCCAACTACCGCTGGCAGAACAAGGTTCGCGCCATTTGTGTCCGGGCAATCAGCCTTGTCCCTGAGAAGTGTCCGCAGCAGCTGACAATTTTCGACGATCCGGTCAGGCGGGAAAAGCAGGATAAAATGGACGCTGCCATAGAAGATATCCGCAGGCGCTATGGTAAGCGGGCTGTATATAACGCCTGCCTCATGGGTGACATCAAAGTCCATGAGATCGGTGCGCAGAATGTTACCATGCCGGGCCTGATGTTCGCCTGATATTCGCTTTGAAGAAGGAGTGTAAAAGTATGGCAAGAAAAGTATTTGTTCCGGTAACGCTCAAAGTGGACAGCGATGGCCGGATTCGCCCTGTGGACATTACCTGGACTGACGGGCATACCTACGAAATTGACAGAGTTAAGGATGTGCGGCAGGCCGCTGCGTCCAAGGTCGGCGGCACCGGCATCCGGTATACCATTATGGTTCATGGAAAAGAAACGCATATTTACTGTGATGAGGGAAAATGGTTTGTGGAAGCGTATCAGTAGCTTCCGGTTTGGGCCAATGCTGTGGAGCTTGGCCTGATGTGAAGGAGGACAGGCAATGGAATATTGGGCAAGACAGGATTTGGAGAAGTTAGCAGACACAATCCTTCTTGACTGCTTCAAAGACGATTACGAGAAAGCACACACGCCTACCAATATTGATTTTCTGACTGAAAGATACCTGGGCTTGAACGTTTCGTACATGAGGCTGTCTGAGGACGGCAGCATTCTTGGGTTGACCACCTACGCGGATGTAAATGTCGAATTCAACCGCTATGGTCAAAATGAAATTGTTGCGGTCCGAAAGGATTCGGTCATTTTGGAAAAAGACCTTCTTACCGGTCAAAATGGAAGACGCCGCTTTACTGTCGCTCACGAAGCTGCGCATCAGGTCGTGTTTCGTGCCGACCGCAGCGGTACCGCGCAGATGAATTATCTCAAACATCTGCCAAACAAGCAGAGCTATTCGCTCCGAGAGCTGCATGGAGCTGAAGACTGGTGCGAGTGGCAGGCAAATACGCTGGGAGCCGCGCTGCTTATGCCGGCGCGCACCGTGCATTTCTGGATGTACCGTTTTAACGGGAACAAGCCTCTGGTCCGCTATGGACACAGATTTAACTATATGGATCGCGGCGTGCTGGACAACCTGATAAATGTTCTTGCGGTATCAAGGACCGCACTGGTTATTCGCCTGACACAACTGGGATATATCTGCCAGCGTCCGGAATCGGAATACTGTGACCCTCTGGATATCTTCCCTGATCCGGGGGAGGTGTTTTGATTGAAACCCGATTTCAGCAATGGAGTTCCTCCAGATGTACTTGACCGGATAAAACGGGTCAAAAAGGAAGTGATCGGTCTGGAGAGCAGAAGCTTGTATTGCCCCTATTGCAATCACCAAAGCCTTATTATTTACTCCGATGCCAAGGGCCATGTCCAGACCAAGTGCAAACGATGCGGGCAGGTGTCCGATTACAATATCGCGTTTAGAATCGTGAGTTACCGTTTGGCCTTGAATACGAGGGCCTGTTAAGCCCTCAAAAACATTATCTGAAAACTGAATACAATCATTATGAGCCCCGGAGCCGATGAAAATCGCTGACATCCCAAGTGCCGTATGAAATCTGTGTATAGTTCTACAACTATACCTGTTTCACGGCACGTCAGCGATTTCATACGGCTCTTTTTTTAGCCTTTTCCATCTGCCTCCGGGCAGAGCGGAGAAGGCTTTATGTTTTATTGGCTGCCTTACATCGGCAAATACCCGTAGACTTCCGGATTTTTGAAACCCATCAACTTTCAAAAAACTGGAGGTCACAAAAATGGAATTTAATTACGCACTTGAAAAGAAGAAATTTGATGAGCGCTGGACGAGGTTTGCCGCGGAATATGCTGCTGCGGGAATGGCTGGGGAATCAATAGAAGCGATGAAAGAGTTTGACTGGGAAAGCTTCAAATCGGATCGTATCTACAGCCTGCACAATCAGAGCCTCAGCAGTTTCAATAATGACAACGTCGGTTGTCCATATCTACAAAAGTTTCAGGAAAGTTTCTCCTGCCCTGCGCTGGAGACCGACCCGGACAGAAGATACGGATGGACCGATGAAATCGAGAACGAAAACCTCTCAATACTTATGAAGCAACTGTCTCCGTCTGACATTGAACTCCTTACTCTCTTTGTTGTTGACGGCTACAGTGTTACCGAAATAGCGAAAATACAGTCAGTGAAATGGCCGACAATCAGCAAAAAACTCACTCGTATAGAAAAATATTTGAAAAAGTTTGAGGAGGTGGCTACGGATTGACCTCTCTCGCTGCCTACAGGGTGAGGGGAAAAATATATCCCCGGCACCTTGAAAATTGAATACCAGATCATCAGGTACTTTCCTGCTGCGGGCAAACCAATGCCAGCCACATCAGCGGTGCGCCGTGATCCTCACACGAGGGGAGCGATAAACGCCGGCTGTAAGTATCGGGCTGCTCCCGATATGGCCATGAAACGCGGCAGGGTCAAAGATACTTTCGTCCAGCCACAGCTGCACGCAATGGGGGCGACTCGGAGCAATCCTCGGAGGGGGTTAGATTCCCATGAGGCAGGAGCATCCTGCCGCCTGATGATTTCCCGTATCCCAGGGGCGTCGAGGACAAATGTGGGTGGATTCATAAAAAATGTGAGGTCAGCCGGACGGTTCGCCCAACCGCAGCCGTCCG
>Ga0183101_1000133_pt3 | contig 15924 bp, 7 predicted proteins | sample Biomet3_FD_127790 | JGI IMG/M metagenome (GOLD analysis project Ga0183101, IMG submission 127790) | Microbial communities from bioreactor (seeded with sewage sludge) at LBNL, California, USA - Biofuel metagenome 3 | ecosystem: Engineered > Bioreactor > Anaerobic > Unclassified ... | reverse complement strand
ATAATTATTCCGTCGGTCGGGTTTATCCCTTCACTGGTTGCTCCTCAGCAGAGCCAGTGTCCGTTTATCCCGACAAACAAAAGTACTGAAAATTTTTATGACACAGTTCGTTTTACACTCCCTGCAGTAAGGCTGCCAACGGTTGTAAAATGAGTTATTGCATTTGCAAAAGGTAGTTCGACAGACGTTGCGAAGCTTATTGCACTTTGCAGTAAGACTGCCAACAGTTGTAATGAAGGTTATTGCACTTTGCAGTAAGGCTGCCAACGGTTGTAAAATGAGTTATTGCATTTGCAAAAGGTAGTTCAACAGACTTTGCGAAGCTTATTGCATTTTGCAATAAGGCTGCTAACAGTTGTAATGAAGGTTATTGCACTTTGCAGTAAGGTTGCCAATAGCATTTATGTCTGCACGAATAAAATCGGCGTTAATCCGTCTTTTTCCGCGAAATCCGCATCCCATACAATATTCTATTTGACAACTATTTAATGCAAAATGGTTATTTTTTTAATTACCAGTCCTTCGTTACATTCGAGATACACAAAATAAACGCCATTCATCAGGTTGTTCAAATCAAGTGTTTTAAGGATTCTTCCATTAAGCCGGATATTTTTCTCAGTCCAAAGAGTTTTTCCCATCAGGTTGCGGATGGATAAACCGGCAATGATATTTTTATCCGAATTCAGTTCAATAGTAAAAAGTCCGTTGGAAGGATTTGGATAAACACTGACCGAAAAAATGGCAACCGTTTTTTCGGATATACCCTGACAATTATCAACATAAACATTTAAAGACTCCGATAGTGGCCCTTCGCAAAAATCATTACTACCCCTTACCGAAATCGAAGCATTTCCGGCCCAGATATTCCATAAAACCGTTGCCGTTAAACCGTTACCGGATATTACTCCTGCCGCAGCAGGAGTAATTGTCCAAAGATAAGAAGTGGCATTGTTTGCACCCGTTGTTACATAATCAGTGGAAGGAGTATGATTGTAACAAACCGAATCGGGACCCGCGGGAGTTCCGGGTATTAATGGCAATGGATTAACGGTAATGGGGTATGACGGAGAAACGGTTCCGTTGCCACAGGTATTAGTTCCATATACCGATATTTCGCCCGAAAGGGCAGTGTCGGAAAAATTTAAAATAACAGTGTTGGTATTTGCTCCCGAAACAATAGTCGCTCCGGCGGGTATTGTCCACACATAGCCCGTGGCATTAGCAACGGCCGGTATGGAATAGATTACTCCATTTTGTCCCTGACATACCGTTGAATTGCCGGAAATTAATCCGGCAACGCCTGGCAATGGATTAACAAAAACTAAATGCGGCGGAGAAGCGGCGCCATTACCACAATTATTAGTTCCGTAAACTGTAAAATTCCCGGAAACGGCTGTAGTTGAAAAATTAACGGTTATTGAATTGGCGTTTTCTCCCGACACTATGGTAGCGCCTGCAGAAACCGTCCAGACATAGCCTGTAGCATTCGGTATTTCGGCAATTGAAAACACAACGCCATTCTGCCCCTGACACACGATTGAAGAACCCGAAATAATACCTGCAGCTCCCGACACAGGATTTACAGTTAAAGCAAACGATGGAGAAATTGTTCCCATACCACAATTATTGTATCCGTATACGGTAATATTACCAGAGGTGGCCGTATTGGGAAAATTTACAGTTATGGTATGGGTATTGTATCCCGAAACAATAGAAGCCCCGGTAGGTAATGTCCATATATAACCGACTGTATTTTCAATAACCGGTACGGAATAAATCACCGCATTCTGTCCCTGGCAAACGGTTGAAAGTCCGCTAATATTTCCGGCTATTCCGGGCATAGAACTTACCGTTACCGAAAAATCAGGTGATGCGAATCCGATTCCGCAAGCATTGGTTCCGGTTACCGCAACATTTCCCGATAAAGCATCGTCAGAATAATCTACAAGAATAAGATTAGTATTATTACCCGAAACAATTGCAGCTCCATCGGGCAATATCCAGGAATATCCGTCAGCATTTTCAATGACAGGTACCGAATACTGAACATTGGTTTGTCCCTCGCATACATTTGGTGTTCCGGTAATTGTTCCGGCGGCTTCAGGCAAAATCATTTCGGGCGTGGCACATAAAATATTCGATGCCACCGATTCGGAGCTATCGGGTAGAATTTGCGTTACATAATAGCAATATTCCGTTCCGGTAACTAACCCCTGATCAACAAAAGAGGTATCTGTAAGCCCAGCGATGACAAGCGTTCCATCACCATAATAAAGATTATAAGTGGGAATATACTCAAAACCCGGAATTAATTTCCAGAGAAAAGAATCAGAATTGAACATCTGATCTTTACCTGTATTTGCCGAAGACCAGTTCAGCATATTTTTTTCACAACCAGGAATAGCGCTTTCCAAAATTGGGGCGACAATCACCTGATTTACGATTACAAGGCTGCTGTCGGAGAAATTACCATCGTCGGTAGTCGCCGTAATATAAACCAGTCCTTCAGCTAAAGCACTTATAAACCCCGATTCATCAACCGTAGCTATATTTTGGTTGGCCGATGCCCAGGTTATATTCTGATTAGTCGCATCAGGCGGTTCAATAGATGGAGTAAGCTGTCCGTTTTCGCCAATCATCAGACTGAGCGTATCAGGCAAAACAGAAATGCCCGTAACGGGAATAATCAATTGAAAAGGCGTAGCACAAAGCACATTCGATGCTTCCGATTCAAGTCCATCCGGCATGATTTGAGTAATAAAATAGCAATACTCTATTCCATTGGTTAATCCACTATCCACAAAAGTAGTATCCGAAATTCCGGAAGCCACCAATGTGCTATCGGAATAATACACATTATAAGTTGGTTGATAAGGAACAGGAGTGAAAAAAGAAATCAAACAGAGACTGTAGAAATCATCTCCTTCCGGAAAAACATTTTGAGTCCAGGCCTCACCATTATCCATAAAAGCAGCCTGAAATTCGGAAGATTCTATTCCGGCGCTTGCATCCCAGCATTTAAATTTTATCGTATCGCCAGGAACATAACCCTGTCCGGAATTTAAGGTTGCGAAAGCGGCTAAATCGTTATTGTAATTTTCGAATGAACATATAGTATCTAAAATTAGCGCACCAACCATAGTGCTATCATCAAAAACAGCTATTTCGTCGCCGGCTTCCAGATTCATGCCATTAAGCGTGGCACCGAAAAAATAAATAGTATAAATAGGATCAGCGGCATTGCCTCCTTCAAAATTAAAATGGACGGGACGTTCTTTTTGAACAGCAGCAGGAGTCCAATTTAACATTACCTGTTGATTACCTGCTACGGCACTTTCCAAAACAGGAGCCACACGTTCGCCTCGTTCCGTTACAGTGTTTCCACCATCAAACACAAAATGTGTCTGTGCAATAAGTATTGGAGAAGTTGATAATATCAACATCAGAATTACAATCGTTCGTCGACAAAACGATGAAAGCCTTTTCATACCATTTTTTTTATTGGGGTTTAATTACAATTTCAATAAAAAATCAATATCCGATCCCGGAGAAATTTCTCTTGTTTCCTGAGATTCCTTAAATAAACGCATGGGCCTTTTACCCAGAAGTTCCAAATGCGAATCGCTCACAAACAAGGCGGTAGCTTCCCTCAATCCTGCCACATACGTATCGGGATTGGCAACCATAAACTCTAAAATCCGTTGTTCGCGCGTTTCGCCTCCATGTCCTTCGGGATTGGCATCTAAATAATGCGGATTGATCTGAAAAGGAATAAGATTAAGGCATTCGAAGCTCTGAGGCTGGACGATAGGCATATCATTAGTAGTTTTCAGGCTCGGACAGGCAACATTGGCTCCGGCGCTCCAACCCATATAAGGCAAACCGTCCATAACCCGGCGACGAATAGCTTCCATTATCCGGGTTCGATGCATCATGGCAACCAACTGAAAGGTATTTCCACCACCAACTACGATAGCTTCAGCCTCTTCAACAGCTTTTATGGGATCGCTTTCGTGATGAACAGAATAAATGGTGTAGCCTAAATCTTTGAAAATTTTACTCACACGCTCGGTATAGTCATCCCATCCGATAGTTACCCCCGCATAAGGAATAAATAATAACCTTCTGGCCGACGTTTTCGATAAGAAATCTGTTATCAAAAGTCGTGGCCAACCTAAATACTCTTCACCAGAATTTGTTGAATTGCTGATTAATAATAAATATTTTTCCATCGTAATTAATTTTATAAATTATTGGTTAGATAGCCTGCCCCCGTTTTTCGGGGGAATATCCTTAAAATAACAACGCTCAATTATTATCGGTAAAGACTTTATGGCTATGATTGCTAATATTATTTTGAGTCTATAAAGGTATAATTTTTTTTAAATATGTATTACAAACGATCAAAAAAAACGCTAATTTTTTAATTAGTGATCAGCTTCTATGTGCGATTTTAAAAAAATAATTTTTTAAAAAAATAATTCTTCAGGTGTTATTTTATATATCTTTGCAAAAATTAAGAGATTGTGTATTTCACAACTGCCATCGTTTAGTTTCATAGCTTTACTCCAGTTTATGTTTATCACCTTTTTTTAATTTAAGCAATATTTTATTTTTATTTAAATTACAATTCATTATGAATGGAAAAGTTAAATGGTTTAACAACCAAAAAGGATTCGGTTTTATAGAAGACGAAAACGGAAAAGATATTTTCGTACACTATACCGGAATTATTAAATCGGGTTATCAAACCCTTGAAGAAGGTGACGAGGTTACATTTGATGTTACCGAAGGCAAACGTGGACCGCAAGCAACGAATGTTAAGGTTTTAAAATAGTATATACGTATTTTACTTAGCCCCTTTATCAAACAAAAGCCCTCTAAATCAAATTTAGAGGGCTTTTTTCATTCACTCCATTCGGGGACTTTATTTCATTAATACAATTTTACGAATTTCTGAAAATTTATTGTTGCCGTTCGACACCGTAATTTTCAGGTTGTAGATGCCCTGCTGCAGTTTACTCCCGTCAAACTGCAGGTTTTGCTTTCCGGTAGCCTGTTGCCGATTCATCAACGTTGCTATTTCCTGTCCTACCGAATTATAAACACTGATGTTTACATTAGCTGTTTCATTTAGATAATACTCAATATGGATGGTATTGCTGAAAGGATTGGGATAAATAGCCACAGTATTGGTGATTAACTGATCGTTGGATAAACCGGTGGATGTCATTTTCAGGGAAGCAACACTGTAAGCGCCGTCTTCTTCAGGATATAAACCCGTCATCAGGGCTTCTCCGCCCGGATTGCTTAAGTTAAACGGGACATCTGCATATTCCGTATTATCCGAAGCTTTCCAAATTTTGAAGTTTAACGGATGATTTGCCGTATATCCATCACCATCAACTATAGCTGAAAATACAGGAATAGCATTTTCAAACTGGTTGTCTTCTGTTGGCGTTTGTGTTAATGCTAATGAACCAACTAAGTTTTCGCCATCGTAAACGCCTATCTCATCGCCTTGCTGCAGGGCATAGCCATTAATAGCAGCTCCTGAAATATAAACGGTATAAACCGGTTCCGAAGCATCGCCGCCTTCCACTACAAAATGCTGGGCAGTGGCTGATTTGATAGCGGTGGTTGCTTTTTTACCGGCAGGATATTGGAAATCAAATGGAACAAATGGAGGTACTGGTGGAGCAACTACATTAATCATATAGCCCTGCCCCACGTTCAGGTTTCCGATATTGTTTACCCATATACCGCCTATTTTGCGAAGGATATTTCCATTGGAATTTTTTACAATATCAATTTGTCCGGCATTAAAGTATGATCCAAATGCATCTATAGCATTTACATCGTGGTCTTTGATGTAACCTATAATTTTAATACCCGGAGTATCAAAATGTATAGGCGTTTGGTCATCAATAGCATATCCGGTAATTGAAAAATTAGCGGGTCCATTCATATAAAAAATGTATCCTTCGGTATTTACCCAATTACCAATGCCATTGACCCAGTTTGCTCCTATTTTTCTAACGGATCCGGCTGCTGTATTTTTTACTTTGTTTAGGTTTCCGTTTAGCATACCGCTTAACACCACCAACATATCAGGATTGGGAGGAATAACGTATGAAGAAATAAACTGAGGTGGCGTTGCGGGCAAATTAAAGGTGATTGTTTTGAGAGGTACAGGAGGTGTAACTGCTGCAGCGGATAGTGTATGAACACTAAATCTTAAATCATCTGGAGGAAATACATCACCCATCCAGGTATTGGTACCCGCACCAGCATCAATCTTTGTTACAATAACATTACCTATTTCAATCCCCGCACTGGCATCCCAATATCTGTAAGTATAGGGATTTCCCGGAGTATAACCTGGAGCTCCATTAGCCAACGTTTTATAAGCCGAAATAAAGTTATGAACTGATCCTTCCGGAGTTAAAACTTCCGTTAACTGGTAGGCTCCCACCATTATATCTCCATCAAAAACAGCTATTTCATCACCCGGCTGTAAATCTACTCCTACTAAAGTAGCGCCTTGAAAATAGATAGTCCATACCCAATCGGAAGCATCGCCTCCAACAAACTGGAAGTGCATCACTGGATTTACCGTTATTTTTTCTTTTGTTGTTTGTCCGTTTCCACAGTCGTTTGAACAGTATACCCTGAGGGTATCCGTTACTGCCCAGTTGGAAAAGTTCACAAGAATGGAATTGGTATTAGCGCCCGACATTATCGTCGCTCCATTGGGAACAGTCCAGTGATAAGCCGTTGCATTTGCTACAGGGCTAACCCAGTAATTAACTCCGGTTTGTCCCTGGGTTACCGTTATCGGGCCATTGATTGTACCCGGTGTGGCAGGTAATGGATTACTGGTTATTGTCAATGATGATTGAACTCCATCACAACCTGTGGATCCACAAACAGCCAATCCGCCAACTGTAAACGTGTTGGAAAAATTAACGGTTATGGTTTGGAAATTATAACTGGAGGAAACAATCGAGACTCCTGGAGACAATATCCAGTGATACAATGTAGCATTGGGTATCGTTGCTACTGAATACACGACGCCGGTTTGTCCCTGACATACCGTAGTTGGCCCTGTAATTGGGCCGGCAGGTCCAGGCACAACGGTTCCTACATAAACAGGATAATAGATTTCATTTCCCTGGCAAACGCCATTGCTTCCATGTACAGAGATGTTACCGCTGGCGGTATTGGGTAAAAATGAAACTTGAATATGATCGGTATGTTGTCCTGAAGTAATGGTTGCCCATGAAGGGACAGTCCATACATAATCCGTAGCACCCGGAATAATAGCAGTATAAATAGCAGCTAATAGGATACTTGAACAAATATACTGATTACCACCAATCGAACCCTGTCCAAGTACATTAACAACATTAACATTGGTATTTAATGGGGTAATAGTTGGTCCACACGCATTAGTGGCATAAACACTAATTTGTCCAGAAACCGCAGTATTTGAAAAATTTACGGTAATAGCATTCGTATTGGCTCCTGAAGCGATGTATGCACCTGGAGGCAAAATCCAGATATATCCGGTAGCATTAGATACCGGCGACACAGAATAAGCAATTCCGCTACTACCCTGGCAAACATTGGGTGTAACATAAGACCATCCGGGGGTATAAGGTATTGATGAAGAAACTGCAATTGGAAAATCAGGAGACCAATCGCCAGAGCAACTACCGCTAAGTCCACGGACTTTTAAAGAACCTGACGGTATACCATTATTTATAGGTACTGTACAATTGGGTACTAAAGTTAAAGTTGTATCAGTCCACCCTGTAGTTGAATATACCCATTCATAACTCGTGGCATTGCCAATAGCTCCAACAGAATATGGAACAAAAATCCACGTTGGATCAGTTGCACAAACACTTGATGCCCCTGAAATAACGCCGGCAGCAACCGGGCATGGCACACCAAGTTCAGTTATTGGCCTGCTGTAAACCCCATTGCCTGTTCCGGCAAAGAAATTAGCACCTTGTACACACAACGAAAAAATTTGAACAGATGGTATTCCAGCATTTACTAAATACCAGTTAGCACCTGCATTATTCGACATAAATATACCTCCGCCTTCTGTTCCTGCGTAAAGTACACCTGCATTAACTGCAAACGACCAAACCTGCAAATTGGTTAAACCCGTATTTACCTGAGTCCAGCTTCCTGTGCCTCCGGTAAGTTTAAAAATACCTCCACCGTAAGTTCCCGCATAAATATCACCATTCAGGGTAGCCATAGCATAAACGGTAAGGTTAGTCAATCCGGTATTTATTTGTGTCCAGCTTGTTCCGCCATTTGTTGATTTATAAACCCCATTGCCATTAGTTCCGGCATAAATATCTGTTCCATTAAAAGTAATTGAACGTACATCTTTTCCGGTAAGTCCGGCTTGAATCCAAGTTGAAGTTCCCGAAGTTTTATAAACACCTCCGCCAACGGTTCCCACATATAAATTGCCATCAGTAGTATTAATCCCTGAACACATCACAAAAAGGTTTCCAAGCCCATTACTGCCACTTCCATTGAGAGACGACCAGCTTATACCATTATCCGTGGATTTAAAAACACCGCCTCCATAGGTACCGGCATACGTATTGCTGGTAGAAACTCCAGTTACTACAGTGGAAATCGTTCTAACTGGTGTATTTCCATCTTTAACCTGAGTCCAGCAATTCCCATTATCGATAGTTAAAAAAGTTCCGCCGGAATAGGCTCCCGCAAGTAAATTCGGATAGCCCGTACTTACAGAAGCTAACGCACGAATATCATAATAACTAGTTAAACAATAAATTTTTTTGACCGCCCAGTTTTCTGCCAGAGGCACAGGATCTCCCTGGGTAACCGAAATAAAAAAGCCACCGCCCTGTGTGCCTGCAATATTCAACCATTTATGTGTACCCGTATTATATTCGTAGGCATATAGTGCATTTACATAAAGATTGCTTAAACCTGTATTTTGGGTAGCCCATGAAACGCCATGGTCACCCGAAGCATAAATTCCGCTTCCATACGTACCGGCATAGAGTTTACCATCTTTTGATGAAAACGAGCGAACATCGTAGCCACAGCATAACTTTTGGTCCCAACTGGCGCCCAAAGTAGTAGATTTGTAAATGCCATTGGTAGCCGTTCCTGCATATAAATTAGACTCAAATTCATACAGAACATTCACCTGGTTACCAGCTAAACCACGTAACCACCAGTTATCGCCATCATCGGTGGAACGGTAAATGCCATTGCCAGTTCCCACAAAAAAGTCGGTTCCTTTTTTAATGATGCTTCGTATATACAAATTGGACAGCCCCGTATTCATAGGAACCCAATTGGCACCTCCGTCAGTAGTTTTAAAGATACCCGAGCCTTCGGTTCCTGCATAAACCTCTGTTGGGCTTACAGCATATAAAGAAAGGATGTTGTTATTTGTCAAACCATTGTTTATAGCTACCCAGGTAACTCCATAATCGTCTGACTTAAATAATCCACTTCCACTCGAACCGGCATATAACTTTGTACCGACACTTGTTATTGATAGGATGGGGTAAATGGCTATCCCGTTGTTTCGAGCTTTCCATGTTTTGCCATTATCGCCGGAAGAAAATACCCCGCCATCAAAAGTTCCGGCAAAAATATCACCTGTTCCCGTTTTGGTAATGCACTTAACCGTATTACCACTGACGCCATTCACCGGCTGCCAGTCTGCCATAACTGATAGAGCGCTGAATAACAACACTATCACAACTAAATTAGCTGCAATTAATAATTTGTAGATTTTCTTCATAATCAATTTTTTAAAGGATTTAAAATAATTAGCTCAATAATCATACCGAATTTACATAAATCTTATTAACAATAAATTAATTAGCCTAATGAAACCTCGATTTGTCCTGAATTGGTAAAAAAAAATCCAATTTGGAATAAATATGATTTATATAAATAAGTTTGGGGTAATCTTAATTCGGATAAAGCTGGATATCTGGTAGTTTAAAGCACATGCAGGTTGGAACAGTTTTTCCAACCTGCACAATAATTTAGTAATTAAGTTTCCCTTGTCAAATATACGAGTTTATTAACAATAATGACGAGAAAAACTATTATTTTTCAACAAAATTATCAACAATTATTTTAATTAGCTGATAACAAGTATATTAATTATGAAAAATAAATCAAAAATTTCCCCAAACTCTAAAAAATAAATTTGTGTATAACAATTTATTGCATAGAATTTTACATAACGCTACTTTGTACCAAACTTGTAAATCGTTTGAGAATGAAATTTTTCACCGGGTCGTAATAAGGTAGACGGAAACTGAGGATGATTGGGAGAATCGGGAAAATGCTGGGTCTCAAGGCAGAATCCATTATGATCGTCGTAAACCATTTCATTTTTGCCCTGCAGACTTCCATCGAGAAAATTACCGGTATAAAACTGAACACCAGGCTGGTCGGTATACACCGTCAACGTACGTCCGCTGAAAGGATCATAAACAGTAGCCGCCTCAACCATTTCGCCAGGTTTACCATTCAACACATAACAGTGGTCGTAACCCTTGTGAAAACCTGTATCAATACGACTACCAATTTCCATCATTCGGGTAAAATCATATTTGCTGCCTTTTACCGAAGGAAGTTCTCCGGTAGGTATCAAATTAGTATCCACAATCACATAACGGTCAGCATTGATTTGTATTTGGTGTTTTAAGATATCGCCATGACAGGCAAGGTTAAAATAACTGTGATGGGTAAGGTTAAGCACCGTTGGCTTATCTGTTTCAGCCTGATAATTAATCTTTAGCTCATTATTATTTGTAAGCGTGTATGTTACGATAGTTTTTAAATTTCCGGGGAAACCTTCTTCACCATCCTTGCTCACATACGTAAGCTGAAGTCCTACACCCGCAGTATCCTTTTTTTCCATCACATCCCAAACATGTTTGTCGAAACCGTTAATGCCTCCATGAAGCGTATTCTGATTATCATTTGCCACTAAGTGATATTCCTTGCCATCAATGGAAAATTTTGCTTTGGCAATGCGGTTGCCGTATCTTCCGATGATAGCACCGAAATGCGGATTATTTATAAAATACGGCGCCAGGCTGTCGAAACCGAGCACAACATCACCCATATCACCTTTTTTATCAGGAACAATAATGGATGTAACGATTCCACCGAAATTTGTAATTTTAACCGTCATTCCTTTTATATTTGTAAGCGTATAAAGAAAAACTTGTTTACCATCGGCGGTTTTTCCAAACAATTCTTTTTTAATATCCATTTTATTTTTACTTTTAAATAGATTAGAACAGGCAAAAGTGAAAAAAATCAACAGCATACCTGATAATAACATGGCAGAATTTCTAATTATATTTTTCATATCTCGTTTTTTATAATTAAGAAGCAAATTTAAAGAATTAAATTGATTTTGGGAAAATGAAGAATATTTTTAAAATTTGCCAGCTATTAAAATAATAATTATGAACCATTCTGCTTTTTCGATTTTAGATTACATCGTATTTGTGATCTATGCATTAGTAATTCTTTTCATCGGTTTATTTGTATCTCGAACCAAAAAAGGGCATAGTAAAACTTCGCAAGAGTATTTTCTTGCCGATAAATCCCTGCCATTCTGGGTTATTGGTGCTACATTAATAGGATCGAACATTTCGGCAGAACAGTTTATTGGCATGTCGGGTTCAGGTTTTAAAATAGGCCTGGCCATTGCCAGCTATGAATGGATGGCGGCAGCAACATTAATTATTGTTGGAAAATTTCTTTTACCTATTTATTTAAAAGAAAACATCTGGACGATGCCTCAGTTTCTTGAACGGCGCTTCGATAGCCGTGTCAGGACAAGTTTTGCCATCTTCTGGCTGTTGGTTTATATTTTTGTAAACCTTTCTTCCATATTATATCTTGGAGCATTAACCATACAAACAGTTTTCGGGGTTAACATCATCTATGCTATCATCGGCTTAGCTCTTTTTGCAGCGCTATATTCCGTTTACGGCGGATTGAAGGCTGTAGCCTGGACAGATATTGTTCAGGTAACGGTTTTAGTGGTAGGCGGATTAATAACCACTTTTATAGGGTTGAATGCCATAGCTGCCAAATTTGGCAGCCATGGAGTAGTCGACGGTTTTAAAATATTGATGCAGCAAGCGCCCGACCATTTTCATATGATTTTAAAACCAAGCGACGAGGATTATAAATACCTTCCTGGATTAAGTGTTCTTATTGGGGGAATGTGGATAGCCAACCTAAGTTATTGGGGATTTAATCAATATATCACCCAACGTGCTTTTGCAGCTAAGAATTTGAAAGAAGCTCAGAAAGGTGTCGTCATGGCAGGCTATCTTAAATTACTGATGCCATTGATTGTAGTAATTCCAGGAATTATTGCATATGTTCTTCAGCCATCCATAAATCCTCCCGATAAAGCCTATCCCTGGCTGTTGCAACTGGTTCCTTCGGGTTTAAAAGGACTCGCTTTTGCTGCATTGGTTGCCGCTATTGTTGCCGCTTTAAGCTCAATGATCAACAGCACTGCTACCATTTTCACCATGGATTTATACAAACCATTTTTCAATCGTAATGCCAAAGAAAAGCATCTGGTAACTACCGGCAGGATCATTTCGCTGGTTAGTATCTTTATTGCCATTATTATGGCTACGGTAATTTCCGAATTGGGTCTTAAACAGGCGTTTCAATACATTCAGGATTTTACAGGATATATTTCTCCCGGCGTTTTGGTGATCTTCCTTGCCGGATTTTTCTGGAAACGAGCCACGGCAAATGCTGCATTGGCAACAGCCATACTCACTATTCCGCTGGCAGTAGCCTTCGATTTTATCTGGCCTTCCCTACCCTTCCTCGACCGTATGGGTATTGTCTTTCTGATTCTTTCGGCTATCATGGTCGTATACAGTTTGATTCAATCAGGAAAGCCTCAGCCTAAAGCAATAATACTCGATAAACATATTTTTGCAACAAGCAAGGGATTTATTTGGGGTTCTGTGGGAATTTGCATTATTTTAATAGTATTGTATACTGTTTTTTGGTAAGCTCGGAATTGATTTTAGAGATTCTGCATTATTCAAAACGGATTTTATTTTTTAGGGTAGATTATCTTTTTATTATAAAACAAATTCAATCCCTTAACTATTAAACTTTTCACAAAACAGATATTTTTAATTCATCAAAAATTTAGTAATCATTAGAATAGTTGTCTATTTTTGCACCCAATTTAAAATTACTACTTAAATAAATGCTATGAAAAAGATAATTATGATTTTAGCTGGTTTTTTCCTGCCAGTAATGACTTTTGCAAGCGAAGCCGATTTAAACATCCCAAGTTTAAAGCCAGAACAAAACAGTCTTTTGTATTTTGGTTTTATAATATGTATTCTTGGTTTATTATTCGGCCTCTATCAATTTATAAGGGTTAAAAATCAAAAGGCTCATCAATCAATGCTTGATGTAGCCAATACGATTTTTGAAACCTGTAAAACGTATTTGATTCAGCAGGGTAAATTTTTAGTTTTACTCGAAATCTTTATCGCTGTAATTATCGGGTTTTATTTTGGTTACCTTCAGGGAATGCCATTTGGCGGTGTTTTACTAATTCTTGGTTGGTCAGTTATTGGTATTTTAGGTTCTTATGGAGTAGCATGGTTTGGCATTCGCATGAATACATTAGCTAATAGCCGCATGTCCTTTGCCTCCCTAAAACGCAAGCCACTACATTTATTGAATATTCCACTTGATTCAGGTATGAGTATAGGTGTGATGTTGGTTTCTGTAGAACTTATCATGATGCTTATCATTCTGCTTTTTGTCCCCCGGGAATATGCTGGAGCAAGTTTTATTGGCTTTGCCATTGGTGAATCATTAGGTGCTAGTGCTTTACGTATTGCAGGTGGTATTTTTACCAAAATTGCAGACATCGGTTCCGATTTGATGAAAATTGTTTTTAACATCAAAGAAGACGATCCACGTAATCCTGGAGTAATTGCCGACTGCACAGGCGATAATGCTGGCGATAGCGTTGGTCCTACTGCTGATGGTTTTGAAACTTATGGTGTTACCGGTGTTGCATTGGTTTCATTCATAGTTCTGGCTATTATCCCCGATAAATTTATTTCTGCCCTTGATCCTACTCAAGCAGCTATTGATATCCAGACAGAACTTTTAACATGGATATTTACGATGCGTATTCTTATGATTGTTACTTCTGTTCTTGCTTTTTATGTCAATAAAGCAATCAGCAAAATACGCTATACTGGAAAAGATGAAATTGACTTTGAAAGGCCGTTAACCAATTTGGTTTGGTTGACTTCTATTCTTTCCATTGTCATGACATTTACAGTAAGCTATTGGCAATTAGGTGGCTTAGCAAATAACTTATGGATAGTTCTTTCTGTTATAATCAGTTGCGGAACTTTAGGTGCTGCATTAATTCCTGAATTTACCAAGTTGTTTACTTCTCCAAAATCATGCCATGTCCAGGAAGTTGTTACAGCTTCACGCGAAGGAGGCTCATCGCTCACTATTTTATCAGGATTGGTTTCCGGTAATTTCAGCGCCTTCTGGCAGGGAATGGTTTTCTTGGTATTAATGTTCATTGCATACTTTGCCAGCCAATTTGGATTAGGTGATATTATGATCTATCCGTCCATTTTTGCCTTTGGATTGGTTGCTTTCGGTTTCTTAGGTATGGGCCCCGTTACCATTGCCGTTGACAGTTATGGACCTGTAACCGACAATGCACAATCTGTTTATGAACTTTCGATGATTGAAGAAATCCCTAAAATTTCTAATGAAATAGAAAGCGATTTCGGGTTTAAGCCCGATTTTGAAAAGGCTAAATATTATCTGGAAGCTAACGATGGCGCCGGTAATACATTTAAAGCTACAGCTAAACCAGTTCTGATTGGTACTGCAGTTGTTGGAGCTACCACAATGATATTTTCGCTGATACTCCTTATTAAAAACAAATTGGGTATCGAACCTGAATCTGTTTTAAATGTTTTAAACCCATATACAATTCTTGGATTTATTTCAGGTGGTGCTGTTATCTATTGGTTTACGGGTTCTTCGCTGCAAGCCGTTACAACCGGAGCTTACCGTGCCGTTGCCTATATTAAAAAGAACATACATCTTGATGCCAACTCGAGTAAAAGCGCTTCCATAGAAAAATCTAAAGAAGTGGTTAAAATTTGTACTCAATACGCTCAAACAGGGATGTTCAATATTTTTATCGGCATTTTTTCTTTTGCGTTGGCTTTTGCCTTTTTCTCAGCAGCCGATAAGGTACATCCCGAAGCAGCTTCATTTTTTGTAAGTTATCTTATTTCTATTGCAGTTTTTGGTTTATTCCAGGCAATCTTTATGGCTAACGCCGGAGGATGCTGGGACAACGCCAAAAAGGTGGTTGAAGTCGATCTTCAAGAAAAAGGAACTCCTCTTCACGAAGCTACAGTAATTGGTGATACCGTAGGTGATCCTTTTAAAGATACATCCTCTGTGGCCTTGAATCCTATCATTAAATTTACTACTCTTTTTGGTCTGCTTGCAATGGAAATCGCTATTTCAGATCGTTTTGTAGCCATAGCTCCTTACATTGGAATAGTTTTCTTTGTTATCGCTCTGTATTTCGTTTGGCGTTCATTTTATAAAATGAGAATCAAGAAATAATCCGTTTAGATACCATTATTAAATTAAAAAAGGAGGCAAGTGATTGTCTCCTTTTTTAATTTATAGAAAAAATATGGCGACACCAATTACCGCCAAAATCGCTCCCATAACTTCCTTCCATTTAAGTTTCTCCTTGTTTATTATTAATGCCGGAGGAATGATTAACACTGGCACAATAGCCATAATAGTAGAAGC
>Ga0183101_1001994_pt1 | contig 15943 bp, 25 predicted proteins | sample Biomet3_FD_127790 | JGI IMG/M metagenome (GOLD analysis project Ga0183101, IMG submission 127790) | Microbial communities from bioreactor (seeded with sewage sludge) at LBNL, California, USA - Biofuel metagenome 3 | ecosystem: Engineered > Bioreactor > Anaerobic > Unclassified ... | reverse complement strand
AGGAGTATGAGTAACAATACCTTTTTCATAATCATATTCTTATTAATCCTACAACTCTATAGACTGCAAATATATCAATTTTATTAACTTCAAAGTCAGGATATTCTTTATTATATGAAACGCACCGATATTTTTCGCCTGCATCATACAATCTTTTTAGTACCGCGCCATCTCTCGTGTCTAAAACATACGTTTTACCCCACTCTATAACATCGTTTACTTTACAAATCGCTATTTCATCTCCGCTTTGAAATTTAGGCTCCATGCTATCGCCTTTAACCAACATAGTAAAATCGTATCTGGGAAGAGCTTTAACGACTGGTATTTGTTCACAATCATAAGATTTAATGCTATCCTCAAATCCGCATAAAGAACCTGCTGCCGCGGTCATAGGTATACGCGGACGTGTCTCAACCGATGCCAAGGTATCGTCGGTTTTAAACATTTTGCCTTTTCCTGCGATTAACCAATCTGATGAAACATTGTCGAATGACGATATTATTTTTTCAATTAAATCAATATCTATTGATTTTCTACGCCCTGTTAAATAGTTGTTTAGCGTCGAGTAGTTAAAATCTATATCAGATGCGAATCCCCGAGGGGTTACGCCTCTTTTTTCTATTAGCTGTTTAACCCTTTGAATAACAGTAGTTTCCATTATGTGACTATTTAGAACTTGTATAAATAACGCCATTTGACGATATTTATAGCTTAAAAAATTTGGATATATCGTCAAACGACTATATCTTTGCACCGAACAAAGTAATTAATTAAGTACGCACAAAGAAATAGCCGTCGGACAATCTGCCCAACAAACATAAATCTATGACCGCAAATATACGACGGCTTTTTCTATTAACAAAGTAATTAAGTAAATAAATGAAAATGAAAGCAGAAAAAGTTACACGTGAAATGCTACGTAGTATATCTGTAGGAGAGACCGTAGTATTTGAATTGCCGACAGCTGCGGCATGTGATAGTGGTAAAGCTACAGCTTGCCAGATGCAGAATATTGATGGCGTAAAATACAGTGTTCGTACGGACTATAAAGCACGATCACTTTCTATAACAAGAAAGCCATTATGATAACGACACGTCCAGAGGTAGAACCCGCGGGCCTGTATACACAGAAGCAAGCAGCGGAAGCACTGCGCGTAGAACGGCACACGATAAGGCGCTATGAAGCTAACAACCTATTGCGCTTTCGTGTCCGCAAAGCAGGAAACCAAAAAGTAACGACCGGCACTGAAATTATTAAATGCTGGCAGAGTATGTACCTATAAAATTATAATCCCATGAACCCTTTAAAATGGACTAAAGAAGAATGGAAAGATGCAGGCGCGTGCGCAGCATTTACCCTGGTGCTTTTCACATTGTTTTATATCACAGTTTATATATTTCATTAAACCCATTTATTATGACAAATCTAGAAATTACAGTGCATGTAAATTTAGGTGTAACACCCGATTTGGTAGCGTTAGTTAACGCTATACTGCACAAAGAAGCACAGCCGATAGTAGCTGCAAATGAACCATTACTTGAAGTATCTGCCGAAGAGAAACCGGCACGTAAATCGCGTAAGACAAAAGAAGAACAACCGGAATCCGAAACACCCGCCGAGGAATCAGCGAAACAGGATGGTATAACAGGAGAATTTACAGAAGAGGACGTACGCGCTGCGATGCATCGGACACGGGCAAGAATTGAGGGTGAGGACTACAAAGAGAACACGGACAGTGAATTATACAAAAAGTATCACAAGCAACTGACCGCGCAGTTTAAAAATATTAGTGCGATACTAGGTGCTGATAAGCCCAGTGCTTTACCTGCCGACAAACGCGAATCTTTTATTAAGCAGTGCGACGAACTGATAATAGGTGAGGGCGAAACAATATCAACTAAATGCCCATACTAATATGCCAGGAACACACGCACTATTAAGCCCATCGGCCGCACATCGATGGATGCACTGCACGGCAGCACCACGCCTAGAGGCTAATGCACTGAACAAAGAAACAACTTATGCCCAAGAAGGCACATTGGCACACGCCTACTGCGCCTATAAGCTTAAAAATTTTTTCAACCTGCCGACCAACGGCGAGATAGAGGAATTTAAGCAACTGGATGCCGAATATCACACAGGGGAGATGGACGAATATACGGACACCTACTATACTATCGTAATGGAAAAATATAATGCTGCACGCACTAAAACAAAGGACGCACAGCTAAGAATAGAAACAAGATTAGATTTTTCTAAATACGTGCCCGAGGCTTTCGGAACCGCAGACGCCATTATTATTGCTGATGGGTGCTTGGAGATCATAGACTTTAAGTATGGCAAAGGCGTACGCGTATTGGCAGAAGAAAATCCGCAAATGATGATTTACGCCTTAGGCGCCTACGAAGCATATAGCTTTGAATACAATATTAACCGCGTACGTATGACTATCATACAGCCGCGTATAGACAACCTTAGCGAATATGAACTAACTACATCTGACCTGCTTAAATGGGCTGCATTGAAATTAGCGCCTAAAGCTAAAGAAGCCTATGACGGAGGCGGTAAACAGTTACCTGGTGAATGGTGCCAATTCTGCCGCGTTAAATGTAGCTGCAAAGCATTAGCGATGCAATGCGTGGAAACAGCGCAAAAATTCGATGATCCAAAATTAGTCAATAAAGAGGACATGCAAAGCATTATACTGCCACGCATAGCCACTATTAAGACGTGGCTAACAGGAATTGAAGAATACGCCTTAGCGCAGGCCCTGGATGGTGTAGAATACGACGGATACAAAGTAGTAGAGGGGCGCAGCAATCGAAAAATTACCGACCCGAATCAGGTAAGTAGAATACTTGAAACTAATGGCTATGATGAAAGCGACTATCTAAAGCCCGCAGAGCTTAGAACTATTACCGATCTAGAGAAATTATGCGGTAAAAAGCGATTTACGACACTTTGCGCGGACTATATCGATAAGCCGCAAGGAAAACCAACGCTAGCACCCGAAAGCGACAAACGCCCCGCATTCAATGCCGCAACCGAGGATTTTAAGAATATAAATGTTTAACAATTAAAAATTAAAAGTCATGATTAAACCAATCGTAAAAGACAACAAAGTAGTATTTGGCCCGTGTCGCCTTAGTTACACACACGTCTTTGCAAAGTATGCACCGGACGGTGACGCTGCAAACGGCAAGTATATGACGAATGTACTTATACCGAAAGACGAGAAAGAAACGATTAAGGCTATAAATGCCGCCATCGAAAGTGCTAAACAATCAGCTGTCGTAGGTAAGTGGAACGGAAAAGAGCCTAAAAAGCTGGATATGCCACTTCGTGATGGGGATGACAAAGAGGATGACGTATATAGTGATCATTTTTATCTAAATGCCAAAAGTACTACTCGTCCCGGTCTCGTAGACAAGCACAAAGTACAAATAGTAGACGAGGAAGAAATGTACAGTGGTGTGTGGGCTATCGTTTCAGTTACATTTTTTGGATTTGATGTTAATGGAAATCGCGGCGTAGCCTGTGGGCTTAACAACCTCATGAAGTTTAAGGACGATGAACACATGGGTGGCCGTGTATCAGCCGAAGCTGATTTTGCCGATATAGACAGTGAGGACGACGACGATCTATAAATCGTAAGGCAGCCCGGAAAGACGGGCAACCGGGGATATGGTGGAATTGGTTAGACACTCCTTCCTAGCGCAAGGGATTTGTTCCGTTCAACTCGGACGTTCATAGGGTATATGAAAAATGCAGGTTCAAATCCTGCTATCTCCACAATAATATATAATTATGAAAGAATTAGGAATAGACATAGAAACATATAGTAGTAACGACTTGCTAAGCTGCGGCGTATACAAATACGTAGAAGCTTCTGACTTTACTATTTTATTATTTTCATACAGCGAAGATGGCGGACCGGTTAAATGCGTTGATTTTGCTTTGGGCGAATCACTCCCGGACGATATACGCCAGGCGCTAACAAATCCGAACATAACAAAGACTGCATTTAACGCCGCATTTGAGCGTATTTGTCTTAGCAAATACTATGGAACACATTTAGACCCATCGCAATGGAAATGTACGATGGTACGTGCAGCCCGAATGGGATTGCCGTTATCGTTAGCGCAATGCGGTGAAGTGCTGCACTTGGAGCAGCAAAAAATGACTGAGGGAAAAGCGTTAATACGTTTCTTTTCTGTGCCGGCTAAATCAACTAAAAAAGACACTTCCGATTTATTTAATACCGGGAATAAAGCTAATAGGCATCTACCTTCTGATTATCCCGAAAAATGGGCCGTGTTTAAGTCTTATAATATTCGGGACGTAGAAGTAGAGCAAGCCATACTAACAAAAGTGCGTCGTCTGGAATCACCCGAATTTGACGAAGAATTATATATAGCTGACCAGGAGATTAACGACCGCGGTGTTATGATAGATCGCACATTAGTTGAGGCAGCAGAACGTTTTGACACAGAGTACAAAGCGCAATTACTTAAAGAAGCACAAACACTAACGGGGTTGGAAAACCCAAATAGTCCAGCACAGATTAAGACGTATATCAGTAAGTCTACCGGATTAACTATTGAAAGCCTTAATAAGAAGAATCTAGACGATTTGGATAAGCAGCTAATATTTTTCCCAAAGGCACAAAAAGTTTTAGCTCTCCGTCGTGAAATGGGTAAAACGAGTAACAAAAAATATAGCGCCATGCTTAGTTGTCTTTGCAAAGATGGACGTGTACACGGACTTTTGCAATTCTATGGCGCGGCACGTACTGGGCGATGGGCCGGTAGACTAGTCCAATTACAAAACCTGCCACAGAATCATTTAGAAAGTTTAGATGAAGCCCGTTATCTAGTTCGTCAAGGTGATTTAGACGAATTCGAATTAAACTATGATAACGTAACACAAGTACTTAGCGAATTGATACGCACGGCATTTATTGCTAAGCCGGGATGCACTTTTCACGTTTGCGACTTTAGCGCTATAGAATGTCGCGTTATCGCCTGGTTAGCTGGTGAAAATTGGGTATTGGACGTATTTAAAGCTGGGGGCGATATATACTGCGCAACAGCGTCTAAGATGTTTAATAAGCCGGTAGAAAAACACGGACAAAACAGCGAACTAAGACAAAAAGGGAAAATAGCCACATTGGCGTTAGGCTATGGCGGTGGTGTATCAGCCTTAGAAGTAATGGGCGGCGCACGTCTGGGACTAACAGAGGATGAAGAAAAGGACACCGTTAATAAATGGCGCGAAGCTAATCCACATATCGTACGTCTTTGGGGTATCATAGAGAAAGCGGCCTATACAGCTATTAAGACCGGAAAGGACGTACAAATTAACCGTGGTATCATAATCGGTAAACGCTGGGGCATGCTAACTATTACTTTGCCATCCGGGCGTACTCTGTGCTATCCGCGTGTCGATATAGGAGAGGAAAACGACCGCTGGAGAGAATGCCGGGAAGTCATCGAATATGAGGGCCTAAACCAAACTACTAAGAAGTGGGAAAAAGTACGTACATACGGCGGAAAACTAACAGAGAATATAGTACAAGCCATTGCACGTGACATTTTAGGAATTGTAATACTGCGTGCTCGAAAACGCGATCTAGACATCGTATTTCACATACACGATGAAATTATCGTAGAAGCTAAGCCGGATCAAACGCTACAAAGCGTTGAGGCTCTATTTAGCGAACCGATAACCTGGTGCCAAGATTTGCCACTAAAGGGGTCAGGATATACCACCCCATACTACTTAAAAGATTAAATGTACCTTTAAAAATAATGTATTATGACTGAAAATCAAAAAACAAAAATGGCGCTTTTGTTCATGAGCAAAGGCAATTTAACAAATGCAGAATTAGCCTATGAATTTGTCATGGCTGAAAGTGAAAAATCGGAAAATATGCCAAGCAAAGAAAAACCTGATGGTATATATCTAATTTGTAAAAAGGGTGATCCGGTACTAGTTAAACCGCGTGAACCTTTTGAAAAAGGAGATGGATGCGTATTTGGATATACTGGTGATCTGCTGGACGTCGTCGCCGTAGGTATTAAGATGGGGCACAGAACTGTCGCTGTAGCACTTAAAGATGCAGCTGACGGAAAAGAAATAACGCTGACTGAAAAGGATGATAAAACTAACTGGGACGGCTATAAAGATAACTGCACTGACGCTGTGGCAGATTGGAACGGAAAAGAAAATACGGCCCACCTGGATAAAATAGGACTTAACAAAGACCTAGCATTAGAATCCGGGCAATACATACCGTCCGTGGGTGAAATGTATCTTATCTACCTACACAAAAAAATTCTTAACGCGGTATTGTGTTACATAGGTGGCGATCCTATAGCGGACGATTGGTATTGGACTTCTACCGAGTTCAGTGCGACGTACGCCTGGCTTCTGAGCCTCGGCACCGGCACCATGGGCAACGGCACTAAGGCCACGGGCACGTATCGGGTACGCCCTGTTTCAGCATTTATTATTTAATAGTCAGTTATTAACCTTAGCCCGGCGAAAGCCGGGCTGAAAAACCTAAAACAGAATGAGAGTAATAGACCATTATCGAAGCAGCATTCGAGTTACGCGAGAGATAGAAGATACCCGCATGACAGCTCAATCTTTGATCTGTAACAACAATTCGGAAAATATAATAGATAGCCAGGCAATGGCGGAAGCCTGTAATGATTTACCCGTTATTTACATAGTTAAAGTACAAGTTAAGGTATTATTTGTGTGGGTAACTATATGGCGTGAAAGCTGTGATATTTCGGACGAAGCTACACGTGTGTGTATACTTAACCGGGCAAATGATATTTTTAAAATGATGGAGGATAGGACATGAGAACTAAAAAAGCGCGTTTTATACAATTGGAATTATTTCCAAATCTGAATAGCGAGGGGGGGGGGGAAATATGAATAAACTGAAATGTGAAAAATGTAAATCCTGCTTGCTCTATCATGAAGACGAGGAAGATATAGGAACTTGCAAAATAACTGATAATATAGTGGATGCAGATCAAGAAGCTTGCACGGATTATCGCAATAAAGACACGGGAGAATGAATAACCAGTTATTCGACGAATATCTAAAAGGCGGATATGACGATATTTGTGATTTTGAAACATATAAGAGTATTCGCCTTAAAGATAGTAGCAAACTACGCAAATCCTTTGCCGAAAAGATGATCAAAGATTTCTGTAGCAAACTACGTAAATCCTTTGTCGAAAAGATGATAGCTAATAAAAAACATAAGTGACAAAAAAATTTAATTCGGAAATAAGCGCTAATGTAACCGGCAAAGCCCTTTGCATTATATATGGAATCTTAGATAAAGAAGAAATACCGTACAGCGCGTACGTACGTAAAGCTGATAAGGGCATTAGGCTAATCACCATTTGCGCAAATGCCAAAGACATACCGCATTTTAAGGACGTACTTAATAAATTTAACTATGATAGAGGTTAAGCACGATATAGAAATAGACATAGCTACCGCGCATAGTCGATTATCCAAAAAATGGAAAAATCGTCGCTGGAAATGGAGCGAACTATTAAACCGGTGTGCAGACACAAAGCGCACCGGTGAAACCGCTAAGGAATACGCTAAAATGACCAGGGAAGAACAAAGTGACATCAAAGATGTTGGCGGATTTGTAGGCGGGTATCTATCCGGAGGAACACGCAAAAATGCTAACGTAATGTATCGCACTGTAGCTACTTTGGATATAGACTACGGAACGCCGAACGTGTGGGATGATTTTACGATGGCCTATAATTTTGCTGCTATGCTATACAGCACTCATAAGCACACCGATAAAAAGCCACGATTTCGCCTAGTATTTCCGCTAAGTAGACAAGTTACGCCTGCTGAATATGAGCCACTTTGCCGCAAGATAGCTGCCGAAATAGGAATAGACCTATTCGACGATACGACATACGAGTTACCACGTCTTTTCTACTGGCCATCAACAAGCAAGGACGCGCCCTACGTGTTCGAGTATCAGGACGGGAAAGCCTGCAATGTCGATAAGATACTGAACACCTACAAGGATTTTCACGATGTATCAGATTGGCCGGTATCGAGCCGAGAGGGCGATATTATAGCACACGAAATACGTAAATCCGGTGATCCAATGGAAAAGCCGGGATTAATAGGTGCTTTTTGTCGTGCGTATACTATTGAGGATGCTATAGATACGTTTCTATCTGACAAATACGAAAAGACGATCACTGATAATCGTTATACGTATAAGCTGGGAAGCGTAGCCGGTGGATTGGTTTGTTATGAAAACAAATTCGCATATAGCCATCACGAGACAGACCCGGCAAGCAGACAGCTATGTAATGCGTTCGATCTAGTGCGCATTCATCTATTTGGCATCGAAGATGAGGGTACTAAAGTAACAGACGTTACGCATCTGCCATCTTACGTTAAGATGCAGGATTTTGTATCAAAAGATAAAAACGTTCGCGTGTTACTCACTAAGGAACGCCAAGCCGATATTAAAGATGACTTTGACGGCATAGTTATTGATGACGCAGACACGGACGACACCGACTGGATGGCAGGACTTTCATACGATCGAAAAGGCACCATCAAATCAACGGCCAAGAATATTATAGCCATTTTAGAAAATGATCCTAAACTAAAGGGTCATATTTATCATGATCTCTTTAGTAGCTTTGACTTAGTCGCAGGGGGTCTTCCATGGAATAAAAAGGCAACACAGTGGGGTAATAAAGATGACGCAAATCTGCGTGTATACCTGGAAGAAAACTATGATGTTACCGGGAAAGATAAAATAAAAGACTCTAAAGACGTTATACTCACTAAACATCAGATACACCCAATCAGGACTTATTTGCAGGCTCTACAGTGGGATGGCGTGCCACGCCTGGATAAACTTATCATTGATTACCTAGGAGCGGTAGACACGCCTTTAAATCGTGCTATGACACGTAAACATTTTACCGCTGCTGTAGCGCGCGTAATGAACCCCGGTTGCAAGTACGATTATTGCCTCATCGTTCAAGGTGTTGAGGGACTGGGAAAGTCAACGTTATTTAACACGATGGGCGGCGAATGGTTTAACGACAGCTTGACAACGACGGAAGGCAAAACCGGCATGGAAACGCTGCGGTGTGGATGGATAATAGAATTAGCCGAGCTATCAAGTATTAAGCGCAGCGACGTAGAACAGGTAAAAAACTATATATCACGTAGAGATGACATATATCGTGCTGCATACGGAGCTGTAGTAGAAAAGCACCCACGTCAATGCGTATTCTGTGGGACTACCAACGAAGACTATTTTTTAAAAGGGGATACCGGGAATAGGCGATTTTGGGTTATCTCCACTGACGAATCACTTCGGCGGTATACTAATGAAGACTTGGCAGAAAATCGTAATCAGATTTGGGCCGAAGCCATGCAGCGATACAAAGATGGTGAAAAACTATATTTACCTAAAGACTTGGAGCAAGAAGCGAGACAAAGGCAAAAGGACTATGGAGATGATAATGACGACCCAATGCCGGGCACTTTAGCTGTATATTTAGATATGCTACTTCCTGCTGACTGGGATAGCTGGGATTTAAAGCGTCGACGTGCGTACATAAGTAATCCCGACCCGTTGGATGAAGTTGGAACTATCCGACGCAACAGGGTGTGCGCAGCAGAGTTTATTTGTGAGCGCCTGGGCCGAGATATGACGGATAAGGAATATAAATACTTGGCTCGTCGGGTGTGTAAGTTGTTGGATAGTATGCCAAATTGGGAACGTGTAAGTACGACTCACCATGCCGAAAAATTATATGGTAGGCAGAAAGGATTTAGACGAGTATTTCAAGTGCAGGATTTAGATGATAGTGATATATAAATGGCAACCGAACAGCGCAACCGAATAGCGCAACCAAGATATAAAAAATAAACGGCAACTTAAAAAGAAAAAATAAACGGCAACCGCAACCGAAATAAAAATCTTAGTTGACATGTTCAGTTGCCATTTAAAACGCTTAAAATAAGTCTTTTATAGTATTAGCAACTAAAGCAACTATAAAAGTATATTAATTATAAAAGTTATGTTATATGATAGTTTTTATATAAAAATTAAGTAAAACACACAATCACGCAAAGTTACGCGCGTACGCGCGAGAGTTTACGCCATAAAAAATAAAGAAAATGAAGAAAGAAATAGCAAATATAGTTAACCACTCCGAAGTATCGGAAAAAGCGATAGAACGTTATTTAGTGGACGAAGTAAAAAAAATAGGGGGCGTGTGCCTTAAATATTCTAATCAGAATGTAGCCGGCTATCCGGATAGGTTGCTATTGCTTCCTGGTCCGAGAACAATTTGGGTAGAACTGAAAAGTAAAGGCAAGCATACTACCACTTTGCAAAATGTACGTATACGTACTCTTCAAAATCTTGGTTATTCCGTTTTTGTGTGTGATAACAAAGAATCAGTAGATAACGTAATTAAAACTTACAGAAATGGAATATAAACCGTACGATTATCAAAAAAAAGCAATACGGTGGGTGTTAGATCACCCACGCTGTACTCTCTTCATGCAAATGGGTCTTGGTAAGAGTTCAATTACTTTGACCGCCTTACAGGAACTTATAGACGACTGCGAAATTAATAGGGCGTTAGTAGTGGCGCCTAAAAAGGTAGCTGAAACGACTTGGACTACGGAGGCGCAAAAGTGGAATCACTTAAAGACCTTGCGAGTAGCCAAAGTAATGGGAACTGAAAAGCAACGTCGATTAGCCTTAGATCAAAAGGCAGACATATACGTTATCGGGCGTGATAGTTTCGTGTGGCTGGTAGGACTGTACGGCGGTATGCTCCCGTTTGATGTTTTAATTATCGATGAATTAACCAGTTTTAAATCGGCAAAGAGTGAAAGGTTCAAAGCTATGCGGATGGCGACACCTACAGTAAAGCGCGTTATAGGATTAACCGGTACACCCGCGCCTAATGGCTTAATCGATCTGTGGGCGCAAATGTACTGTATCGACATGGGCCAAAGACTTGGCAAAAGCCTATCAAAGTATCGAGAAACCTATTTCGAGACACATAAATGGAATAATATTATAGTCCGTTGCGATGTAAAGAAAGGTTGCGAGAACATTATCAAGACAAAGATCGAAGATATATGCTTATCTATGCAAGCGAAAGACTATCTACAGTTACCGGCACTGTTGACGCATACGATTAAAGTTGAATTATCGCCGTCCACTATGGCAGCCTATACGAAGTTCGAGAAAGACAAAGTTATAGAGTTTAACGATGCGCACGCCGGAGAACCGGCAAATGTGTTGGCAAACAGCGCAGCGGGTCTCATGAACAAATTAAGCCAATTCGCCAACGGCGCTATCTATGACGACGATAGAAATGTACACGAAGTACATAATGAAAAATTGGATAAGTTAGCAGAGATCATAGAAGCTGCCAATGGTAATAGCGTATTAGTGTTTTATCAGTATAAACACGATATAACGCGCATCGCCAAGAAACTAAAAGGATACAAAGTAGAGGCTTATAAAGACGAAAGGCAACTATTAGACTGGAATGCAGGAAAGATAGATGTGCTATTAGCGCATCCTGCAGCTACTGCTTTCGGGCTTAACATGCAAAAGGGTGGACACTATATAGTTTGGTTTGGGACAGGGTGGAATCTTGAATTATATCAACAGGCTAACGCGCGCCTACATAGACAGGGCCAACAATACCCGGTAACAGTATATAAACTATTATGTGCTAATACTGTAGATGAACGTGCTAATGCGGCATTAGATAATAAGACAGGCGTACAGCAAAGTCTATTGGATAGTCTCAACTATTTAACCCGTAAATACTGTATTTAGAACTGATTAAAAATAAAAAAACAATGAAAACAGGATTTATATTATTAGCTATGTGGATAATATCCGTAATAGTCACAATTATCGTTCAGGAGTATTTAAACAGAAAGCGATTTAACGGGGATGAAGGGTATACACCAATGCCGAGTGATAAAGAATCAATTCGTGATGTCCCCGATAAAATATATCTTCAAATAGGAGACGAAATACCAAACAGTGTCAATTTTAAAGACCTAGATGAAGTTACTTGGTGCGAGGATAGAATAAACGAAAATGACATTGAATATGTTCGCGTTAAAAAGAAAAATCATAAATGGCATTGGTATCTAGGGGCGCCAGGATAAAAAATAATTTAAAATAATAATATTATGAGTGTAAAAATAACGATCAGATTTAGTGAGAATATGGCTCTTAGAATTAAAGAGTTATCAAAAATTCACGGTAAAAGTCAAAGTGTAATAATAAAAGCGCTTTTGCTAAATAGTTTAAATGCTATCATAGATAAAGACGGAAACTATATAACTTCTCCTAGTCGAGATACCGTTTTAAGTCTAATAGCTAAAAATTATGCGAGACTTAAAGATGCGTGCAATGTGAATTCAAACGGAATTTATTGCTCTAAGAGCAAAGAAGATATTTTTGGAGATACCGTTCTTCTAGTTTCAAGAGACGAGGGAGCCTCAGCGATGACGGAAAAGGAATTAATAGAGCATTTTAAATACCGATATAACATGATTTTATATCAAAATATTCAAAATGAGAAGAAAAGAAAGGGGGTTAATTAATTATGCCGACAATCTACAAGCCAAAGAAAGAAAAGGAGAAACGTATTGATAATTACTACATTGAAAGGCAGAGAATATACAACTCGGAAAGATGGCGTAAACTGTCAGAATATAAGCGATCCGCAACGCCACTTTGCGAACTTTGTGAAGAAAAGGGGATAACTAGAGCCGCAGAAGATGTTCACCATGTTATTTCTTTCATGAAAGGACGCGATAGGGGAGAAAGGGAAGAGTTGGCTTACAATTACAATAACCTCATGAGTCTTTGCAAGGAATGTCACCAGAACATACATAATAAACGCGCATCTAAAAATTAAAAACGGAAAAAGGCGGCCAATCGGGACCGCCTTTTTGTTATATACTGATTTATTAATCTTCTGATACTTTAATAGTGTAGAAATAGTCATCACTACCTGAATCAACGTAATTTTCGTAAATTATAACGGTTATAGTGGTTTGCCAATCTCCGTTCATTTCTCCGTCAATCTGTAATTTTTGAATTGAATTCGAATAGTATTTTTCACCATCAAAAAAGTTTTTCAACTCTTCTTTACTACCTGCTGTGAAACCTTTCCGATTGAGTAGGCTAATTACTTCTTGTTCAACCTCTGATGTTGTTTTTGAGATTATCTCTTTGGCATTAATTAGATTTTTCATGATGTTTTACTTTTAAAATCGTTGCAATTTAATAAATATTTATTTGTCTATTCAATAATATGTGCTAAAATGCTATTGCATTTGCGAAAGTTATCATCTTTGCTACATTCTCAATATCGGGTTTAATTGTGACAAACGAATCGTTGTCTCTATCTGTGAACTCTATTCCGACTCTTTCGGCGTCTTCACGATAACAATATAGACCCATCCCGTAAAAGATACAATCTCTATAATTGATTTCATTACCTGTATTCGATTTGCTGATCATTTCAGCAGCTAATTTATTTGTTTCCATAATCATTTTGTTTTGTGGCGGGTTATTAACCCGCCTGGTTAAATCTTATTCTCTTTCTAGTGTTATCTCGTTTTCACCATTTGTATAATGTTGATACCAATAGCAATCCGATGTTTTCTTGTAGCCGTTAGCCTTTAGTTCTGATTCTAATTTCCACATTTCTTCGTTTGATGAGTATTTAATCGTTTTCATGATTTGTTTATTGAGTTGTGAATAAATTCTACTGCTTCCATTCTCGACATTGATAACTTCTTACTTACCACTGCTATCATGTTATCAACTTGTTCTTGAGTATTCAATCTGTCATTGACAAATTCAGCCATAATAAAAGTCTCAACGATGTTTCTTTTAATCTGATTTGCTTTCATGTTCTTATCTCCTATCTTTAATGATTTAATCTAATGATATATCTGTAAGAACCGTATTCAAGGTTCTTTTTATCAACGATGTTACGAGCTACTTTGATGCTTTTATAAACCTTTTCGCCGAACTCTTTAGTGATTGTGTCGTAAATATTGTAAGTCTTCATAATGTTTTATTGTTAGAGTGTATAATCGTAGCCAAACCCAACCAAATGCCAATTTCCATTTGCCAGCTTATATACTTTTTTATAAGTGGTTGATAACTTGTTTTTTCTAACTTCCATCGAATTGTATAATCTGTTCAATTCGATCGCGGCTTCCATTCTAGTTTTCATTTTAATATCTCCTATCTTTTAATTGTTATTTGTTCCTTTATTATGATACAAATGTAAATGAATTACTTTACATAAACAAATAAAAAGCAATAAATATATTGATATTTAACACTAATTAGTAAATGAATTACTTTACATACAATATATTAATGTATATTTGCGCCATAAACAACAAAAGAAGCAATGAATAGAATAAAGGAAGTGCTTAAAGAGCAATCAATGACGCTACAAGAACTTGCAGACTTATTGCATATAAGTAGGCAAGCATTGAGCTTGCAGATAAAAGGAAGCGCAAACATAAACACATACGAGCGTATAGCCTCTGTACTTAACGTACCAATGTGGCAACTGTTCTCATCTCCCAGTGAGGTACAAAGAGACATTGATATAATAGAGTGTCCCCACTGTCATAAGAGATTTAAGATAGTACCAATAGATTAGCACCGGCTTTCTTATAAGAGCGAGGACGTGATTGATTTACGCCCTCTTTTTTTATGTCTTCTCCGTGGAACAAAATGTTTCACAAGTGTTTATATATTTATTCATTTAGTATGCGTGGAACACCTGTGAAACATCTGTAGATCGTGAAACAAATTGTTCCACGGCGCAATAAATATTTATTCATTTTTTATGTGGGGAACAATTTGTTTCACGGGTATGGGGTCATTTTTTAATTTTTTGCCCTCGCCAAACCTCGCCCTAATCGAGTTTACACAAACAGTGTTTTTTGAAAAAAGCCAAAATGTAGCAAAATGTTAAAATTGCGTTTTTGTCGGACAAAAAAAATGTTTTCTTATAAAAACACATATCAGATGAAAGGCGTAATTTTTAAAATTCCGAAGACAATAAAGCACAAAGACGCTAGAAAAATAATATCTAGCTTTGTCAGAGACCTGAATAATAGAGGTGTTTTGTCTGAATATGACATTCCTAATCTTCACAGGATGGCAACGGCCTATGATTCTTATTTATCATGTGTGGATACTATTTCAAGAGATGGTATGACCATGACAAATATAAAAGGGGAAGAAGTGAAGCGCCCAGAAATGAATATTTTAAAAGAAAGTTGGTCGCAATACTTGGACCTTGCAAAGGAGTATGGATTTACTATGAAATCGAAAGGACAGATAAAAGCACTTTCTTCAAGTGACGATGAAGAATGTCCGATGGATTTACTTGTAAAAGAGATGAGATGATAAAGGGGTATTATAAATATGCCCAAGATGTCATAAACGGCGATGTTGTATGCGGTGAGTGGATAAAACTTGCCGCAAAACGTTTTTTTGATCTTATAGAAGATGATAGATATGAATTCAAGGAAGAAGAGGCTGACAAAGTTATAAACTTCTTTGGCATGCTCCATCATTTCACGGGAAGACATGCCGGTAAAAAATTCTTGCTTCAACCGTGGCAACAGTTTATAGTGGCTTCCATATTCGGAATTTATGTAAAATCTACAGGCAAGAGGCTGACAAATTATGTCTTTATAGAAATAGCTAGAAAAAATGGAAAGACTGCATTCGCTGCAGGGCTTTCTCTGTATTGTTTGATTTACGACGGAGAAAGCGACGCCGAAGTAGATTTGGCAGCAAATTCTAAAGAACAAGCA
>Ga0183101_1001057_pt1 | contig 15946 bp, 19 predicted proteins | sample Biomet3_FD_127790 | JGI IMG/M metagenome (GOLD analysis project Ga0183101, IMG submission 127790) | Microbial communities from bioreactor (seeded with sewage sludge) at LBNL, California, USA - Biofuel metagenome 3 | ecosystem: Engineered > Bioreactor > Anaerobic > Unclassified ... | reverse complement strand
ACTTTGTTGTCCATACGCTGACACCTTGGCTTGTCCGCATTGAACAGGCGATTGTGAAGGATCTTTTGCTGGAATCGGAACAGGACACCTACTTTCCGAAGTTTAACGTAGACGGCCTCTTACGGGGCGATTATCAAAGCCGGATGAGTGGGTACGCAACAGGAATCAGTAATGGTTTCCTTTCACCGAATGATGTCCATCGTTTAGAAAACATGGATCTGATTCCAGCAGAAAAGGGTGGCGATGATTACTACCTCAATGGTGGTTACGTCCGTTTGGAAGATGCCGGCAAGTCTGGTGCTGCCAGCACTGGTCAGGCAAGTGCCAATGGCACAGGTTCTGAAAACAAGAGTGCCGAAGGCACACAGAACAAGAATAAAGGGGCGAAGCCCCCGAGGAGGAAATGATGAAGAAGTTTTGGAATTGGATTCACGATGATAGCGGAGGTCGTGTATTGCGACTAGAAGGGCCGATCGATGAAGACTCCATCTGGGGTGATGAAGTAACTCCACTGGCATTCCGTCAAGAGCTCAATTCAGAAGAAGGCGATGTGACGGTTTGGATCAATAGTCCAGGTGGAAATGTCTTTGCAGCAGCTGAGATTTACACGATGTTGCAGGATTACCAAGGTGCTGTGACTGTCAAAATTGCATCGATTGCAGCGTCTGCTGCTTCAGTTGTTGCAATGGCGGGAACACAGGTATTGATGTCACCAACAGCACTTCTTATGATTCATGATCCAGCGACGATTGCAATGGGTAATACAAAGGACATGGAGAAGGCAATCAATACGCTGACTGAAGTAAAGGAAAGCATCATCAATGCCTATACCGCAAAATGTGGACTTTCCAGAAAAAAAGTTGCTGATCTGATGAGCAATGAAACCTGGATGAATGCAAAGAAAGCAGTGGAGCTGGGATTTGCAGATGAGATCCTGTACGAGGATAAGAAAGCCCCGGAGGAAGATCCTGAAGATCCAGAAGAACCCGAAGAAGACACTCAGAAGAAGATTGTCATTCCAGGTGCAGAGGCACATTTGTACTCCAGCCGGAAGATGGATCTGGCAATTCTGAATCGGCTTGTCACTGAGGCATCTGGTGATGAAGTAAAGCCAAAACCAGAAGAACCAAAGATCGGTATGAATGGTACTACCGCAGATGGCAGTATGCCATATGAGATTTTGAAACGACAGCTAGATTTCCTGAAATAAGGAACTAGCTGTTTTTTGTTACTCAACCTTTGAAGGAGGAAAAAACAATGAGTAAGATTATTGATTTGCGCAATAAGCGTAATACCCTCTGGGAGCAGACAAAAGCTTTCCTGGAGGAACACAGAGACGAGAATGGTCTCGTCGAAAGCTCTGCTGTAGAGCAGTACAACAAGATGGCTTCTGACGTGAAGGCACTTGGTGATGAGATCGAACGTCTGGAGAATCAGGCAGAGATTGATGCAAAGCTAGCCGCACCAACTTCAATGCCAGTACATGCAGACGTGAAGACAGGCAGCAAGAAAAACACTTCTCCAACAGCGACTGCAGAATACAGTGATGCATTCTGGAATATGCTGAGAAACCGTGGCAACTACGCTGAAGTCATGGATGCACTGTCTGTCGGTGAAGATCCAAAGGGTGGTTATACTGTCCCGGATGAATTTGAAAAGCAGCTGGTTGAATCCTTGGAAGAAAATGATATCTTCCGTTCTTTAGCTACTGTCATCAAAACATCTTCTGGCACAAGAAAGATTCCGATTGCGGAAGATTCTGGTGAAGCAAGCTGGATCGATGAAGGTCAGGAAATCCCAGAAGCAGATACTACCTTTGGCCAGACAACTCTTGGTGCCTACAAGATGGGCACAATGATTAAGATCTCCAATGAACTTCTGAATGATTCTGCCTTTGACTTGGCATCTTATATTGCACGTCGCTTTGGTGTGCGCATGGGTAATGCAGAAGAAAAAGCATTCTTTACAGGGGATGGTCAGAATAAGCCACTCGGTCTGCTTGCAGATACAGGTGGAGCACCCGTTGGTGTTACGGCTTCTACTCAGACCTCCGTAAAGTTTGACGAAGTCTTCCAGCTTTACTATGCACTGAAAGCTCCATACAGAAAGAACGCACAGTTCCTCTGCAATGAAGCACTCCTGCTGCAGTTGATGACCCTGAAGGATAAGAACGACAACTACATCTGGAAACCATCTCTGGAAATTGGGAAACCAAATACACTGCTTGGCCGTCCATTGGTAACAAGTTCTTATATGCCTGCAATTGCCGCAAGCGCGAAAGCACTGGTCTTTGGTGACTACAGTTACTACTGGGTTGCTGATCGTCAGAGCAGAACCTTTAAGAGACTGAATGAGCTGTATGCTCGTACAGATCAGGTTGGCTTTATTTCTACGCAGAGAGTAGATGGCAAGCTGATCCTTCCTGAAGCAGTCCAGGTTCTGCAGATGAAGGCAACAGTCTAAGGAATGAGGTGAGTGATCGTGGCATTGATATCGCTTGATGAAGCAAAGGAGTATCTGCGAGTTGACTCGGCTGATGAGGATGCCACGATCAGCATCCTCTTATCTTCAGCCTCACGACTTTGCCAAGACGTGGGTAGATTAACGGAAACACAATGGGCTGTCATTAATTCTGATGCTGAAAGCACAGATGCATATACCAAGGATGAACTTTTAGCAATTCGGGAAACGCTCAAAGTCGCAATTCTTTATGCACTTGCTTATTTGTTTGAACACCGGGAAGAGGCAGATCATCATGCATTGCAACTAACACTGCGATCGATCTTGTTTGCGATCCGGGAGGGAGTCAATGAATGAATATTGGTGATCTTCGCGTTCGGATTCAGATTCAGAAACATACAGTAGTTGTGGATCAGTATGGAAATCATTCCAATGGGTGGACAGATTACTTTTCTTGCTGGGCCACAATTGGCACAAGCACCGGATCTGAAAGTGGCGATACTGTTATTAACTCGGAAGAGTCTCTTGATTTTACCGTTCGCTATTCTAAGGAAACAAAAGCTGTGGAATCCACAAAGTATCGGATCCTTACCGATGGGAAAATCTATAACATCTCTTACGTGAATCCAATGGGGCAGAAGCATAACAGCTTGAAGTTTAACTGCAAGTTGGAGAAGGGCAAAGTATGAGCCAGAATGTTTCGATCGATAATATGGACGATGTCATTATGAAAGAGCTGGAGAAGTACGCAAATCTCGCTACGGATGATATGAAGGATGCGGTCAAAGATACTGCAAATTCGGTAAAGAAAGATATCGAGAGTTCTGCACCGGTCCTCACTGGCCGCTATAAAAAGAGCTGGCGAATCAAGAAAATACGTGAGAATGCAAACAGTCTAGATGTTCTCGTCCATTCAAGCAATCGTTATCAGCTGACCCATTTATTGGAATTTGGCCATGCAAAACGTGGTGGAGGTAGAGTGGCAGGGAAGCCGCATATAGAACCTGCTGCAGAAAAAGGAGAGCAGGACCTTATCAAAGCGATCGAGGAGAAGTTGAAATGAAATACGAGGATGTGATGGCCATGTTAACGGAGTGTAATCTGCCGTTTGCCTATGACCATTTTGCGGAAGGAGAATCGCCTGATCCTCCTTTTTTAGTTTTTCTCTTTCCAGGCACTGACAACATGTTCGCGGATAACCAGGTCTACTACAAAGTGAATGAGCTAAACATTGAACTCTACACCGATAAGAAGGACCCGGAAATCGAAACTCAGATCGAGGATGTCCTAGCAGCTCATGAGGTTGCTTATGAAAAGACAGAAACATGGATTGAATCCGAAAAGATGTATGAAGTGCTTTATCAAACAGAAATATAGAAGGAGGTCATAGAAATGACTAATACAAAGAATAAGGTGAAGTTTGGTCTGAAGAATTGTCACTATGCAACTACGACAATTGCCGAAGACGGAACCATCACCTATGGCACACCGAAAAGTCTGCCGGGCTCTGTCAGTCTGGCACTGGATGCAGAAGGCGAGAATGATCCATTTTATGCGGATGATTCCGTATACTACATGATTAGTAATAACAATGGTTACTCTGGCGATCTTGAACTTGCCCTTGTGCCGGAAGAGTTCTTGAAGGATATCCTGAAAGAAATCGAAGATGCCAATGGTGTCCTGGTTGAAAACAAAGATGTGGAGCCGGCGCATTTTGCACTGCTCTTTGAGTTCACAGGCGATCAGAGAAAGATCAGGCATTGCCTGTATTACTGCAGTGCAACTAGACCATCTATGGAAGGTGATACCACCGAGGATAAAACATCCGTAAAGACGGAAAAGCTGTCTCTTACAGTGTCTCCACTTCCAAGTGGCGTCGTTAAGGTCAAGACAGGTACAAATACATCCGAAGCAATCTATAACGATTGGTATAAGGCTGTATATGAACCAAAGGCTCCAACAGCAACAACAACTACTACCGGTGATACAACAGCCGGAGCATAAATGATATGCAGGCAGGGAAGTAATTCTCTGCTTGCATCTTTTTTAGGAGGATGAAGAAATGGCAGTAACGAAAACAATTGAGATTGATGGAATTCCAGTGACGTTTCGGGCTTCAGCAGCAATCCCAAGATTATACAGAAATCAATTTCACCGGGATATCTATAAAGATCTATCAGTGCTTGAAAAGAGTATTGATAAGAGTGAAAAGGAAGATGGTGATCTGGATTCCTTCAGCTTGGAACTCTTTGAGAACATTGCTTGGCTTATGGCAAAACATGCAGATCCAGTGAACGTGGCAAAGACACCTGATGAATGGCTGGATCAGTTCAATACCTTCTCGATCTATGAAGTCCTGCCACAGATCATATCTCTTTGGGGCTTAAATGTTGAGCAGCAGGTCGAGTCTAAAAAAAACTTCATAAAACAGATCGAGAAATGACAACACCGCTGTTCTTGTTACGGTGTGTTCAACTCGGTCTGTCGATTCGTGATCTTGACCTTTTGACCATTGGAACCGTTAATGATATGTACACGGAGATGGGGAATGACAGCTACGACTATTCTGAGGTAGCTACGCAGGATATGATGGATCGGTTCTAACTATTATTGTGGTACAACGATCTACGCAATAAAATTCCGAAGTAATATGGGATCTTAATATTATTGCATAGATATCAAAGAATTTTGCAATATAATTAGAAATAATAAAAGGGGGGATCATTGTGAGCTTTAAAGATGAACTGAAAAACGAGATTCAAAAGAGTAATGATATAAAGTCAAAAAGGGATAAATATTTGGATCCAGCTTTTATTGATGACATGGTAGAAAAAGCATGCAAAGAAAATTTTGAACACCGCTTTACCATGAAAACCATGGTTCTCAATGACATCAAAAGTAAGCATTTGGCTGAAAAGGCAAAAAACGGCGTAATTGAAGATGATATATATCTTGGAGTGTCTCCAAGATCTGGGCTAGGACGCGGCATGGATTTATCACAATTCTTAGGCGAAGCAGCAAAAGATAGATTTCTTGGACTCAACAAGATACAAAATCAATATGGTAGTTTCGATATGGTTGATTTCTCTGATAGTGGAATTGATTATAGATGGAGCTTTATATCTGATTCCCTTTTTTCATGTAAAACTCAAAAGAACCTTCTGAACCCAATTGGTAAAATGATGGTATATTGGACGCCATTTGGTCAAAAGCGTATTGATGATATAAAAAAAGATGCTGATAAAAATGGAGTCAATGTCAGCTTTTATGCCATAGTTTGCGGGACTATGTCAGGTCATACACAAGCGTTTGAAAAAAGAATAGATGTGTTCAATAAATTTGTTGGAATATCACCAATTGATGTTAATAATGTAAGTCGTGTTACTCTCTATTTACACTATTCGATAAAAGTATAAGTATTTAAAAATTCGTACACTGTTTTAAACATTAATCGGAGTTTTGATTTAGCAAGCTGTTGTAAAAACTGAATGTCTATTATCAGGCACTTTCACAGAGATGTGAAGGTGCTTTTTTCGTACTCAGAAAGGAGGCGGTCATCGTGGCAGATCGAATTAAAGGAATAACAGTAGAGATCGGTGGCGATACCACTGGCCTTTCAAAAGCATTAGCCGGAGTTAATCAGGAAATAAAGAATACTCAGTCACAGCTTAAGGATGTTAATAAACTGCTGAAGCTTGATCCAACTAACTCAACTCTGATCGAACAGAAATTCAAGTTACTTGGTCAGTCTGTAGATGAGACAAAGAAAAAGCTGAATGATCTGAAATCGGTACAGGATCAGATGGATGCAGGTCTGAAGAACGGATCAGTCACCCAGCAACAGTATGATGCATGGCAGCGTGAGATCGTTGCTACGGAACAGGAACTGAAGAACCTGGAGAAGGAATGTAAGATCACAGATTCTAGTATTGCCGCAACACTGAAACAGGCTGGTTCAAAGATGCAGGAAGTTGGCGGAAAGATCAGCGATGCTGGTGAAGGTATCACAAAAGGTGTAACAGTTCCTATCGTTGCCATTGGGACAGCTTCACTGGCTGCATTCAAAGAAGTCGATGATGGCTTGGATACCGTAGAGCAGAAGACGGGTGCTAGTGGAGCTGCACTGGATGAAATGAACCAGATGGTAAAGGATCTGGCCACAGAGATTCCAACCGCCTTTGCTACAGCAGGTGCTGCAGTTGGTGAAGTGAATACTAGATTCAAACTTTCTGGTGATGCACTGGATCAACTGTCTGGTAAGTTTATCAAGTTCTCACAAATCAATAACACTGATGTATCCACATCTGTTGATAATGTCTCAGGTGTATTGAATGCCTTTGGACAGGATAGTTCCAATGCCGGAGATCTGTTGGATGCACTTAATGCAACAGGGCAGGCAACAGGTATCGATATGGGTACTCTTGCTAGCTCACTTCAGTTGAATGCAGTACAGCTCAAAGAAATGGGATTGAACTCCCAACAGGCGGCCGGCTTCATGGGCATGGTTGAAATGTCCGGTCTTGATACATCGGCTGCAATGATGGGTTTGAAAACAGCAATGAAGAATGCCACAAAGGATGGTCAGACATTAGACCAGGCAATTGCGAAATTCTCAGAAACTATGAAAGGAAATGGCACAGAAACTGAGAAACTACAGGCTGCCTACGATCTTTTTGGTAGTAAGGCCGGTGCTGCTATTTATAACGCCGCATCAACAGGAAAACTGAACCTTGAGAATCTATCTGGCTCACTGGGTAACTTCTCTGGAAGTGTTGAAAATACATTCAATCAGACCTTAGATCCAATTGACCAGTTCCAGATGAGCATGAATAGCCTGAAGGAAACAGGAGCGGATATCGGCAACTCGTTAGCGACTGTCCTGGCACCTGTCCTGAAGGATATTTCAGGAGCTTTGAAGACCTTCTCAGAGATTTGGAACAGTATCCCAGAACCAGTGCAAAATACGATCATCAAGATTGCTTTACTTGCGGCGACCATTGGACCGTTGCTGGTTGCTGGTGGCAAGGTCATCAGTTCGGTTGGAACAATTACCAGTGCGATTGGAAGTTTGACGACTTTCCTGGGCATTGGTACTGCGGCCACGACAGCAGCCGGAACAGCGGCCACAGCAGCGGGAACTGCAGTAGGTGCAGCATCTATACCACTTCTACCAATCATCGGCATCATTGCGGCAATTATCGCGGCAGTTGTTGCTATTATTGCCATCGTGAAGAACTGGGGTGCAATTACCGATTGGTTTAAGGGTGTATGGTCTGGATTCTGTGATGGAATTCAGACTGCCTGGACTGCCGTTGGCGATTTCTTTACTCAGACCTTGCCGAACTTCTTCTCTGATGTTGGCCAGAAATGGTCGGATGGTTGGAACACGATCAAAACAAATGCGGGAAACATCTGGAATGACATCAAAACCGGTGTCGGTAATTCAATCGACAATATCAAAACCAACGTGGGGAACGGACTAGATAACGTGAAGCAATCCTTCTCAGACAAGTTGTCTGCCGCCCACGATACGGCGGCTTCCATCATGGAAAATATCAGGGGTGCTTTCAGCGACAAAATGAGCGCTGCTAGAGATGGCGTTTCCAATGCAATCGATGCGATCAAGGGTTTCTTTAACTTTGATTGGCATTTACCAGAGATCAAGCTGCCTCATTTTTCTGTTGAGGGGAGCTTCTCGCTTGATCCACCATCCATTCCTCATATCGGTATTGATTGGTATAAGAAGGCAATGGGTGATGGCATGATATTAAGCAGTCCTACAATCTTTGGAGCACAAGGTGGTCAGTTGCTTGCAGGTGGTGAAGCAGGACCAGAAGCTGTAGTAGGTGTTGGTTCCTTATCATCGATGATTCAGAATGCTGTGGCGGTTCAAACTGGTCCGATTGCCAGTGCCATTACTGCAGCTTTGAATAATGCAGATGGTGGGGATATCACAATTCCGGTATATATCGGAAATGAGCACATTGATACCATCGTTGTTAAAGCGTCACAACGAGTAAATTACAGATCAGGAGGTAGATAAATGCTAGACAAGTATCTTAAATTTGATGGCGTTCAGATACCTAACCCCACTTCATATGCTGAAGATTCGGATACCATTGACAATCAATATGAGACTGAAGCTGGTGGACTGAATGTATCGGTTACACGATATGATCGGCTCCATGTTTCAGTCTCTTTTGATGTTTCATCTACTTGGGCTAAAAAGCTCAAAGATTACAGCAAAAAAGACACTGTTACAGTCACATTGATTGATTTATCACTGGACGCAGAAAGTGATCACACGATGATCATCCGAAACTTTAAATCAAAGTTAGTTGAACATTCAGAACATACGCAACGCACAAATGGTTTATGGAATGTTTCCTTCGAACTTCAGGAGCTTTAGGTTATGTATACCGTAAGTGATGCATATAAAATTGCCATGAAAAAGCCTGTTCAGCAATTCCGTTTAACAGGCACAGTAGGAAAAACCCAATTTACCGATAGTAATATTCTGAAAGGATCTTTTTCAATCACAGATCAATGTTGTGATGAATCATCTATCTTGATTGGCCAAGTCTATATCGGTGAACTGAGCGCAACCTTTCTCAATCTGGATATTCCAAGATATGGATGGAAAGGTCTAGTTATCACACCATATTGCGGATTGAAGTTAGCAGATGGAACCTTTGAGGATATACCTTTAGGAATCTTTACGATTGAGGAAGCAAAATGGACACGCACAGGTGTTGTTATCAAAGCCTATGATAATATGGCCAAATTTGACAGGCCATTTACAGTACCACAAACTACTGGCCATATCTATGATTTGATTGCGATGGTTTGTACAGACTGTGGTATTGAACTGGGAATGAGTCAAACTGAATGCGAGGCCCTTACGAATGGAACGGTCGACCTCTCTATCTATTCCGAAAATGACATTGAAACATACCGTGATCTGGTTTCATGGCTTGCTCAGACAAGTGCTTGTAATGCAATCATCAATCGAGAAGGTAAGTTGATATTCAAGCCTTACAATCAGACTGTTGTAGATGCCATAGGAAATGACCATCGGTTTACTGGTGGGTCATTTTGTGACTATGAAACAACATATACCGGTCTATCCTGTGTAAATAGAGCAACTAGCGAAACAAAGTATTACCATGTAGAAACCGATACAGGACTTACGTACAACCTCGGAAACAATCCTCTTCTTCAATATGGACTGGAGGATGTAAAAGATACACTGAGAACAAACATACTGACGGCACTCCAAGCAATCAAATATGTGCCATTCAGTATTTCCATGATTGGCAGTCCATCATATGATTTAATGGATGTTTTCATATTTAGTGATGGTATAGCGGATGCAGAAAAGCTCTATTGCATGACCAAGTTCACCTTCAAATACAATGGTCTCTATGAAATGGAGGGCGTTGGCGCTGATCCATCCTTGTCCAATGCACGTAGTAAAACAGATAAGGATATTTCTGGACTGGCCTCGAATACAAGTGCTAACCAGTTGATTTTCTATTCCTTTGTAAACGCAGAAAAGATCACCCTTCGTAAAGACAGCGATGTTGATATTTTATCCATCACTTTTGCCTCAAACTCGGATGAAGCACAAGTTTCCGTCTGGTGGGAGGCAAAACTTGATGTCATATTTGATGATTCTTATACGTTTACTGTCACCAACTCCACAACTGACGCTCTATCCGCAAGCAACATCAGAATTGCCGCAACTCGAAATCTTGCGACCTGTGAAGCTACTTATCTAGTCAGTGGAAATGTTCAAACTTATCATCCGATCATCACTTGGGATGAAGCTGGCACTCATACTATTCATCTTGGATACTATATAGGCAACATTAAGTCGGGCCATACATATACATTTACCGTAAGGCTAAAAATGGTGAATTGTTCTGCAACGGCTGCTGCTGAAGATGTACACGCGTTGCTGAGCGGTACTGGCTTAGCTGGCAAGGTCAATTGGGATGGTACCCTTACCCTTGAGGATACATTTGAAATGATCAATTTCATTCCTGAAGGATTTGCAATTGGGTCTTTTGTAGATCAGGTCCAGATTGCCACTTCTAGTGTAAATTATCAGCCTGTTCTTTCTGACAATTTCAATATCCTTCAATTAGGCACAACAAATGATCTATTGCTCAGTACATTGGCCGATGATTTATTGCTTGCTATCGTAAAAACCAACTTTATAGTTTCTAGCACCAGAGGCGACCCTCAATATAGCTCATATGTGATCATCAATACGGACAGTGCCTTCTTACTGAAAACATCTGATTATCTGTATTCGGGTGTTCAAGGCACAATTGATTCCGGCTTCATATCAGAATTTGATGTACCTGTAGATCAATATCAGGACATTACGGAGGTGATTTACAAATGAGCAATTATTCATCAATTGCAGATTTAGTTGCTAACGTAGATAACGCCACACATGTCATTAACAACACAGCCCATGACGATGATACAGTTACTGTTGCCAGTGGGATTGATTGGTTTACGTTTAACAATGTCGTTGTTACCAATCTATATGTTTCTGGAAACTCCTGGGTAGGACTTGGCACAAGTGCGGAAGCTAGTAGCATCAAAGTTGATCGCAGAGATACGAAATTGTGGGACTTTTGGACAGAAACCGGTGTAGTTGGCGATCATGTTACCTTCCGATTCCTTCGCTTCCGATGGAGTGGATATTCCTATTACAGCTCGACATCGGCTTCTAACAAGCTGATTTGGGATTGTGTATTGCTTGATAATAGACAGATCTTCTTGAATATTGTCAGTTGGCCAACATCTTATACAGATGGCACAAATGCGCTAGTGACTGCCAACACTTGTACTTATGTCCCATCTGTTGCAGCAACAAAATTCACATTTACTAGATCGGATAATGCAGGCACAAGCTGGACTGTTGCTTCAGGAATGAATGAGCCTTCATATGCACGGGTCTTATATTTGTATAGCGATTATCAAAGCTACATCTATTACTTTTCATCAACAGACAATACACTCACAAAGATTGACGGAATCACAAGAGAAACAATCAATGCGCAGACCTTTATAGACCATGGTAGCAGTGATGCAGCTCCATGGTCTTTATTGAAGGTACAATTAACTCACCCTGTGATCTTGAAATGGACCGACTCAGCAAGTCCAAAACAGATCAATATCACGCTTGCCGGTATTCCTGTTGCACAAATAATCACTACATTTGCAGATATGAACGACACAACAATCAAAGGGATCAAATCAATAACGTCAGTCTATGAAGGCAATATTTCAATCTGTTACAGCTATGACAATGTCACCTGGACAGATGATGTCCTTATGGCAGACTTCTTGTTGACTGATGTAGCAACCTTATATGCAGGACTAACAGCTGAAAAGAAGATTTATTTCAAGGTTAAGCTCAATGATGCTACTTCGCGCTTCACCAATCTAGTCATCGAGTATATCAACTAAGAAAGGAGATTATATGTTACATGGTCATACCAAAATAGAATTAACAAATGTGGAGGATGGTACAACGCAAAAAGTTGAATCAGATAATATGTTCACCAATGCATTGAATACGATCTTCAACAAGCACGGAATTGAAGGCGCATATAATTCAAGTCCCTATGAAAAGCTGCTGCCACTATCAGAAAAAGGACTTCGAGGAATTCTTCTATTTCCTGTAACACTTGAAGAATCTGTGGATAACATCTATCCCAAGACTGCCTTCAAAGCTCATGCAGGTAGTAGCACTGATGTCGGTAGTGATGTCACAAAAGGAGCATACAATGCCACAGAATCTGGAGCTATCACAAATGGATATCGCTATGTCTGGGATTTTACCACATCACAAGGAAATGGAACGATTGCCTCAGTTGGCTTGACTAGCGATATTTTTGGCAATGATACCATGAACACAGATGCCTCTACTTTTGTGGGTGGCAATCGTGGGCTCAGTGTTTCAGGAGAAAGAATTGACCCAGTCCCACCTGGGAGTGGATCATCAGGAAGTAACTATAATTATTTCCCAAATTGCTGTGTTATTGAGCGCACAAAAGATTATGCAATTATCGCAGCTCCTGCAAGTAAATCTGGGGTAAATTATATCGGTGAATTGGCACTGATTAAGGTGAGATACCCTTTGAATGCACTGAGATTCGATAGTCCATTAAATTTGTCCTTTACTATTCAGAAAGAAATACCATTAAATGAATCCATCGAATATGCAAATGCTTTCTATCATAATTCCCTTGTATATCTTGCAAGTCGTAAAGATGATACAACTTTGTATCTTATGAAGATTGACCTAACCACAGAAACAGTTACTAAGGATGTGATTACCATTCCAAATCTCACAAAAAACATTCGAAATCATAACTCATTCTATAAAAATGGCTATTTCTATTTCATGCGTAAAGACGCAACAACTTACTACTTAACAAAGTTGAATCTATCTAATTACGCAGACATGACAGATATAGTGACAAGTACTACTTCGGATGGCTCAATGCAGTATATCGAACGTACTAAAACTGCCCGAATCTCTAAGGTAGGGATATTATTTGAAGATGACACCCTATTTGAGAGTCCATTTGTTATCGGGAAAAGCTCACTTGGACAGGATCAAATGAACACGAGTGAAATCATGATAAATGGCTTCTTCGCATTATCCTTCTATCCATATCCAAATAGTAGTTATTCTAGTTATATATTTTTCGATTTCTATGAGACTTTGATTGCAGGATATCTTGCAACAATCAACAATCTTCCATCACCTGTCACAAAGACAGCAGCCCAAACAATGAAAATCACCTATACGGTAACGGAGAGCTAAGGAGGCTCTTTTTTTATGGAAACTATGAATGGAATTGATATCTCCAACTGGCAGGCAGACTTAGATCTGTCTGCTATTTCTTTTGACTTTGTCATCATCAAAGCAACCGAGGGCATCGGCTATGTCAGCCCTAGCTGCGATAGGTTCTTCCAGAAAGCATTAACAATGAATAAGCCGATTGGTTTCTATCACTTTGCACGTCCTATGAATGATGCGGTAGCAGAAGCAGACTTCTTTGTGGAAAATACAAGGAACTACTTTGGAAAGGCGGTGCCTGTTCTTGACTGGGAAGCAGAGAATAAATGGGACGTTGCATGGGCAAAGAGGTGGCTTGATGAAGTTGCAAGACTGACCGGTGTAAAACCAGTCATCTATATGTCCGAGTCTATCGTGAACTATTATGATTGGTCTCCGGTTGTGAATGCAGACTATGGTCTTTGGGTAGCCAAGTATCTCGACTACGTTCCAGATGCCAACTATGACATGTCCAATGCCGGCAATACACCGAATGTATCTTACTGGCCATTCTATTGCATGTGGCAGTGGACCAGCGTTGGCCGTCTTGACGGCTACGGTGGAAACCTGGACTGCAATGTGTTTTACGGGGACAGGATTGCCTGGGATAAATATGGTGGCATTTCAGATACACCGGTCCTGCCTGATCCAGCACCAGTGGTGCCACCGGTGGTGGAACCTAAGCCGACTGAGGATGAGATTGCGCAATACATCACAGAAGGTTCGCATGGTTGGGCTGGTGTCTATGGTGAAGAGAGATGGACTAAATTGGCCACTCTTGGCTATGACGCAGCATCAGTACAGCATAAAGTCAACTGCATCATGGGTGCTTCTACACCGGTGGCTGAGTACTGCACCGTGCAGTCTGGAGACACCTTGTCTGGAATTGCGGCAGCCTACGGTACTACCTGGCAGAAGTTACAGAGCATCAATGGAATCGAAAATGCGAATCTGATCTATCCAGGTCAGTCTATTCGCGTCAAATAAGGAGGACATATGGTCGATACATTACAAGCATACATGGTGGCAGCAATGGCAATTGAAGGTCTGGTTTCCTGGGGTCAGACAATCTTTGTGGATAAGAAGTTCCAGTGGCAGATTCTTGTCTCACTTGGGCTGAGCTTCTTGCTGGTCATTGACTTAAAGCTGAATCTCTTCACAGTTCTGGAAATCAATGAAAGCTATCCGTGGGTAGGAATCTGCCTGACAGCAATTTCCATCAGCCGTGGCACAAATTATTTCTATGAGCTATATAGTCGGCTGATCAATTGGAAAGAGAATAAGTCAGAATGAGCTGGTTCAATCCTTTCTTTACTGCCATCTTGTCTGGTCTTGCCGGTTGGCTGATTGCAGACCTCAGGGCAGTATCAAGAAAGTACAGAGAAACACAGCAGAAAAGCACTTCAGAAGCGGATGCCATTCGAGATGGTGTCCGCTGTCTGCTTCATAGTAAACTGTTCGATTTTTATGCGGAGTACAAGGATGCACCATCATTACCTACACAGACCTGGAAAGAAATCGATCGGGTATATGAAGCCTATCATGCTTTAGATGGCAACGGAACCGGATCACGTATCTATGAAGCACTTAAAACAAAACCATTGGAACCAGAAGATAAATGAGGCAACTGAGTCATTCGTGACTTGGCTGCCTCTTTTTTATGAATTAATGAGGGGTTGATTTTCTCGGCATGGAATAGAGGAATGGATATGTTTCCTCACAAGGAGAACGAGAATATGCAAGTGACGAAGATCGACACACCGCAGCCAGAGGTCATACGGCCAGAGCATGACCTTACCAAGGAGCAACTTATTAAAGAGTTGAATTATATGAGAGCACAGAAGATGACAGAGAAGATGCTCAAAAAAGGAGTCATCACTAAAGAGGAGTATGCGTCAATCATGGAAGAGAACAAAGAAGTGTTCTCTCCGCTTCTTGCATCAATACTCTGATCTGGACTTGCTATGTAAAAAAATTGACGGGAGTATGCAGATGCGATCATGCATTAGACCAAGTGTGCATGAGAACTATGGAGGAGGGTAGAACATGCAAGTACATGAAATCAAGGTGCCTGCTTTTGAAGTCATCATTCCAGAACATCTGCTTACTGAAGAACAGCTGAAGAATGAATTGGAATATCTCATGGCTGAAAAGCGGGCAAAGATGATGTTCTCAATGTGCATGATCAATGATGTTCAGTTCAAATGGATCATGGCAGAGAGCCGTCAAGCATTTAAGCCAATATTGGCAGCTATTTATTGATATAGGACTTGCTATATCAAAACTATTACGGGAACATACACATACCGAAAGGAGACGATGATATGAAGACAGTTAAGAGGATAGAAGCTACTGCTGTGCTTCCACAGAAGAAAAAGATCCGTGTTGCTGCATATTGCCGTGTCTCCACAGATGCAGATGAACAATTGGTCAGTCTCGAAACACAGAAGAGCCATTACCGTCAGCATATCAATTCAAATCCTGACTGGGAGTTCGCAGGACTTTACTATGACGAAGGCATATCTGCTACGAAGACAGATAAACGGCTTGCTCTCCAGCAGATGATCAGTGACTGCGAAGCAGGCAAGATCGATTACATCGTGACCAAGTCATTGA
>Ga0183101_1000553_pt2 | contig 15964 bp, 15 predicted proteins | sample Biomet3_FD_127790 | JGI IMG/M metagenome (GOLD analysis project Ga0183101, IMG submission 127790) | Microbial communities from bioreactor (seeded with sewage sludge) at LBNL, California, USA - Biofuel metagenome 3 | ecosystem: Engineered > Bioreactor > Anaerobic > Unclassified ... | reverse complement strand
GTGAATACAACAAAAAAACCCTACATATGACCGTTTTTCAGTCATACATAGAGCTTTATTTTTTCGAAACTTTTTTATAATTTTCTTAAACTATTTTGAAGTTTCGAAAGTTTATTTGAAATGAACAATTTTCAGACTATTTAGCTAATGCTTCTTGAACAGCAACAGCTACAGCAACAGTCATACCAACCATTGGGTTGTTTCCTGCTCCGATTAATCCCATCATTTCAACGTGAGCTGGAACTGATGAAGATCCTGCGAATTGTGCATCTGAGTGCATTCTTCCCATAGTATCAGTCATACCATAAGAAGCTGGACCTGCAGCCATGTTATCTGGGTGAAGAGTTCTTCCTGTACCACCACCTGATGCTACTGAGAAGTATTTCTTACCTTGTTCGATACATTCTTTCTTGTATGTTCCTGCAACTGGATGTTGGAATCTTGTTGGGTTAGTTGAGTTACCAGTGATTGATACGTCAACTCCTTCTTTATGCATGATTGCAACACCTTCTCTAACGTCGTCAGCACCGTAACATCTTACTTTTGCTCTTTCTCCGTTTGAGTATGCTTTTTCTTTAACTACTTTAACTTCTCCAGTGTAGTAGTCAAATTGAGTTTGAACATATGTGAAACCATTGATTCTTGAAATGATGAATGCAGCATCTTTTCCAAGACCGTTTAAGATAACTCTTAACGGTTCTTTTCTTACTCTGTTAGCTTTTTCAGCTATTTTAATAGCACCTTCAGCAGCAGCAAAGCTTTCGTGTCCTGCTAAGAATGCGAAACATTTAGTTTCTTCTCTTAAAAGCATAGCTCCTAAGTTTCCATGTCCTAAACCAACTTTTCTGTCGTCTGCAACAGAACCTGGGATACAGAATGCTTGTAATCCTTCTCCGATTGCTTCAGCAGCATCAGCAGCCTTAGTGCAACCCTTCTTTATTGCTATAGCAGCACCTAAAACGTATGCCCATCCAGCGTTTTCGAATGCGATTGGTTGAGTTTCCTTAACGATTGTATATGGATCTACTCCAACTTCAGCACAAACTGCTTTAGCATCTTCCATAGTTTTCATTCCGTATTTTTCTAATACTGGAGTGATTTGGTTAATTCTTCTTTCATAACTTTCAAATAATGCCATTTTAAAAATCCTCCTTTACAAATAATTATTTATGTCTTGGGTCTAATAATTCAGCAGCGTCAGCAACTCTTCCGTATTGACCTTTAGCTTTTTCTAATGCTTCGTTAGCATCCATGCCTTTAGCAATGCTTTCCATCATTTTTCCTAAGTTAACAAACTTATATCCGATGATTTCTTTATCTTCGTCTACAGCAACTTCAGTAACATAACCTTCAGCCATTTCTAAGTATCTTGGTCCTTTAGCTAAAGTTCCGTACATAGTACCAACTTGAGATCTTAAACCTTTTCCTAAATCTTCAAGTCCTGCTCCGATAGGTAGTCCACCTTCTGAGAATGCAGTTTGAGTTCTTCCATAAACGATTTGTAAGAATAATTCTCTCATAGCTGTGTTTATAGCGTCACAAACTAAGTCTGTGTTTAATGCTTCTAATATAGTCTTTCCTGGTAATATTTCTGAAGCCATAGCAGCTGAATGAGTCATTCCTGAACATCCAATTGTTTCAACTAACGCTTCTTGGATTATACCATCCTTAACGTTTAATGTTAATTTACAAGCTCCTTGTTGTGGTGCACACCAACCTATTCCGTGAGTTAATCCTGATATATCAGTTACTTCTTTAGATTGAACCCATCTTCCTTCTACAGGAATTGGCGCTGATCCGTGATTAGGACCTTTAGCAAGTACACACATTTCTTCAACTTCTTTTGAATACATCATATATTTTTGCTCCTCCCTAATTAATAGATAATTACAAATTATTAAATCTTATTTCTAAGTTTAAAATTGTAGTTGGGCATAAAATAACCCAGTGGGGCACTTTTCCCTATTCCTATTCTAGCAAATGATTTGATTCCCCACAACCTTTATTTAAAAATTTATGCACATTTATCTACTTTTATTTGAAAATCCGAACTACAAATGAATAAAAATCTTATATTAACTTTAATTAGATAAAATTTTGTCTAATACTTTCATTATGTATTTTTATATGGATATTATAAATTAATTTTCCAAAAATAAAAATAAATTAAAAATACCTATTGAAATATTCTTTAAGACATGGTAGAATAATTTTTGTCAGTTTACATGCCGCTGTGATGGAATTGGCAGACGTGGTGGACTCAAAATCCTCTGGTAGTGATATCGTGCCGGTTCGAATCCGGCCAGCGGCACCATTTTTTTTGGTGGATTGCTGTATTACTTGGTTTAAATACCTTGTAGTACAGCTTTTTTTATGCGTTTCCCACTTCTGCAACAAATCCTACATTTACCAGTAATTAATCTTCTAAACCCTGTAATCATGGCATTTATAGCGTTTTGTAATATTCTAGTTATAAATCCATCTTACCTTAATATTTTCCTTTTGGGCATTAAATAATATTGGCTATAATTGCAATTGTATTTGCCACTAATTGTTAAAGTATATTGATAATAATTTTATTAATATATTTCTTATGACATAAAATTGAATATTTTTTAATTACTATTTGCATAAAGTTTACTATTATTTCTGATAAAAATAATAAAGAAAGGTAAAAAGATATATGAAAATAGAGTCACTATTCCCAAAACTAGAACTAGTATAAGAGAAGTACCTCTTCCAGATATGCTTAAACCTATAATAAAATCTCTCATAAAAAAAGAATATGGAGAATAAACTAAAATTCGGTGAATTATATTTGAACAATAATCTAATCTTCTGCAAAGAAAATGGTGATTATATAGATAATAAGAAAACAAATAGACATTTAAAAATTGCATAAAAAAAAGCTGGAATTAAAACAGATATACATTACCATAATTTAAGACATATCTTTATAACCAACCGCCTAAGTAAAGACATTAATCCACGTACTGTTATGGGTTGGGTTGGCCATACTGATATTAAAATGCCTATGCTTGTTTATGCTGAAATTAATAAAGATAAGAATAAGAAGGAATATGCGAAAATTAATTGTATGTTTGATTAAAGCTAGGCCAATGGCCTAGCTTATTTAAATTTAATAGAGTTTTATATCAATCTTAAAATTACATCCTATCTATTCTTTCATCTTGTTATTTATTTTAGCCCAATGTTTTTTTACTTGATTGTGAATTTCATTTTTTAAAATATTACTTTCGTTAAATATTTCTTCCGATCGTCTTGCATATGTAATAAAATTTCCATATTCTTTACTATACTTATAATCACCTAAATGAGTATAAAGTTTATATAATTTTCTTTTTAAAGTAAATTCGTATTTACTGCCGTTATATTTCTTAACAGTTCTTGCTTTCTTATAAGCTCTACAATAATATTTAAATAAGCTTTTCTCTCTTATTTTCACTACTTGTCCATCAAAACTAAACCCTAGATAATTTAAAATATTTTTATTAGTATTTAGATTAATAAGCTTATCATTTCCCTGACTATCATATATAAATTGCTCTGTTTTACTTGGATTTAAATCTAATCTTGGTATACTTTTAGCAATTCTATTTATCTCATTAATGTATTCATTGTATTTTTTACTTATAATCTCTGAATCTTGAATTGGAATAACTATAATTAAATCATCACAATACCTTCTATACAAGCCTCTTTTACTTGTTACATAATCATTAACTTGCTTATCAAAATCTAGCATATAAACATTAGAATAAATTGAACTTATAGCAGACCCTTGCGGTATTCCATAACTATTTTCATTCTTTTTTAGATATAATTTTTTAAATTTTCTAAATTCTTCAGTTGTAAAATATTTAGGTTCTTTTAGCATTTCTTTTATCTTTTTATTTTTGTCTTTTTCAATATCATCACGTTCTATATATGTATATTGTGTTATATTTTTATAAATACAAAAATGCTCTATTGGTAATCTTTCAACATCCAATGCTTGTACCAATTTATCCTTAAGATAGTCATGGTCTAAGTTATCAAAAAAAACCGAAAAATCACCAACAAATATAAATGCACTCTTGCATTTACATATAAATTCTAACGCTTCCTTTGAAAAATGTATATTGCATCTGCCCTTAAGATTATTTCTATATGCAGTGGCTACTTTATTAATACCTCTATTAATAGAAATTTTGTCATAGCATTCGTTAAGTATTTGTCCATAATATTGGTAAATAAATCTATCAATATGTGATGAATAAAAAATATCTCGTTTCTTTTCTCGTTTTTCCTTTATTCCAGTATCTTTATCATAAACATATTTGTTAAATATAATTTCATAATGTATAAACGGATAAAATCCATGTTTTTGTATCCAGTTAGTATTTTTAATCATATTTTCATATTTAACATAATCTTTTTTAATATCCAAATGAGTATAATACTTGTTTTTAAAAACAACATTTCTATTCATCCTTTTACCTCCAAAAGAGCTTATTAGCCATACGACCGGTAGATATCAAAAGCTAATAAGCATTTTAGAAACTTATCAATACGTATATTAGATTTCTCCATATATGTATTAATCTCTACCATCCCTCCACGATACTTATTGGTATATGATTATATTATTAATAGCTCTACAGGCATATTAATCGGAGGTAGTGAAATGCACAAGTTAGTTCTTATACTGTTCTCACTTATTATCTTATTCTTATTCAAATTACATCTTGACAAAGAATACCAAATCCCCCTATAACAGCAAAACATTACTTTATAGGGCACTTTTATTATATTACAAATTGCCATTTATTTCAACAATCTATACTTTAATATTAACTGTTTTCTTTCATTTTTGATTATAACAAAAAAAGCCTAGTACAAAAAACTAAGCTTCTTTTGAAACATTTTTAGTGTTAAATTTATCATTATCATTCAATTTACATTAACTTTATTTTAATCATCTATTTTATTAAAATATCTCTACTCCATTCAGGTATAATATTTCTTATCCATTTAATTTTCCCACCACATATATAAGCTACATCCTTAAATCTGTTTGTATTATCATATATATTTACTTCATTGCATACATTCAATACTTCTTTCAAATTTTCTAATGACTCATAATATCTTCTCTCTATAGCTTCATCTGGAATTCCATGTCCACCTTTTAATACCCTAATTCTAACTCTTTCTTTAGCAATATTAGGATTATTAACTCCAATATAATTTATAACTACATAGAAACCTCTTTGCCTTGCTCTTTCTATATTTTTAATAATACTTTTGCCTGCAAGAGTAGTTTCTTGATTAAATGATATATCATTTTTTATATAGTAGTTTATGAGCTTTACCGCTTCCCTTGCACATTTGATTTGAAGATTATTATCTTTCCATGAACCTATTCTTGCTACCATCTCATCTGTATTTATTCTTTTTTCATTCTTATTTCTTTCATAGTAAATAGATTCATATATCGATGTTTTTCCTGCTCCATTTACTCCTGCAAATATAGTATAAGTAGCCATTAATTTTTACCTATTACTCTTTCTTGTTCCTTTTGCAGCACTATCTCAGATAAAGCAATATAAAAATCTTGTTCTTCTTTTGTTTTAGCTCTTTTAAACAATTCCTTTAAATCTGCATATGAATATTTTAAAAATTGATCATATAAATTATTTTTTTCATTTATCTTTTCCATAGAACTTCCTCCGATAAATAATACTTTTATTATATTATATCCTAACCAATTATCAATATAAACACTTTTATCTATTGAATTTACAAGGTTGCTCTATAATTACTTCTATTATTCTATATATTTTTACTATTATATTTTTCTAGAGAATTCATCTTTGATTTGTCATTTTCTGATAAAGTTTAATTGTCTCATTCATATCTTCATCTTGACCACCATCTTGGCCTTTATCTTGACCACTAAGATAATATTGCTTCTTGATTCAATATCTTATTATTTTATAATAAATCTAATTTTATTTTCCAAATTTCTTTCAAGCATTGATATCACTTAACTAGCAGCTATAATTTTTCCACTATTTTTCCCACTACGGCACAAAAAACCACTAAAAACCGAAACTACTTGTCTATATATAAAATGGCGTAACCATGGGCTTTTTAAGCATTACTGTATATTAGTGTACATACTCCCCTTATGTTTTATCAAAAGAGTCTGTTGTATTTTAATAACCCCTAACATTATTTTAAAATCTTTCTACTCCGCTCAGGAATTATATCTCTTTTTCATTTAATCATTTCATCACATATATAAGTACATGCTTAAATTTATTTGTATCATATATATTTATTTCATTACAAATATCAAATATCTCTTTCAAATTCCCTAATCACTCATAATATCTTCTTTCTATAGCTTCAGCTGTAATTCCGTATCTACCTTTTAATACTCTAGTTCCAACTCTTTATCTGCAATTTCATGACTATCAACTCACAATATCACAATCATCTTTAATGTTTACAATCACTCTAAAATTTATCAGATACCTCCCCAGTAACTCTTCCACCCAGTAACTCTTCCACTTTTTCAAATAGAAAAATATAAAGTAACATCTGTATACTGCTTCTTAAGCGAAACCTTATCTACTTCTATTATAGATACATGACTCCTTCTCTAGAATAACATTAAAATCAATTCCATTTTTCATACTAGAATCCTTTCAACCCGCATTTTATAAGCATATTCTGAAGAATATATATTCTAATATGGTAATATTCTTTAGAATTTAAAACAATCAGAAACGTAATCAATAATTATAAATGACCTATATAATAAATACTTTTAAACTATAAATAATGAACCTATAGATAACCCAACTAAGACCTGAACTTATGCATATAACTCGTCGAAATGAATAATATGCTTTTATTCCAGTTTCTAGTTGGGATATATTTCATAGTATAAATCTAACTTATAATTGGCTTATCTATAATAATAGTTGAACTTTCAACAAACATATTATATGATAGTTAAAGTTCACATATCATATGGATAAAATTTCTACCACAAAAGCGACTCAAAAGTTGAAAACAGAAGAATACACCAAGTAAGAGACAGATATACATGATAAACAAGTTACTCGTCTTTATACATTTGAAAGAAGTCTTAAATCATATGATTATATTTACAAAGAAATATTCTGAAATTATTTTTATTTAGAAAGGACGTAATCTTTTTGAAGAATTCACATAAAATTATACATTACCTTTTTTTATTTTTTGGAGTTTTAGCTATTTCTACATCTGCTATATTTGTAAAACTATCGGCAGCTCCAGCCCCAATAATAGCTACATATAGATTAGTTTTTTCAACATTGATGATATTACCTGTAATACTATTTAACAAAAAATACATACTAGAAATAAAAAAATTGAAACTCAAACAATTAGCGGCAGTGTTTTCATCAGGAATTTTTCTAGCAATACATTATATACTTTGGTTTGAATCTTTGCGTTTTACTTCAGTTGCAAGTTCAACAGTTCTTGTAACCATGCAGCCACTATTTGCTTTTATAGGAAGCTATTTTTTCTTTGGTGAGAGATTAAAGAAACTATCACTATTTGGTGGTTTTTTATCTATATTCGGAAGCTGTATAATAGGATTTGGAGATTTTAAAATTGGTGGGATAGCCTTGATAGGAGATATACTTGCTTTACTGGCAGCTGGAGTTATTACAGCATATTTTCTTATTGGACAAAGTGTAAGAAAAAATTTATCTCTAGTTGCTTATGTTTTCATTTGTTATTTAAGTAGTAGTATATTTTTATTAGCATATTCTGTCATATTAAAATATCCCCTAATAGGCTATGCAAACTCTGATTGGTTATGGTTCTTCTGCTTAGCATTAATTTCAACAATACTTGGTCAAACAGTTTTAAATTGGCTGATTAAGTGGTTAAGTGCTTCAACTATTTCCATGAGTATATTAGGTGAGCCTGTTGGAACGTGTACATTAGCATTCTTAATACTAGGAGAATCCCTATCTTATAATCAAATTATCGGATCAATAATTATCTTAATAGGGATATGTATATTTTTAATTGGCCAAACAGTAAAAGTAAAAGATGATATTTCAAGTAATTCAAAAGCTGTATAAGTATTTAACAAAAAAATTCTTATCCTACTTATGCTCTGTCATTTCATTATTTAAATACATTTAACCTTTTTTAGAATTGCAAGATACTTTAATATAACATAAAATAGTAATCTTTTCACTAATTTTATATTATTAATACAATTATATTGTTAATTTATTTTCTAAATTTATAATCATTTATAATTAATGTAGAAATAGTCTTGAAACAAATCATATTTCAAGACTATTATTTATTCCTATAAGTTATACTTCCTTGATCAATTAGAACAAAATCACAAACGCCTTTGTAGTTTGAGATTTTGTTACACAGTTTAAAAGTCCACTGTAAGTAAATGATATATAACCACCTATATATTTCTATATTTCTAAATTTAGAAATAGTCTGAAAAATAAGGCTTCTCTACTGGTATTAACTGTTCTAAAATTTTGAGCATATAATATTCTGTTTTTATTCTTCCACACTCATATAGGAATGTAGGACGCTTATATCCCATAAGCATAGTTGTTAATGTCTGAATATCCATTTCTACTAAATTAGCAGCATACATATCATCACTCTTCTCACAGACTGTTTCTTCATCATCCCAATAGATATTAAAAATGCCATTATTCCATTGAGCAATAGGATCATTTATTTTGAAGCTTATCTTAAGTTTCTGTGCTTTTACTAGGAATGGGTATTTTATTATAAATTCTTTTACATTTATAATCCTTGCCATAAAATATGGTTTAATAGTTTCAACTATTTCGCTATCTTCAAATAAAAAGGCCATTGGCTCTCCCGAGAAATTATTTCCCTTCACTTCATTAACCATAGAATAATGGGCACTTATATAATTCCAAATTCCGTGGTGTGCTTCAGTATTTAAATAAACCATTTCTTTAATATAAAATATATCATTTCTAATATAATAGATTAAATAACCAAGGGGCTTATGATTCTTACTGTAGTAAATAGCCGCAATAATATCATCACTATCCCAACGCCAATATTCATCCCACGCAAGCTCATCTCTAATCATTGCACCATGTCTCTGCATTGAAAAATAATCATGTACATTTAAAAGATCCTCACATTCTAAATCTACACGCTCCATCATTCCTTCTACTGCTCTTTTTTTAGGAAGCTGCGAATCTTTGATTGTAAAAGTTATTTTATCAGAAATTATTTCCCAACCATGCTTTCTATAAAGAGGGATTGAATATGGATATAAACAAGAAATAACTTGACCTTCTTCGTTCATATGAATAATAGCTCGCTTAATCAAAGAATGAATTAACCCTTTTCCAGTGTATTCAGGATAGGTAGCAACTCCAGTAACCCCACCCATTTTGCAAATACTATCATGGATATTTACTTTCATTGAATATACTACAATCATTGAAGCTAACTTACCGTGATAAAACCAACCAAGAACATAGGCATTTTTAAGAATCGGCATTTTAGCATGCATAATTTGCTCTTCTGTCCAACCAGTATGCAAAAGATCTTCCATCGTTATTTGAAATGCATAACGTAAAAGCCCATTAAACTGTTCTAGATCATCCTCAGTTAATTTTCTCATTTTAAAATCGCCGTATTCTTCAATAAACATTTCTTTATCTTTCATAAATCCTCCCCATATTCATCAAAAACGTATTAAATATAATTCATTTTACGTTTATTGTTAATAACCTAAATATTTATTAGTATAATTTTACAAGACCATATAATTAATTATCCTTTATTATTATCTTATATTATACTATAAATCTTTGTGCGATACATGCTAAACTTTACAATTTATTCCTCTTTGTTTTAAGTATATAAACTCCTTTTTTCACTATTTGCATAAAAAACTAACCCACTCTTTCCTTGTACATTCAATAAAATCAGACATATTTATTTATTATATTTGGTAATTAAAATTAATATATTTCACATATATGCTGCAACAATAAATTCACATTTAAAATTTAAGTTATGTGAGCTAAGTTAAGACTCAAATTTAAAAATTCAATTGTATCATCATATATAATATCCCAAAATTTTTCACAAACTTTTATAACACTATATAAACAGCTTTTATTTTCCCTATCACTGATTAAGAATAAATTAAGGTGATTCAAGGTTAATATTAAGAGAAACATGGTAAAATATACTTGTCATTTATTTGCAAGGAGGTAAAGTATGATAATAAAAAAGCAAGCCTACAACATCTCTAAGATTGTGCTAGTATCTATATTTCTAAACTTAATACAAATAATCTTTATAACTCTATTTATTTACTACAAAAGTCAAAATCCACATATGATTGAAGGAAATTTTATCATTTATGTCGTAGCTATAAGCATAGGTATTAATAGTGTCATTACAGGAATAATATTTTATAATTTTTTATTTAAGAAAGGCAGTAATAATTTAATAGATACAATAAGGTATCTTGAGGACTTCAATAAAACATTAAGATCTCAACGTCACGACTACTTGAATCACATTCAGGTGATTTACTCATTAATGGAACTTGAAGAATTTCAGGAAGCAAGAAACTATATAGAACCTGTCTATAAAGATATAGTAAGAATTAGCAAAGCTCTAAAGACTTCAAAGCCAGCAGTTAACGCATTGTTTCAGGCGAAATTGCAAGTGGCTGAAAAGAATAATATAGATATGGAGCTTGAAATAAAAAGCAACTTAAATAATCTTAATATGGAACCATGGGATTTTTGCAGAATTATTGGCAATATTATAGATAATGCTATATTTGCTTTAAAACAAAAGCCAAGCAATAGATATATGCTTGTTGAATTATCAGAAGATCTAAGAAATATACGACTCAATATATCCAATAATGGAGATTGCATACCTCCTGAAATTATAGTCAACATATTTAAAGAAGGATTCTCAACAAAAAATGAGAAAGGTGATGGCATGGGCCTCGCTATAGTTAAAGAAATTGTTGAATGTTTTTCTGGTACGATTGAAGTTACATCAAATGATAAACGAACATCTTTCGAAGTTATTCTACCAAAAAAAGAATAATAAAATCTTATAAATTGATATTCAAAGATGCCAACACTCTTATAAATGACATTTGAACCTAAAAACTGTATAACTTAGAAGCTTTATGTTACCAAACTTCAACATGTGGCTTATTATATTTATATACCAAGGAGGGAGGTACAAAAATATGATCGCATTTTTACCTGATGTAACAGTTCTTACAGTTTTACTTCTAGTAGTAGGGTTTGGATTAGTGCTTTTAGAAATGCATATTCCAGGTTTTGGGGTGCCAGGAATTGCCGGAGCTATATGTTTAATACTTGCAGTGGCATTGACTGCTGAGAATTTTGCACAAGCTTTAGTTATGATATTAGGAATTTTAGCAATCCTCGGAATCATGTTAGGTGTTGTTCTAACTTTTTTCACGAAAGGAAAGTTCTTTAAACCATTAATTCTTCCTGATGAGCAAAAGAAAGAACATGGGTATATTAGTTCTTCAGATTTAGATTATTTGTTAGGAAAATCTGGAGTAGCTGTTACTGATCTAAGGCCAACTGGTTCTGTAGATATAGACGGAGTTAAATTTGATGTAATTTCTGAAGGAGAATACATTAATAAAGGGACTAATGTAGAAATATTTAAAGTTAGCGGAGTTAAGTTGCTAGTAAAAAAAGTTAAAATATAAATTTATATTTAAAGGAGAGATTATTAATGATTACCAATTTAATTATAGTAGTAATAGCAGTTGTATTTTTAATTACTGTGTTTGTTAGATTTATACCAATAGGATTATGGATATCATCTTTAGCAGCAAATGTTCAAGTAAGCATATTCAACTTGATTGGTATGAGACTTAGAAGAGTTGTACCTTCTAAAATTGTAATTCCACTTATTAAATCAACAAAAGCTGGTATGGGACTTAATGTCAATCAATTAGAAGCCCATTATTTAGCTGGTGGTAATGTAGATAATGTAGTTAATGCATTAATTGCAGCTCATAGAGCTGACATAGACTTACAATTTGAAAAAGCTGCTGCTATTGACTTAGCTGGTAGAGACGTCTTAGAAGCAGTTAAGATGAGTGTTAACCCTAGAGTTATTGAAACTCCAAATGTTTCAGCAGTTGCAAAAGATGGTATAGAACTTTTAGTTAAGGCTAGAGTTACAGTTAGAGCTAATCTCGAAAGGTTGGTCGGAGGGGCTGGAGAAGCAACTATACTAGCCAGAGTTGGTGAAGGTATAGTTACTACAGTTGGTTCTTCTACTAGTCATAAGATAGTATTAGAAAATCCTGATGCTATTTCAAAAACAGTATTAAATAAAGGCTTAGATGCAGGTACTGCCTTTGAGATTCTATCCATTGATATCGCTGACGTAGATGTAGGAAGAAATATAGGAGCCCAACTTCAAACTTTACAGGCAGAAGCTGATAAAAATATAGCTCAAGCTAAAGCTGAAGAAAGAAGAGCTATGGCTGTAGCTAAAGAGCAAGAAATGAGAGCTGCTGTTGTAGAATCAGAAGCCGAAGTACCAAGAGCAATGGCTTATGCACTTAGAGAAGGAAAACTTGGAATAATGGATTATTATGATATGCAAAATGTTATTGCAGATACAAGTATGAGAAGTTCAATTTCTAGCGCAGGAAATAAAAACCAATCTCTTTCTAGTGATAACAAAGATCAGAGAGACAAAAAATAGACTCCTGGGAGAGTGAAAACTATGAAATATGATGATACCATTAATCTATTAAAAATTCTCGCAAATGCCATATTCAATCCTACGTCCATATTAAACAATAATTCAAGAAATTTTGTTTTCAAATATCCAAATGCAGCCGAATTGAATGATAGTATAAACAACACTTCTGATACAGAGTTAGAGAATGACGATGAAAAATATGACGAAGGTGATTCCATTGACGATATAGCTAGTGAAAACACGAATTCTTATAATAATACAAAAAATAGCTACTATGATAAAAAAGAAGCAGCTTCTTCAAATCCACAAGGAATTATAGATTCTATTACCCAGGAAATAACACCAGTTAGACTTCAACAAGCTATTATACTTTCAGAGATAGTTGGAAAGCCAAAAAGTAAAACTAGAAAAAGAAGATTTTAAATTAGGAGAATTATTCTATGAATATAAAAGTGCTTATAGTTGACGATGAGATAGGAATAAGGACCATAATAAAAAAAATACTAGATAAATCTGGTGGCTTTGAAGTTGTCGGAGAAACAGATAATGGTGAAGAAGCTATAGACATATTTAAAGAGCACCGCCCTAATGTGGTGTTCTTTGATATTGAAATGCCTAAGTGCAATGGTATAGATTGTGCTAGAGTATTAACAGATATAGACCCTAAAACTATAATTATCTTTGCAACAGCCCATGCAGAATATATGTCTGAAGCCTTCCAGTTGTACGCTTTTGATTATTTGATAAAACCGTTCAAAATAGAAAGAGTAATGCAAACCTTAGACAGAATTAAAAATTTAAATAAGCCCAGCTATGGAGATGGTATAGACAAGATAATAAAGCACGAAAAAGGATTAGATAAGCTTATGATAAAAAATAAAGAAGGCATAAGTTTTGTAGACACAAAGGAAATTGTTTTAGTTCAAAGGGAAGAAAGTTCCACTGTTATATATACAAAAACAGATAGCTTCACAACTTCCATTTCTTTATCCGATATAGAAGAAAAACTAGACCATACTCAATTCTTTAGAAGCCACAAATCCTATATCATCAATTTATCATTGATTACAAAGATCTATCCATACGGAAGATGGACCTATATTGTCAAACTTAAAAATACAGACAAAGATGCATTACTTACTCACGAAAAATATGAGGAAATAAAAAAACTTTTTAGTTTATAATAAATTAAACCTTCTAGAAATAGTAACATAACATTACTTCTAGGAGGTTTTTATTATAAAAAAATTAATTCTATATATTTTTTTATATGAAATATACGGTAAGTTCTATAATTGAATTTGGATCTTTCTTATTTTTTTACTACTCTTCATTAAAAAACGCAAATAAGTTAACTATCATCTCTAAAAAAATTATAATAATTGGCTGATTATCATATGCAACTCATAAAAACTGTATTTACATACATATTTATTCGACAAAGTGATTTTGCTTAAATATATGTAAATATCCATTTCATTTTAATTTTTAAATAGAATAATTTAACTAATATATAAAAAATGAGTTTTACTAATATAAATAAATATATTATAATTAAAAATTGACAATGTATTATCAAAATGCAAAAAAATAAACACTTTAATAAAAGAAGTATAATTATTTTGATAATACGAAAATATTTAAGGAGGATTATTTATGAAACAAAAGCTAAGCTTTCAGCAAAACTTATTAATAGGTTCATTATTATTCGGACTATTTTTTGGTGCTGGTAATCTAATTTTCCCAGTTCAAATGGGACAACAGGCTGGAGATCACGCTTTTACAGCTACTATTGGATTTTTAATTACTGGAGTAGGATTACCTATATTAGGGATTATCGCATCTGCTCTTTCAAGAAGTGAAAGTTTATTTGATATGGCGAGGCCTATTAGCTCTCGTTATGCAAGTATATTCACATGCTTATTGTACTTAACAATTGGCCCTTTATTTGCAATTCCACGTACTGCTACAGTTGCATTTGAAGTTGGAATTCATCCTTTTATTTCTGATGGATATTTGAAATTAGGACTAATTATTTTTTCATTAATATTTTTTGCTTTTACTATTTATTTTTCATTAAAACCAGGACAAATTTTAGATTGGGTTGGTAAGTATCTTACCCCTATTTTCTTGGTATTATTATCAATTTTATTAATCGCTACATTTGTAAATTCAATGGGACAAGCAAGTCAATTTCCTGCGCAAGGAAATTATGCAACTCAACCATTATTCACTGGTTTATTAGATGGATATAATACCATGGATGCACTTGCTTCTGTAGCCTTTGCTATTATTATTATTTCTAACATACAAAAACTAGGAGTTAAAAACCCTCAATCAATTGCTATAGAGACATGTAAATCAGGCCTTGTCAGCGTTATAGGAATGACTGTTATCTATGGTTCTCTAGCTTATATGGGTGCTACAAGCTTAGGCAGCGTTAACCGTGCTGATAACGGTGGAAGTATATTATCTATGGTAAGCAATCATTACTTTGGTTTTACCGGACAAATTTTATTAGCTTTTATTGTTGGAATCGCATGTATAAAAACAGCTATTGGTTTGATAACTTCTTGTTCTGAAATGTTCAGTGAAATGTTTCCAAACTCTGTTTCTTACAAAAAATATGCTGTTTTATTTACAGTTTTCTCTTTCATAATCGCTAACTTTGGATTAAGTAATATTATTCAATTATCTATACCAGTACTTATGTTTTTATATCCTTTAGTAATTACTTTAATCCTACTATCTCTATTAGCACCTTTCATTAATAAACAAAGCGATGTTTATAGATGGACAACAGGATTCACAGTTATTGCGGCATTTTTTGATTTATGTAAATCATTGCCTCAGCCTCTACAAGAGAATTTAATCGTTAAGCAACTTGTGAATTTTGCTCACTCATATTTACCTGGCTTTGATTATGGATTTGGATGGATAATACCAGCACTTTACGGGTTCTTCATAGGACTAATCATCTGGACTATTCGTTCAAAGAAACGCAAAAGTGCTTAACCATAATATTTCAAAGATAACTTAGACTTATGCAATAAGCATCCAAAAGGAGAAACATTGTTATTTCACAGGACTATGAAAATTTCGCTGAAAGCGCTAAATTGCAGGTTGCATC
>Ga0183101_1000342_pt2 | contig 15965 bp, 14 predicted proteins | sample Biomet3_FD_127790 | JGI IMG/M metagenome (GOLD analysis project Ga0183101, IMG submission 127790) | Microbial communities from bioreactor (seeded with sewage sludge) at LBNL, California, USA - Biofuel metagenome 3 | ecosystem: Engineered > Bioreactor > Anaerobic > Unclassified ... | reverse complement strand
AAAAAGAAGTTTATACTATATCAAGTTAACAAAGGGGATAAGAAATGAATCTATATCAAGAAAAAACTAAATATTTAGGTGTCTTTGAGAAGGCTGAAGATGCCATTCAAGCAGCATACCTTGCTCAAAATGAATTAATGATTAAATATTCAAAGAAAGATAGAGAAAGTTTTATTTCAGGTATTAGAGAGGTCACTCTTAAAAATTCAGAATTATTAGCAAAAATGAGTTTTGAAGAAACGAAAATGGGCAGATTGGATCATAAGATAATCAAGCATAAACTTGTTGCTCAATTGACTCCTGGAACAGAGGACTTAGCAACTAATGCTTGGTCTGGAGATGATGGACTAACTCTTGTTGAAATGGCTCCATATGGAGTTATAGGGGCTGTTACACCATCGACAAACTCTACTGAAACTATAGTTTGTAATTCAATAGGCATGATAGCTGCTGGAAATTCAGTTGTTTTCAATGCTCATCCGAGTTCAAAAAAATCCGTTGCTTATGCTGTTGACATGATAAACAACGTAATAGTTAGTAAAGGAGGTCCTGAAAACTTAGTTACAATGGTGGAAAATCCAAACAGGGAATCTTTACATACAATAACGAATCATCCTTATATAAGACTCCTATGTGCCACTGGTGGACCAGGAATTGTAAAAGCACTACTATCTTCAGGAAAAAAAGCTATCGGAGCAGGAGCAGGCAATCCTCCTGTAATTGTAGATAACACAGCGGATATAAAAAGTGCAGGTAAAAATATAATTGAAGGATGCTCTTTTGATAATAATTTACCATGTATTGCTGAAAAAGAAGTATTTGCTTTTGCAGATATAGCAGACGAGCTTATTCATAGCATGCTTGAAAATGGAGCTTATTTAATAAATAGTAGACAAGTTGAACAGTTAATGAAAATTATATTAATACCACAAACACACAATAATATATCTAATACAAAAATCGAGTATACTATAAATAAAAATTGGGTTGGAAAAGATGCAAAGCTAATTTTAAAGGAACTTGACATCGAGGTTGGAGATAATATAAGCTGCATAATAATGGAAACCAATCATGACCATCCTTTTGTCATGACTGAACTTATGATGCCGGTACTTCCAATAGTTAGAGTTAAAGATATAGATGAAGCTATTAACTATGCAAAGAAAGCTGAACATGGTAATAGGCATTCAGCACATATGCACTCTAAAAACATTGATAATCTTACTAGGTTCGCTCGAGAAATAGATACTACACTATTCGTACAAAATGGAAAGTCATTTGCAGGATTAGGCTTTGGAGGAGAAGGTTTCACAACTTTTACTATCGCAGGTCCTACAGGAGAGGGCTTAACATCTGCAAGAACGTTTACAAGGCAAAGAAGATGTGTTATTGCTAAAAACTTATCTATTATACAAAATCCCTTGATAAAATAGGAACAAACATATGTAAGTAAAATACCAATATTCTTAACTGAAGGATATTGGTATTTTCATATTAGTAATTCTTTGACTTTTAGCTAATTATATTAGTTTTTCATTTCCTTTTTTCTTCACATAACAAGCCATCCATCATTCTCAGTATTCTATGTGCATATTGCGTTACTAAAGAATCCTGGGTTATAAGAATCTACGTTTCCACTCCTCATTGAACATATAGTAGGTTGTAGCTCCATCTTTAGTAGTCTTTTCTTGATTGGTTTTAATAACCATTTTATTTATCTTTCTTTCAAAATCTGCCCTTGATAACTCTTCAGGTACATTAAGTATTGCCTCATATACCTTTTGAACCTCTATAAGAGTGAAATACTTAGGGAGCAGATTAAATGCTATTGGAGTGTATTCAATCTTATTTTTAAGTGTCTCAATGGCATAGTCTACAATCTCAATATGATCAAAGGCAAGTTCATCTTCACTCCAATTTATAGGCTCATAGGAAGATTCTATGGTTGGAACTATACCTTTCTTAACATTCTTTTCCACTACAAGGTATCCTATTTTAATATTCCCGTCATCAGAAGTAAGAGTGATATTGTATGTTTCAACTTTATCTTTTCCAGATTGGTCTGATGAAATAAAATTCTTTTTTACTGTGAACCATTTTGCTTCATCAGCATCATCTCCTGCTACTGGCTTTATATTGGTCTTATCAGCTAATGCCATATAAACAGTTGATATAACTCTCATTCTTGGATCTCTCTTAACATTATCTCCAAAGGTTTTAAGCTGTTCAAAGTACACATTCTCAACATTGGTTTCTTCCTTTAATTCTCTATAACATGCGGAACTAAGAGCTTCATCAATGTTTACAAATCCTCCTGGTATTGCAAAGCAATCCATATAGGGGTGGTTTCCTCTTTTTATTAGAAGAAGTTTAAGAACTTTATTAGGATTTTTATCTTGTACCGCTTCATCATCTACTGTAAATAATAACATATCAACTGTATTAGAAGGTCTTTCATAATTCCTAGGCTTATATGAACTTAAAAATTCCTGCTCATTTAGCCCATCTTTATTTCGTAAATTCATATCTCTCATAGCTGCCATCTATCCTTTCTCAATTTTTTTGTGAATCATTATTTTATCAACGACTTAATATCAACTGTCTTTTTAAGCATTCCATTTTCCTTTAGAAAATCCTGAGTTTTCTCTAATTCCTTAATATCATTATCTGTAATCTTCGGATCAAAGTTATACCAGTTATACATTCCTTTAACTTGGTCTACTGTAAGTTTAGTTTCTTCCGCTGCTAATTTATAAGTTTCTTCTGAGTTGTCCTTCATGAATTTAAGACTTTTCTCATGAACAGACATATATCTCTTAACTATATCTGGGTGTTTATCTATAAAGTCTCCACTAGCTGCAATTACTATAGTAGCATCTAATATTCCTTCACCAGTAGTAATTATATGAGCACCCTTTGAAGTTGCCTGTGGAACTGCAGCACCAGCTACTAGAGCAGCATCAGCGCTGCCAGACATTAATGCTGAAATCCCTTCAGGTATTCCCATATTTATAAATTGAACATCACTAACCTTCATATTTCCATTCTTTAATGCTCCTAATAAAAGCTGATGTAATATGGTTCCTTTTGGCCCCACTACTTTTTTTCCTTTTAAATCAGCTATAGTTTTTATATTTGGATCTTTACTCATAATTGTAAATGCTTTTGGTGCTCTGCTATACATACCTATTATTTTTATATTTACTCCATTAGCTGCAGCTAATATAACAGATGTAGCACCTATTGCATTACAAAAGTCTAATGATCCTGCTGCTACTGCCTCAGTCATTTTTGATCCTTCTGTAATTTCAGGAAAAGTAACCTTTATACTATCTTTTGAAAATTCATCTTCAAACAAGTTTTTCTTCTTTTCTACTATGGAAGGCACATTTAAAGGCGCTTTAACATAAGATATATTTATGTTTGAAACCTTACTTTCCTGAGTTTTATTGCTAGAAGTTTGAGTTCCTGATGTTGATTGTGCTCCGCAGCCAACTAGAGCTGTACTTGTAATAAGCGCAACACTTAGTAGTGCACATAATTTTTTTGATATTTTCATTGTAAATCCCCCTAAATATTTAATTATTTATATGAAAAATATATTTAATATATCTTCTCTAATTTTCAAAAATTCCCTACTATTAAAGTCTCTATCGTACTCCAAGTTTACTGGTACTTCTTTAACAATGCTCCCTTTATCCATAACTATTACCTTTTCACCAAGGTATACAGCTTCATCTACATCATGAGTTACAAAAATTATGGTTTTTTTATTTTCTAAAAATATATTTATAAACTCTTTTTGTAGTTTCCTTCTATTAAAAGCATCTAATGCTCCCAAAGGTTCATCCATAAGTATTATTTCCGAGTCATAACATAAAGTTCTACCTAGTGCTACTCTTTGAGCCATTCCTCCTGAAATCTGATGTGGATAAGCATCTTTAAAACTTTCTAGTCCTAACATTTTCAAATGTTTATGAACTTTACCATATACTAAGTTTTTATCCTTTTCTTTTATAAGAGGAAAAGCCATATTTTGTTCAACTGTAAGCCAGGGCATAAGCCTTGGTTCTTGAAAAACTATACCTATTTTCCTTTTTGAATTATTTTCCTGAAGACTACCTGTAAATTCTATACTTCCTGACCACTGTTTTTCTAATCCACAGAGTATTCTTAAAAAGGTAGTTTTACCACAGCCACTTTTACCTACTATAGTTACAAAGCTTCCATCCTGTATACTCATATTTAAATTATTTAATACATTTATTTTCTTATCATTTATATCAAAGCTCTTGCACAAATTCTGTATCTTCAACCCTGCCATAGTTCACCTCTTTCCCATAAGAAGTCATAAATTTTCTAGTTAACTCTATAAAAAAATAATCTACTATGTATCCAACAATACCTATTGAAAAAATTCCTACTATAATAATATCTGGCCTAGACAGCTGTTCCGCATCCATAATCATATATCCTATTCCTGAAGAAGCTGCTATAAGCTCTGCTCCCATTAAAGATCTCCAGCTGTATCCTAGTCCTAATTGCATACCAATTATTATAGATGGCACCGCTTGTGGAAGTATGATTCTAAAAAATTTATCTTTATTGCTAAAACCTAGAACCTGTCCAACCTCCAAAAGCTTTTTATCATAATTAGTTACTCCACTTAAAGTATTTAAAAATATAGGAAAAAAAGTAGCCAAAAATATAACAGCTAATTTTGAAGTTTCTCCTATTCCGAACCATAATATTAAAATAGGAATAACAGCTATAGGCGGTATGTGTCTCATGAATTCTAAAAAAGGCTCAAAATAATGTATAGCTTTTTCTTTAGAACCTATAAGTATTGCTAAAGGAAATGCCACTATAAAAGTTATAAAAAAACCTATAAATACTCTTAAAAAACTAACAGCTAAATGCCTTACTAGTTCACCACTTTTAATTAATTCATAAGCAGTACTACAAATTGTCCAAGGACTAGGTATTATATAGTCATTAAATAACTTTAATAATGATCCCACACTCCATAAAATAATAATAATCAGAGGTATTAGTAAACCTTTTACTTTTTTCATATAATCACCCTTATTCCAAATGTGTTACTGTAAAATTTGTCTCTCTAGATAAGTTCTTATAAGTCTCAGTTGCAGAAGAGGTGTATGACTCATAGGAAAACTCCATCTGAGCCTTAGAACCACTTAATCCAGAAAAAATAAAAAACTTTCCTCAAATTACTAAAGGAAAGTTTAAATTTATCATAGCAGAAAGTTATGATTAACTCTAGCCTTCCCTTCAGATTAGACAGTTCCTTTCTGTTAGGTGTTGCTTTAATAATTTCTACATTCTCCAGAAAAATTCCATCTTCCTCCAATATAACTACTCCCCACTATTTCAATAATTAATATGTTTAAAGCTAATATTTTATATAACTTTTTCTATAAAATATAAGAGGTATATTTTATATTATATCTTATAAAACATCAATATAGTATAAATTAATAACTTTATTGTGATTGTATTAAAATTCTTGCTATTACCCTAGCCACGTCATTTACAAAACTAAGCCTAATCCCGCTTTCAGTAAAAGGAGTTATATCTTTTACTTCATGTACTATACCTATTATTGATATATTCCCAACATCCGGAAGATTTTCGCCTTTTCCACTACCTGGAGTAATAGGCTCATTTTTAATTCTTATAATACCTATATCCTCCTTATCTCCTAAACAAGCATCTATCCCTATAATAAAAGGATTGTTGTGATCTTTTTCAATTTTAGCTAATTTTTCTCTTATATTTAATGCATGTATGGGCTCATGTAATGTACCATATACCGGAAACCTAAATCCACTTTCTATCAAAATTGTCCCTACTATAGGTGCTACACAATCCCCTATACACCTATCTGTTCCAATACACACAATTACAATATTTTTTTCACTAGTAACATTTCTTAAATGAATTGCTAAATCATTTATTTTATCCCTATCTTTATAATACATACTATAAATGGATATATTTTCTGATTTGTTAAACAACATATTAATCCAATTTGCCCCTCCCCTCATTTACTATCTACTAAATATTTTTTAGCTAATAGCACTATATAATATCCTATATTAATCTTTTATACCATCTAATTACTTTTATTATATATTTCTCTATCATTTCCAAAATTCCTCTAAAAATTTACAAATTAGTTCTTCGTCAAATTTGATGAAAGTCATTCCAAAATCAGAGTAGGCTTATGTTTTATTTGTACTTAATTAAAAGTGTAGTCTGCTGTATTGTTGCCTTCGCTAAATAGAAATAAAACTAGGATTATCTAAATCTGGTATAAAACATTGTTTGTAATTTGATATATAGTGTGATATTATAATATCTGCGAGTAAGCCAGACAATCGCTGCTGTGGAAACACAGGAGAGGAAAGTCCGAGCTCCATAGGGCAGGGTGCTGGGTAATACCCAGTCAGGGTAACCTGAAGGAAAGTGCAACAGAGATATACCGCCGAAACTAGTTTCGGTAAGGGTGGAAAGGCGAGGTAAGAGCTCACCAGCGCATTGGCGACTTTGCGGCTATGTAAACCCCATCTGGAGCAAGATTGGGAAGCATCAAGGGGCGGCCCGTTCCGCTTCCCGTTAGTATCGCTTGAGCCTACTGGTAACAGTAGGCCTAGATAGATGATTGTCAAATACAAAACTCGGCTTATAGACTTGGTCGCATATGATATCCACTGGCTTTTCAGTGGGTGTTTTTGTTTTTTGCCACCGCTTAAAATAAACGTAATTAAAAATTTGTTGAAGTAAATAAAATATAAAAAACTAATGGGTAGCAAGGTCTAACCCTGCCACCCATTATATCTAAAATATCTTACCCTACTATATACAAATATGTATCTAAACTTCTATTTACCGCTTCAGCTACAATATTAATAAAATTACCTAAATCATTTTCAACGCTAGCCTTTTCAAGAGCATCCATGTATTCATTTCTATCTTCCATTTTTATAATAGTTATTGGATATCCATTTCTCATAAGGATTAAATTCATAAGTAGTCTTCCACATCTGCCGTTTCCATCTATAAAAGGATGTATAAAAGTAAATTTATGATGAAACTCTGCTGCAAGTATTATCGGATGTAGCTTATCTTTATTTTCATCATACCACTTAATAAGCTCTCCCATCTTCTCTGAAACTAGGAAATGTTCTGGTGGTCTATATTTACTACCACTTATAAGCACATTAACATTTCTATACCTTCCTGCATTTTCATTGTTTATACTTTTAAGAATAATATAATGTAAATCTTTTATAACATTTTGATCAATATCCATATTTCTATTTACTATATCTTCAATATAATCAATAGCTTCTTTATGATTAATTACTTCTAAATGCTCCCTAAGTGTTTTTCCTTTTCCAATTGTAATCCCATCTTCTAAAATAACTTTAGTTTCTGTAATTGTAAGAGTATTTCCTTCAATAGCATTTGAATTATATGTTAGCTCCACATCAAAGTATTTCTTTAAATTTTTAATAACCTCTTGATTAAATGGTCTTTTACTGTCAAGTATTCTTTTCTTTTCATCTATATTTTTAAACATACATACCACCTTTACAAAATAAAATTTTAATAATCTATTAGTGTATTTATATATAGCTTACCTATTAGCTCTCTATAATTCCATCCCATTCAAAATATCTCTTAACTTCTTTAATTCCTCATTTGTTAAAGTTACTCCCTTGCCCATCTTCTTATGCTCAGAATCCCAATCCCTAATATCAAATTTAGGAGCTTTATCATTCCAACTTATTAGATTCACTTCTTTCTTCCAGCCCTTTGGTGATTCTGAAAGAGCTCCTATAGTTTCTTTAATTTCATATTTTATATCTGCCACCCGCTCACCACCTTAACTTATTTAAATTATTATAATACATCTATAAATCAGGATACCTTCCATCATTAACTTTATCATTAATTTTCAATTTACCATTATCCAAAATTTCAATTTTATTTTTTCCTAATTCATAGTAGTCTTTATGTCTTATAAGCTTAGCATTATTAGTTATAGCGTAATTTCTCATCCACTTATATATATCAATTTCTCTAATATTCTTAAAATGTAATTCATGAACATTATAAGCATTTTTTAAAAGATATAAAGTAGTGTATACAATTAGCCTTATTCCATATTCAACAGGCTCTATAAGTCTATCCAGTTTTATGATATCTTCTAATTCAAATCTTAAATACTCTTCATCGTTGTCTTTAGGTATCTCTTTACATTCACTTCTTTTATATTTTCTGACTTCTTTTATCTTTGCATAGTACATTATTCCACCAATATTACTCTTACCCTTTGGCTCATAAAAAGCTACATATTCTACACCCAATTGAATATTTTTTAAAGACTCTGTAGGTATATGAAAAAATTTATTATCTCTATAAGCTTGCAAATGTTTATCATCCTTTATATTGACAACCATAATATTTTTCAGTTTAAACTTAGAATAATTGTCATATTCATCATGAACTATTAACCTTTCTTTAGCTTCTATATATGATTCACTAATTATTTTCAATATATGATCCTTAATAAGACCATAACTTCCCGGAAGCATAGGAAATGCTCCTATATTAACTTTTTCTATACTTTTATAAAATTTATGATTCTTAAACTCTTTTTCATTACTATATGGAAACATAACATATGCTCCAAATGTATTATACCTGAAGTGATATTTGTCATTTAGTTCAGATACTATAGAATCTCTGTATCTATGCATAACATTTATATCTTCTTCATGAGGACCAACCACTCCATTACTAATAAACACTCTATACTTTGCATCAAATATATAAATTTTTTCATCTGTACTTTTAGTTTTTAAACAGAGTACAGTATCAGGTCTCTGACTAGTTGTTGGAAGATTTTTATAACTCTTATTATACCAAAGCTCTATAGTTTCTCCTTGTTTATTTCTATAAGTCATAACAGCTTCTTTGTTTTGAAGTAATGATAATGAAAGCCCGTTATCTTTAAAACTTACTATTCCATAGTTAACAACATCATATCCTATTTCTTTTAATATATTATGAAGCTTAATATAACACCATATCTCATATAAATTCCATATCTTCTTAGGGGTTATACTATATACATCATCACATATATCAAGTCCTTTTTTTAAAATAGTATAATAATAAAAGACTTCTTTATACCCTGAAGTCATCTGAAAAACTAAGCTCATACTAGCTTTTTCATATATATCCTTTATATTTTTATAATAGGTATTCAAATGAGTATTCAAATTTTTCTTAAAGTTAGCTATAATTTTTAAATACTCATCTTGATTAGCTTCTTTTTCCTTTAAATTATTTTCTATGATAGTAAGCCTTTTTACTATAGACCTTATAATATACTTAACAAATCTATTCTCAAATATGTCTGTGGTATTTTCTTTTTTAATCTCTATAACTTTCCTTGGCATATAAGTCTGTCCATTTATACTAATTCCCTTATCAGATTTCAATAATGTTTCTGGATGCTTACTCATATAAGTAGAAGTATTATTAGAAATTCTAGTAACTTTATTAATATCCTGAGTTCTTTCATATGTACACAATTCATGTTTAGGACTTTTAGCTATTCTATTTAGTGCCTTAAAAAGATCTTTATATATAGTCTTTAATATGTTAAAGAATTCTGTATTAGTTTGATACTCAACATCTTTTAGTTTAGCTCTATGATATGTGCTGCCTAAAAAATTAAAAGTTAACGATGCTATTTCCTCATTTATTTCATTCATAATTTCATAATAATCATCCATATAATCCATCTTAGATGGAAATATTTCTATAGTTAAATTTATATCTTCTTTACCCTCAACTAATATCTTGAAATTAGAATGACCTATTTCACCTTTAAAACTAAAACTTCCTATTAAACAATTTCCTAACTTCTTTATATTCTTGTTTATATCATCACTTATATGATATACCTTTATATTTTTCTCTGACTTAGCTTCTATTAATATCTCATAATTAGAGTCTTCAAAAAAACAAGGATACATAAAATTAGATGAATTATTTGCAAGTTCATCATTTGAAGTTATAGTTTTTATAATTACATCCTCTTCATTATGATCTACATTAAAGAATGCTGGCTTATTAATATTTATGCCTATATTTTCTGATTTAAAGTTTTTAAGCTTACCATTTATGTATAATGTATAAATACTTGTATCTATTAGTATTAAATTTGTACTATACCCAGTATGAAGTGAATCCATCTTCAAGCTCCCTTAGCATATTTGCAATCTTTCTAGCACTCTTTTTATATCTGGCAGTATCGACATAACTTTCAGCTTCATCTATGTATCCTCTTGTGTCTGATATTTCGCTACCAGAACTACATAAATTAAATAAAGCTATAAGCACTTTTTTTATATTATAATCTCCTCCAGATATAATAGGAAGTATCTTCTGCATTATTTGATAGTCCATAGCTATATCTTCTTCTAATATCTTTATAACATAATCTTTGTCATAATTTATAGCATCTTTAATACTTAAAAAATTAGATTTAAGTAAATCATTGTGTATAAACTTATTCTTTAATACATCTGCATCAAACTCAACTATATCTAATTCCACATGAGATAACTCTATCGTATTAGCTCTATCTAGAACCTTTCTACTAAATGCGTATGTAGTATCATCCATGTTAACGGTACCTACTAAATATAAGTTTTCCGTAAGTATAAGGTCTTTGTAATTAATATTATCCATATAGTTTTTGTTGAAAATCTTATCTGTTATTACCTTTTCATGTACCAATTCTCTGGACTCTATTATGCTTAAATAATCACTAAGATAATACTCTACCCTAGCTAAATTCATTTCGTCTAAGCATACAAAGTATGGTCTCTCTAAATCTTCACTAGCTCTTTTTACAATTTCTATTAGTTTTCCTGGCACAAAATCCCCTGTTATATTTTTATATCCTATAAGCTCAGTATTATCACTCCAGTCTGGTCTTACTGGTATAATACTTAATTTTCCATTTCCCATATTTGAGCCTAAAGCATCTGCAAATAGCCTTACTAACTTGGATTTACCAGTTCCACTTATGCCTGCTAATATTACAAAAGGCTTTGTTTTAATTGACAAATAAAAGTTGCTTAAATCTTCATATGAATATATATATCCTTTTGAATTTATATACTTATATATGAATCTTATAAACTCAACTGTATCCATTATTTTTTCTATAGGTTCATTATTTTCTAATACAGTTTTTTCATTCGTGTCAAGTAAATTGGATTTTATTAAATTACCATCTTGTTTGACTTCTATACTCGACATAGATTTATAACTCTCTTTAAATGAAACATATAATGGATTTGTTTGGTTTCCTACTGCAACATCTCCCCCCTCAGTTCCATACCTTACCATTTCATTTATTATAGAGCTATTTTCTTTTTCTATATTATTAATAAGAACGCCTCCAACACATGTATTTAATTTATCTGTATAATATATAGGTATATACTCTTTCATTTGTACTATTTCTTCAGATGTTAAAAAAGCTTCTATTTTAGCTTTTGCTGTTATTTTTCCCGATGTACACATATATGCATATGTATCTGTATTGGAGTTAATTTGTTGGTTTATTGAATTAATTTTATCTTTACCTATCCCAGGGCTGCTCTCTTTAGGCTTTATAATTCCCCATATAACCTTACCATTTTCCTTTATCATATTAGTATGCTCTTTTATTGTATCTACGTTAAGCATATCATCATTATACTTTAATATTAAATGCATTACTTTCATTAAATGTTCACCTCTCATCTATAATAAAAAATCTTAACTCTAGTTAAATTAAGCAGCTTTTCTTATCTAAGAAAACTTACCTATCTCCTCAAAAATGTTATTTTCTTTGTTCTCTATGTATATAAGTCTTTGTTGGTCTGGGTTAAATATTTTTAAAGATTCTATTTTAACTTTGTTCTTTAACCAATCCGCACATTCTTTAGCTATGCTAGCTTGATTTAGTTCATTTCTAAGTTTAATCTCAAATTCATTTCCTCAAAGCTTTTTTTCAGTATTTTTTCCCATATAATACTCTCTAGTTAACTCCTTTTGTTTTTTATAAATGCTGGCTCAGTAAAAATAAATCTCATTTCCTCTATTTTACTGAGCTCCTTATACAGCTCTTTATAGGCATAAATAGTAAAATAAGCTGATATAACAGATAGTCTTGAACCCTTTTTATATTTTCTTTTAATTCATCTCCAACTTTACCGTGGTTTTTGTTATCTAACATCTTGAATTCCATAATTAAACCATCTCCATATATTCTAGTAATCTAACTCTCTCTAAATTAACGTTACATACAACATCTATTTACCATATTGTTTACATTATACCTAATTATGTTATAATATTCCACGTTAAAACATATAAGTATTTATATTCATCAACATCAATTAGTTAACTTTTATTACTTATTTTTGGTACAATGCTTATAATTTCACGATCAAGTGCTATAAGTTCATGTATATGAAAAAAAGAAGCTCTGGACTAGCTTTAACTCTTCGTTACCTCAGAATAAAAGCTAATCCATAGCCAATAAATATAATGGGCTGCTCCGCTCCAAACCCAGGAAGCAAATCTCCGTAGTCTTATAATAGTCTCCCTCTGGTCGAAAGGAAACTTTGTACAAGCTATTATTTTTCTCTCCACTCGCTGCAGCTCTGCAAGCCGTAGGTATTGCTTTAGGGTCAAGAGCTGCACTCCTTACATTTAAAAAAATAGCTAGTCCAAAGCAAATATACTGAAAAATCTCCACTATCTATAGTTTTTGGGGTCCACTTCAATACATCTTGTTATCAATACTTTTATAGATATATCCGATATTGACAGTCTGCAGTATTCCATTCTTTTCTATGATGAAGTTGTGGAGACTCAAAAGAATAGGAATATACTATCTACCTCTGCTAATAAGACTCCAGAGCCTACTTCTGTCTGATATACTATCTTACAAAAATCAATTACATAAGCTTTTCATATAGAACAACCGACATGAATATAATAGGTTTTCCCTCCATAGCACCGCTACACAGAAAACCTATTATATTTATGCTATGCATTTTGGAATCTTACAACTTATATATCATAGGAATTATATAATATGTAATTTGTTAATACCTTTTTATTTTCCTATGTTTATAGGATATATTTTTCTCAAGCTCTAAGTCCAGCACTTTTTAGTCTTCTTAGGCTTGCCATAATTATGCTGCAAGTTCTAAAAAAGTGGCAAGCCTCCTGCGGATAAAGTGCTTCTGTAATAAATCTAAAAAAATGCCAACTTAAAGGTTTATCCGGGCATTCCTCTAGGGTCTTTCTACGGCCAAACTTCATATTAAATTGAAAACTTTTAGCAAACTCCCACCGCCTTTGACAAGCACAAGGCCGGCTGCTTTAGTCCCACCAAATACTCTCCTACTCCATAATTGCAGATTAATGCATATATATTAGTTAGAAAATACTTGCTTTAAAATCACTCTTAGTATTTTCATCAGTGACTAATTAGAAATATAATGTAATTTTAAAAAATCATAGTAATGGGGGGTAATGCAATGAGTTTTAATAAAAGAACTAATAAGAATATAGCAGCTTCAGTTATAGTAATGCCTTTATTATTAGGTGTTGGATGTTCAAGTGAAAAAGCTAACAATGGTATATCTGAGCAAAGTACTACAGCCGCTGTAACAGAAAAAAGTACAACTAATAGTAAGGAAGAGGCTAAAAATAAAACATCTGAAGAAGAAAAATCAAATGCTTTATCAACGCTTAATTTAAAGGAGGCTACAGTATCTAGAGTAGTAGATGGAGATACTATGGAGCTTTCAGATGGGAGTAAGGTAAGATTTGCAGGAGTAAACACACCAGAATCAACTACAACAACAGAACCTTATGGAGAAGAAGCAAGTAACTATACTAAAAGTCAGCTAACAGGTAAAACAGTATATCTTGAAAAAGATGTTTCTGAAACTGATAAATATGGAAGGTTATTGAGATATGTATGGCTAAGCATACCTAAAGAAATAAATGACTCTGAAATAAGAACAAAGATGTTCAATGCTATATTAGTCCAAAATGGTTATGCTGAAGCATCTACATATCCACCAGATGTTAAGTATCAAGAGTATTTTACTAAGTATAACTTAGAAGCTAGAAATGCAAATAAATGACTATGGGCTATAAATCACAATGGAACTACAAAGAGAGATGTTTCTGAAAGTGGTACCACATCAAACACCCCTAATCCTAGTAGCCCAAATTCAACTAACTCTAACACCTCATCAGGCCATGGCTTGATAAAGGGTAATATTAGTTCTAGTGTTGAAAAAATTTATCATGTCCCTGGAGGACAATTCTATGATAAGACGGTACCTGAACAGTGGTTTAATACTGATGAAGAGGCACAAGCTGCAAGATATAGGAAATCTAAGTTATAATTTTAGTCAGTGTTATGGTTCTAATTAAAAAACGTTACCCGGTGACTGCCACTCTAATACTTCCAAATTTTAAAGTTGTAGTAAAAAGCTTTAAGGAAGTATCCTTAAGCCTATATTTCTAATTCAGGATATGTAGTTTTTAAAGCTTTTTTATATGAGTTATTAAAACAAGTCATCAACATTCCTCTTAGTCCATTTTTAACGAAATTATTTCGTACTACATTGCCTTTAATACAACTAGGAGATAATTTAAGTTTCTCCTCAATAAGCCATTTAGTAGCTTGTATACCATTTTCTAATGTCCAATAATATTTGGGAGTTTGTTTCAATTCCCAGGGTTTAAATTTATTAGGATATACAGAATTTAAGGCTTCATAGGGACTATCATTAAAAACAGTACTTAACATTCCTCTTAGTCCATTTCTTTTAAAGGTTCGGACTGAAAATATATCTACTACATTATCAGTTAACCCATTAAGTTTAACCTCAACAAGCCACTTGGTTGCCTCTATTGCCCTCTCTAATGTCCAATAATCTTTGGGAGTACTATTTAATTCCCAAGGCTTAAACCTATCCGGATATGCCGAATTTATAGCTTCAAATGGTGAATTACTATATAGTAAATTTATCATTCCGCTTAATCTATATTTACAAAATATTCTTGCAGAGAGTTTTTCTTTTATATCATCATCAGACCATTTAAGTTTATTTTCAATAAGCCACTTAGTAGCCTCTATACCTTTTTCTAATATCCAATAAGAATTCGGAACTTGCTTCAATTCCCATGGCTTGAATTTATTGGGATATGCTGAGTTAAAAGTTTTAAATGTAGAGCCATCATATAGTACACCCATCATTCCGCTTAATCCATATTTAAAAAATGTTCTTTCAGTAAGTTTTTCTTTTATATCATCATCAGACCATTTAAGTTCTTCTTCAATAAGCCACTTAGTAGCTTGTATACCTTTTTCTGATGTCCAATAAGAATTTGGAACTTGTTTCAATTCCCATGGCTTAAATCTATTAGGGTATACAGAATTTATAACTTGAAAAGGAGAGCCTCCATAAACTTTGAGTAACATTGTGCATAATTTATTTGATAAAAATGTTTTTTGATCTAAGTTACTTTTGATGTCTTCATGAGACCAGCAAAGAATTTCTTCAATTAAATATTTTGTAATATCAACAGCATTTTTTTTAGCGTCTTCATATGTCCAAAAGCTATGAGGGAAATTTTTCAAATCTCCTTTTAGAACCATTTTATAAACTTCTACTGCTGATAATTTTTTATAAAGTTCCTCTTTACTAAGTTTTCTATTTATAATAAATCCGCTCCCTTTTAATTAAATTTTTAAACGAAGAATACCTGTTATAATAATATAACTTTTTATATTGCAAGGTGGCAATACTTATATTATAATCCAAAAAATACTA
>Ga0183101_1000104_pt1 | contig 15976 bp, 16 predicted proteins | sample Biomet3_FD_127790 | JGI IMG/M metagenome (GOLD analysis project Ga0183101, IMG submission 127790) | Microbial communities from bioreactor (seeded with sewage sludge) at LBNL, California, USA - Biofuel metagenome 3 | ecosystem: Engineered > Bioreactor > Anaerobic > Unclassified ... | reverse complement strand
CAGGGAATCCAGAATTTTGGGATCGATCCGCTCTTCGATGGGCTGAACATGCTTAAAATTAAATAGTTCATTGAAAACTTCCTTAACCAGCGTATTCTTTTTTTGCATCAGCGTTTTCATCCGCGATTTTGAATTGTATTTTACAGAATCGGATGGCTGATCGGGAATTTTGCCTATTGTTTTTTTTTCGGAATAAAGCGGTTGCTCAGGGGAATATGTTCCATGACCTGAACGGGATACGATGGTTGTATCATAATGTTTTACCGTTTTTCCGTTTTTCTTCTCGGAATATTGAATCTGAATTTTTTCAGAAGAAACTCCAAACAGATTTTCGTTTTTCTTCTCACCGGATCGTTTTTCGAGTTCTTTTAGATACAGATAATTAATAGAATCTATGGTCGTAAATAAATCCTGCCCTTTTTGATTGGTATTTAATTGTTTATTAATCTGGTCGGCGACTTCCAATTTTTCTAATTTATTGACAACTATGGTTGCTGTTTCTACAATATTCCGTTCAAAATTAGTTCGTTTTACGGCTAAAGCATTTTTTATCCAATAGATTTGGATTCCTACCAGGCCAACAAGTACTAAACAAACGAGGATGGTTACTACGATTATGTTCTTTTTATTCATCCGTAAATGATTTGTTTTTTAATGGTTAAATAGAATACCCATTATTGTTGTTTCCGGTTTATATAATATTGATTCGTGAGAATATTTCATTTTTGCAAAATTACTGCCTGGTAATTAACTATTTTTCAGGTTAACAAAATTTAACGTTTGTTAGAAGTCTTTAACTTTTGCCTCCCGGTATTTGAAATAGATTTGCATCCCGAAAAGACCAGAATTATTTCGATGTAAAAGTAATTATTTTCAGCAAATAATAATATCAATGATTTTCAATTGTCTGTAAAGATATTATTGCTGATTCCAATGATTTTGTTGTTTGTTTTTAAAAGTGCGTTCGTCAATGACCGCACTTTTTTTATTTTCTTATGTTTTTTTGTTGTACTTTTAATTTCTTAAAAAATTCATACTTATGGCTCTTCTAACTTTAGACATTTCACACGTTTTTAATTTCATAAATCGTAACGAAATTAATTTATTACAAAAAGAAATTACTTCTGCCCACCGAATGCTTATCGAAAAAACCGGACAAGGCAACGACTTTCTGGGGTGGGTAAATTTACCAAACGAAATGGATGATAAAATGTTCAACGACATTGCGGGTGATGCCCAAAAGATAAAGAACACTGCCGAAATATTCGTAGTTGTAGGGATCGGTGGTTCTTATCTTGGTTCACGCGCCGTTATTGAGGCTCTTAGTCATAATTTCAGCCCTTTTCTGAAAAGCTCTTATCCCAAAATAATCTTTGCCGGGCAAAATCTTAGCGAAGATTATATGGCAGAGCTTCTGGAAGTGCTCAATCTTCATTCGTATGCCCTGGTGGTTATTTCAAAATCGGGGACTACTACCGAGCCAGCCGTTGCTTTCCGCATCCTTAAGAATCATCTTGAAAAAAAATATGGCAAAGCCGGAGCCAGAGAACGTATCCTTGCCATTACCGATAAATCGAAAGGTGCGCTTAAGAAATTAGCCGACGACGAAGGATACAAAACCTACGTTGTTCCCGACGATATTGGTGGCAGATATTCCGTATTGACACCTGTCGGTTTATTACCGATAGCTGTGGCTGGTTTCGACATTCGCGCACTCGTAGGCGGGGCAGCAGCGATGCAAAAACAGGTAACAAAGACCGACAATATTGATGAAAATCCATCCGCATTATATGCTGCAACCCGCAACGCACTTTACCGTAGCGGAAAACAACTGGAAATAATGGTAAATTATGAACCTAAACTGATTTATCTTACCCAATGGTGGAAACAATTGTATGGCGAAAGCGAGGGCAAAGAAAATAAGGGTATCTATCCATCGGGAGCCAGCTTTACCACCGACCTTCATTCCATGGGGCAATATATACAGGAAGGCTTACGCAACATTTTTGAAACCGTGCTTTCGGTGGAAAAGACGTATCACACCCTCAATATTCCTTACGAGCCTACAGACCTGGACGGCCTGAATTATTTATCGGGCAAACCCATCCATTATGTGAATAAAATGGCTGAACTCGGAACCAAGCTTGCCCATGTGGAAGGTGGCGTCCCCAATATTGCTATCGGCATTCCACAACTGAACGAGGAATACCTGGGACAACTGATCTATTTTCATGAGTTTGCCTGCGCTTTGAGCGGATATATGCTTGGCATTAATCCATTCAACCAGCGGGGTGTGGAAGCGTATAAGAAAAATATGTTTGCTTTGCTTGGCAAACCAGGCTATGAAAAAGAAACCGAAGAAATAAAACGTAAAATAAAATAAAACCAATGAAGAAATTTGCTGTAATCTTAGGCGGATGCGGAACCATGGACGGTTCCGAAATCCATGAATCAACACTTACCTTGCTTGCCATTAAAAAATTAGGTGCCGACTACCAGATTTTTGCTCCCGACAAGGATCAGCATTACGTTTGGAATCATTACAAAGCTAACGAAATGCCCGAAAAACGGAATATGCTTGTGGAAGCTGCCCGCATAGCCCGTGGCGAGATTAAAGAACTGGGCGAATACAAACCCGAAAATTTTGATGCTTTGGTGATACCCGGCGGTAACGGAATTGCCAAAAATCTTTGCAACTTTGCTTTTAAAGGCGCTGCCTGTGAAGTGTATCCTCCGCTTGCCGAAGCCCTGCGGAAGACTGCCGCCCTGAAAAAACCCATAGGCGCTATGTGCATTGCTCCCGTTATTCTTGGGAAAGTATTCGGTAAGGTGGTGATTACCCTTGGCGGGGAATCCGGTTCGCTGAATGAAGCCCTGAAAATGGGTATTATTCATAAAAAAACCAATCATGGCGAAGTGGCAATAGATAAAGAACATCTTATTTTTACCGCTCCCTGTTATATGCTCGATGCTACCATTGCCGATATAGCCATTGATACCGAAGCTTTGATTAAAGCCATGCTTGATGCCATGAAATAGAAGAAATCAATTACGAATTATGAATTACGAATTACGGGAATCAATTACGAATTACGATGTACGATTTAGCTGTAGGTTGATATAAGATAGCGGATGCTGGATAACGCATAACGGTCGCGGGTTTTATCAAAGCAGTCGTTAGTTTTATCATAGCAATTGGAAAAAGCATAATAGCGGTCGCGAGTTACATGATAGTGCATGCGAGTTTTACCAAAGCGATCGCGGGTTTTATTAAAGCGATCGTTAGTTTTATCGTAGCGATTGGAAAAAGCATAATATTGGTCGCGAGTTACATGGTAGTGCATGCGAGTTTTATCAAAGCGATCGTTAGTTTTATCGTAGCGATTGGAAAAAGCATAATAGCGGTCGCGAGTTACATGATAGTGCATGCGAGTTTTACCAAAGCGGTCGCGGGTTTTATCAAAGCAATCGTTGGTTTTATCAAAGCGGTAATAAGATATACCATAGTGGTTGCAAGTTTCACCCTATTTCCACTCTTAATTTTTCAGCAGATTTTTAAAAGGAATGGCATTGATGCGTTTGTAGGTAGGATGGGAAGTGCCTAAAACCGACATCACATATTTTTTAACGGCTTTGCTTGTATCCACCACCCCTGTTACGGGATCATACAGAATTTTATTACGTTTATTCATGGCTTCGGAATAAGGGATGCTGGCATTGATTACTGCCGTGTTCAGGGTACGAAGCGTGCCGCAATAGGTCTCTAATGCGCCGGTTTTAAGGTCGGGTTCGTTGGGATTATACATCGGCTCGGCTTTATACAACTGGATAAGGGCATCGAAGTGTTCGATAAGTGAATCGTAACTCTGCTGGGATACAGAAATGTTTTTTGCTTCTCCTTCGGGTTCCCCGGTAGTGGAATTCCCTTCGGGTACAGTTTTGGGCGTAGCACGGCGACCCTGGATTTTGCGAACCAGTGTACGCGCGTCTTCGATAATCTGTGCAGGGGCTCCTGAGGAAGAGAGCGAGCCAATGGTACGTGTTACTAATTTGCCAAGGGGGTCAAACCCGTTTTCGCGGGCAGCCGTAGCCGTATCGAAAGCAGGTTTTACCGTCTTAAGATTAAGCAACGATTGTTTTGCATTGCCAAACATCTGTTCGAGCATTGGAATACCCAAGACCGGATTGGATGGGTTGTAATCCGTTCCCAACGCCTTGCATTCGGCGATTAATTTTTCTGTACCGGCAACATTTTTATCATGGCCGGTTTCGCTGATACTTGCCATAACATTCTATTTTTAAGTGAATAATGAATTAATGCTATAAAAGTACAAAAAAAATCAGTTCACAAATAAAAAAATAGTTTCGTGAAAATTATTTTACCCGTTTTTGTCATAATATCAGTTATTTATCATTAAATAAAGCAGGAAATGAAAAAAATATTATTTCTTTTTTCTAACATTTATGTGCTTTGTATTGATAGATGTATTAATATTGAAGTGTATTTAGTTGCAGAATATTTGTAATTAAGGGAGTTTGTTTTATATCGTTGATTTCGATAAGGTATGCAGTTCAATAGCAACATAAAACTGGCGAAACAAACCATAGCAAACCTGAAAAATTTGCTGCTATCCCTGTGTTTTTTCCTGATAGTCCTTGCATCCTACGGACAAACGCATATACTGAAGGGAATAATTATTGACGATCTTTCACAAAAACCCGTTCAGGGGGTAACCATCAAGGTGGAACGTAGCAAAACCGGCACATTTACCGACAGGAACGGACGATTCACCCTGCCTTTGAAAAAGCTGCCGGTAACATTGCAACTTACGGCTATTGGTTACGAAACTATGATGCTCGATATTACCAGATACGTCAGCGATACGGTTAGAATACCGCTTAAATCACAAATTTATATGCTGGAAGGAGTTGCTATTTCGGCGAGTCCCGTTATTCCTGTTTTTAAAGACGATCATTATTCGGTTTTGGATTATGAAATCATGGACGATAACCTGCTGTTGCTTGTCTACCGTTACCGCCTCAAGCGTTCGCAACTGGTATTGCTTACCCGTCTGGGCGATACGCTCGATTATGCCGATGCACCCGAAATGCCTTTAAAATTATATAAAGATGCCTTGAATAATGTGCATTATGTAACACAAAGTGGAAAAGCATATCAATGTTTCTTTTACGCAGGAGCCAAAAAGTTGATTTTCCCTTACGTTACAAGTTATGATTCCCTTTACCGCTTAATGAAAAGTTATTCCTTTTCGATGGGAGATCGTTTGTATTTTCAGGAATACAGTCCCGATGGATTCACTACCGGCATTGGTTATTATGAAGGTTCTGTGGGAAAACATTATACCCGTTTCGTTACAGATGAAAAGCGACTTCATGAAAAAATTAAAGAACAGACTACCTACAATTCTTTGAAAGATTATGAAAAAAGGGCGTGGGATATGTTTTACTATACAAAAATAGATGCGCCTATGGTGAAGTTAGGCGAAAACAAAATAGCTATTATTAACTTATCGAAAGATGAAATTGAAATCATGGATGCAGAGGGAAAAATCTTAAGTACTGTTCCTATTTCATTTCATAAGGAAGATGATATTGCTCCTTTGGAGGAACTGTTTCAGGTGTTTGTATCTGGTAAAAAAAAGTGGGGGAAAAAGATACTTGTGGACGAACCTCAGCAAACAGCGTATACCTTTTTTGTAAGGAATGGTATTTATAGCATTAAGCGCATCAACATATTCTCTGGTGAACTGGAAGATTGCAAAGACATTCCGTATGTTTTCCCCAAAAAAATTCAGGTGTACAAAGGCGAAGTGTATTTTTTATATAAAGGCGTAGGAGATAAGGATAAATGGAATTTGCTAAAAATGAAAGTTTGTAACTGACGCAAATAAAAATGGAGACGCAGATAAAAATAAAGACGCGGATTAACGCGGAAAGAAACGGATGAAAAAGATCCGTTTTAATCAGCGCAAATCAGCGTCTAAAAGAATAGAGATACGGATTAATGCGGAAAGGCACGGATAAAAAAAATAAGACGCGGATTGACGCGGAAAGAAACGGATGAGAAAGATCTGTTTTAATCAGCGTAAATCAGCGTCTAAAAAATAAAATTAGTAATCAATGAAAAACATGGGTAAGTTATTATTCTTAGTTTGTCTTTTTCTTGCTTCACTTGCATCCTACGGACAAACGCATATACTGAAAGGAATAATTATTGACGACCTTTCACAAAAACCCGTTCAGGGAGTAACCATCAAGGTAGAACACAGCAAAACCGGCACATTTACCGACAGGAACGGACGATTCACTCTGCCTTTGAAAAAACTGCCGGTAACATTGCAACTTACGGCTATCGGTTACGAAACCATGATGCTCGATATTACCAGATACGTTAGCGATACGGTAAGGATACCGCTTAAACCACAAATTTATATGCTGGAAGGAGTAGCTATTTCGGCGAGTCCTGTTATTCCTGTTTTTAAAGACAATCATTATTCGGTTTTGGATTATGAAATTATGGATGATAACCTGCTGTTGCTTGTCTACCGTTACCGCCTCAAGCGTTCGCAACTGGTATTGCTTACCCGCTTAGGTGATACGCTTGATTATACCGATGCACCCGAAATTCCTTCAAAATTATATAAAGATGCTTTGGAGAATGTGCATTATGTTACCCAGGGCGGAACGGCTTACCAGTGTTTCTTTTACTCAGGAGCCAAAAAGCTTATTTTTCCTTACGTTACAAGTTATGATTCCCTTTATCGCTTAATGAAAAATTATTCCTTTTCCATAGGAAGTCGTTTATATTTCCAGGAATACAGTCCCAATGGGTTTATTAGCGGCATTGGTTATTATGAAAGTTCTAAAGGGAAACATTATACCCGTTTTATCCGGGATGAAAAAATGATCTGGCAAAAGAAAGACGATAAAATATTTTTCGCAAAAATGGAAAAGATGGGATTACCGATTTATTCCTGTCCAGCCGATGATATGTTTTATTATAAGAAAATCAATGCACCTCTGTATAAATTTGGCGACGACCGGATGCTGCTATTTAATTTTCCGAACGATTCCATCGAAATTCTGGATACGGGAACGAATATCATCAGTGGGATACCCATTACCTTTCATAAAGAGGAAGAGCTTAATTTTGGGAACCAGCTTGGACAGGTTTTTAACAATGTCGGAAAGTCTTTCATTTCCGGGAATGATAAGTGGGGTAAAAATATCCTGATGGACGTTCCTGCCGAAAAGGCGTATACGTATAATATAAAAAACGGCATTTACCATCTTAAGCAAATCAACCTTTATACCGGTGAATTGGACGATTGCAAGAGTATACCCTATATTTTCCCCAAGAAGGTTCAGATATACAAGGGGGAAGTGTATTTCCTGAACAAAGGCTTAGGAGAAAAGGATAAATGGAAATTGTTGAAGATGAAAGTTTGTAACTGACGCAAATAAAATATAGAGACGCGGATTAACGCGGAAGGGCACGGATAAAGAATTAAGACGCGGATTGACGCGGAAAGAAACGGATGAAAAAAATCCGTTTTAATCAGCGTAGATCAGCGTCTAAAAGAATAAAAACGCAAAAAAAGTACGGATAAAAAAATAAAATGTATGAAAAAACTATTACACACTGAAATGACGAGCAAGATACTTAAAGCTTTTTTCAAAGTTTATAATGTCCTTGGCTATGGATTTCTCGAAAAGGTATATCAAAATGCCATGCTGATTGAATTACGGGCAATGGGTCTTAAATGCAGTAGTCAACAGCCTATTAAAGTATATTACGGAGATCATCTTGTGGGAGATTATTATGCCGATATTATCGTAGAAGATTCTGTGATTTTAGAGCTAAAAGCAATTGAGATGATAGCCCCTGAGCATGAAGTTCAACTTGTAAACTATCTTAAAGGAACGGAAATCGAAGTCGGACTTTTGCTGAATTTTGGACCCAAACCTCAATATAAGCGAAAAATATTAACTCATGAATATTTAAAGAGTTTAAAACCTGATAAAAATGGAGACGCGGATTAATGCCTAAAAAATATAGAGACGCAGATTAACGCGGAAAGGCACGGATAAAGAATTAAGATGCGGATCGACGCGGAAAAGCACGGATGAAAAATAAATCCGTTTAAATCAGCGCAAATCAGCGTCTAAAAAGAATGGAGACGCGGATTAACACGGAAAAGCACAGATAAAAATAATACAAACGCAAATGAAAAAGTTTCCTAAATCTATTCCGGCAATTATTATTTTCTTATTGATTTTTTGCGGTGTTCAGGCTCAAAACATAAAAACAGTTAATGGAATTATCCTTGATTCCATTACCCGCCAACCGGTATCCAACGTAAATATTTCGGTCGATCAATTGTCGGGGACAACAACGGATGAATATGGCCGATTCAGCCTGAACATCAGAAAAAGAAATCAGATGATGGTTTTTTCTCATTTAAGCTATCTGCACAAAACAATAAACCTGTCGCAGACCAAAATATGGATTGATACTATTCTTCTTAAGCCTAAAATCATCGAGCTTCCCACCTTTGAACTTTCCACAAAAAATTACATTTCGGTAAAGCAAACAGAGGCCATTATGGATTATGCCATTACAGGCGATCTTGTCGTTTTACTGCTTCATATCAATGGCAAAACGGCCCTCGAATTTCGTGATCTGTATAATCCGGCCAGCGTTTTGTTCAGACAACTCATTCCTTTTAAAGCCAACAGTCTCTTTACCGACTTTTTTCATCAGATTCATCTGATGGCTGATGATTCCGTAAGGCAATTGCATATGGATGACAACAGAAATATTTCCTTTTATTCCGCAGTATCGCGTAAACATTTCGACCAGGTGATGGGTAACACGCTTGCCATTACTTCTAAAAATATTATTACCGTGGAATCCAATACTTTTTCGCAGCAATACGATTATTATTTAATTGGTGTTGACTCCGCCTACCGGAAATGTTTTTTTAAGATTTACGACAAACAAAAGCAAAGGGAAATCGCTCAAACATATGGAGAGCTATCTGCTAAACAAAGTGAATATAATGCTTTGTTAGACTATTACAATGTAACCCCGGAAATGTCGGAAGATTCTATTGTGCGAAAAATTTCTTTGGACTTGTTTCAAAAGAAAGCGGTTTTCAAAAACATTTCAAAGTCATCGTATAACCCGGTATTTGTTAGAAACGATAGCATTTTTGTGTTTGACCTGGTGAATAATCAACTCTGTATTTTTGATAAAACGGGACAGAAGCTAAAATCAATGGTGATTAGCTTTAACCTTGAACAAGGCTTCCGCAAAATCATACAGGGATATTTAAACGGTGATTTTTATTGTTATAAAATGGCCAACGGAACCGGTTATATAAGCAGAATGGATATGGAAACCGGGGAAATAATGCCGTATATCCGAATCAATGATGCATTGTTTCCTGAGAATATCCAGATAAAGGATAAAACGATATTTTATCTCGCCAAGAGCACATTCGATTCGGGAAGAAAATTGTTTTGGCTTAAGCAGGCATCAAACAATTAGATAATCGTGTTTGCCGGCAAGAAATAAGACGCGGATTAACGCGGAAAGAAACGGATGAAAAAAATCCGTTTTAATCAGCGCAAATCAGCGTCTAAAAGAATGGAGACGCGGATTAACGCGGGAAGGCACGGATAAAGAAATAAGACGCGGATTGACGCGGAAAGAAACGGATGAGAAAGATCTGTTTTAATCAGCGCAAATCAGCGTCTAAAAGAATAGAGATACGGATTAACGCGGGAAGGCACGGATAAAAAAAATAAGACGCGGATCGACGCGGAAAAGCACGGATGAAAAAGATCCGTTTTAATCAGCGTAGATCAGCGTCTAAAAGAATAAAGACGCGGATTAACGCGGAAAGGCACGGATAAAAAAATAAGACGCGGATCGACGCGGAAAAGCACGGATGAAAAAAAATTCGTTTTAATCAGCGCAAATCAGCGTCTAAAAAGAATGGAGACGCGGATTACTACGAGTTATCCAACCGGTTAAAAAATCTCTTTTCGGTTCACAAGAGTCGTTGGAAATTATTTTGTCTTTCCCGGGATGCCGTATTCCAGATCAATAGTCCTTACAACATCCTTGCCGGCAAACACAAAACTGGCTTGCAGAAATGATGGGGGACCGTATTTGTCCATGGCATTATTCGAAAAGCCATAGCCCTCCGTAGGGATGCCCAATGCGTTTTTATCCAGCTTGCCATCTTTATTCATATCATGGAGTGCCACCACAGCATAGTCTCCATAAGGAATATTTTCAAACTTGATCAGCTCCTCGTTGGCGCTGATGGCCGTGATACTGCCTTTGTAGGCTTCTTTATAAGGGAAATCCGTTGGACTATTAAATAAGGCAACCATTAATTGCCCATCCGTATTTTTAAATCCTTCCACCAGTATCAATAAAGTGCCTGTTTCTGGTTTTGGCTTCTCATTCATGCTTTGTCCGTAAAGCTGACCGGCGATGCACAAAACCAGGATAAGAAATAATAGATTTTTCATTTTTTCTTTAGTAAAGTTTACGTAAACACCCCGTTTTTTTATGTGGGTTCTGGTCTCCACCTTTTTCAATTCCGGTATTAACAGTTAGTCAGGAACAGCCATCGTTCTTTATCGATAGTTAACGATTCTGCTTAGCGAAGGTAATAATTAATTTGTTATCCGACAGCAGTCCCGTAGAAATTTGCGGCTGCGTGTGCTATTTAATTTTCGATCCGTTCAATTTTCTTTATGGTATAATAATCTCTGGCATAATCCGGATTTCCGGATATGTTTTTTGAGCAAGCTTCCCAGACTACGCCCAATTCAATATACACGGGAACCGGTTTATCAATTTCGTATCCAACAATCTTGCCGATTATTGCATCGTTCGATTTTATCGTATCATTTCCATATTTTATAGTCCAGCCCCAGCAACACATGCATTTTTCAGAATTGAAGCTAATAATCTCTGCGTTACTTTTTATTGAATTTTCTTTCCTGTCGCATGAAATGCAGGAACAAATCAGTAATACTATTAATCCTATCGTTGGTTTCATACCTTTTTATTTTATTAAAATATTATGTTATAAGATGCTGTTACAATTAAATCTGTTTGGAGTCATTATCCTTTATTTTCTGGTTTTTTCTCATTACTGTTGGCTTTAGCCAACCGGTTTAAAGTTCTCTTTTGAGATAGAATGCCGTATATGCGTTCTATAATTTCAGTTCTATCTGTTTCGTTAATTCTACAATAATTTGAATTTAATAGGTTTCTGATGGCATTAATAAATCTGCCTTGCATTCTAACGGACACCATACATAAAGTGGTGTGAGAGGCTCTCCCCGTTCCCGATCAATCGGGAGCGGGGCGGTCTGCTCAATTAGGCTCTGGCATTCGTTGTTTCTTATATATTAGTAAAAATAGTCCCAATGAAAAAAACAATGTCAAACTGAGTAATCCGATTTTCTGACTATGAAATACTGTAGAAACTAGGCCAAATAATAGCGGTCCAAATACAGCGGAAGTTCTACTAGCCATTGCATTAAAACCAAAGATTTCAGTTGAATCTTTTCTGTTTTCTAAGTAGGTTGAAATTATCGCTCTTGCTAATGCAGGAGTTGTCCCAATGACAAGCCCTACAAAAACAGATAAAATATAGAAATGTATTGTTGTAGAAACTAATACAAATGCAATTCCTAAAAATATCCAAAGTATAACAGACGAGATAAAAATTTTCATATAGCCGATTTGTTCACTCAATTTGCTAAAAATTATAGTCGCTGGTACTCCAATTAATTGAACCACTAAAAAAGAAGTTAGAATTTCGGAAGTTGGCATCTTGAGTGTAGTTGAAGCAAATACTGAGGTGAAATATACTAATGTAGATAATCCGTCATTGATTAAATAAAATGCAATTAAGAAAATGAAAATATGACGGTTATTCTTCCAATTCTTCAATGAATTAAAAACCTTTTTATAGGGTCTATCAGTATATGCTTCACTTTGCGTATTTACCGTATTATTATTTTTAATAAATAAAAAACTAGGAAGAGTAAAAACAATATAAAAGATTGCAACCACAATAAATCCTAATTGAAATGCATCAAAGTCGGTTGGCAGATTTTTACCTTTTATTATTAAAAATATTGGAATCATACAGATAATTCCACCTAAATAACCAATACCCCAACCTAATCCTGAGAGCGTAGCAACTCCTTTGCCTTTTTTTTGAGTTGGCAAAAACGCATCGTATGAAAATTGGGATAAATTAAAAAACATTAAACAAAGAGAAAAAAGGAATATATTTATTTTACTGTAAGTGGGATTAATAAAGCCTAAAACAAAATTCAATAAAATAGTAAGAGCCGTAACCCATATAAAAAATCTTCTATTATTTTGCTTCTTGTCTATGTATGCACCAATGAAAGGTGAAAGTAAACCAACAAATAAAACAGGTAATGAAACAGTTAAACTCCAAGCCAAATCGCTAGTGTTTGAATTGCTCATCAATACAGTCTTAAAGTAAAGAGGAAATAATACAGTCGGGATTATTAAATGAAATGCGGAATTTGCAAAATCATAGGAAACCCATGCTAATTGTGATTTATTTAGCTTCATAGCGTCTTGATTTACTTTTTAGTTCGAGTAAGTATATTGAAACGAATTGAAGTATAATAATGAGACAATAAAATATTTTGTAAGTAGTGTCATTATAAATAGTCCCATTATCTGGTGCAAAAAGAAACAATAATATTACAGATAAACAACCTAAAACACACACCAATTTTAAACTTATATTTGCTTCAAATGATATGGCTATAGCTGAAGGAATAAACAGAAAATAAAAAGATAAAAGGCTACTTTCCATACCGCCTGTAAAAAATACAGTTAAGGCTGTAAGTATTACGGTTAGAGACCCTATTATATACAAACCATAATCAATTTTAACTTGGTGGCTTGGGTGCGTGTCGTATAACATGTGAAATAATAGAGGAAGAAATGTTAGTATAATCAAAAGTATTAGTAATCCTGTTGTTAAATTCGTATTACGAGATAAACTGTGTACACTAAGGTGATATATTAGTAAAAAAACAGTTGGTATTCCAAGTCCTAAACCTGAACCGTAAGATGCAAATATCCTGCAATCTTCTTTTTTTCTTTCAATTATATTCATAATGATTGACTTTTAATGATAGTGTTTATAAATTGATTAAGTTTCTCTGTCTTTATTATTCTGGTGCTTTTCATTTTATTAATTGAGCCCGAAAGTTTTGTTACTAATTCACTTTGAAGACTTTTTATTTGAGGCAATGCTTCCTTGATATTTTGTTTAGATAAGTTACTCTGTTTCCTGACTTTGACTCTGGGACACCCTAAAAATTTTTCCAAAAATTTTCCTCAAAGAGCAAAGCAATAGATTTGTGCCTTGCCGTAACCAACATTGTCTTTGACATGATGGTGCCACTGAGTGGCAATCTGACTTTGATAGTAGTTATGGTTTTGGCAATGCTGAGTACTTTATCTACACTCAGGTTTATGTTGTTGGTTTTTAGTATCCGATCCAACTCCTTATATACTTTATAAGCAGCAAAACATATGCATACGTGTGCCTCTATTCTGCGTGGTGTAAAATGAAACATCGGACGCATTTCCAGTGTCCCTTTTGTTACCCTGAAAGCATGCTCTATCACCCACAAACCATTGTATTGATCATTAACTTCTTGTGCAGAAAGCGTCGTATTAGTTATATATCCTTTTAGACCGTCCCATTTTTCATCTTCGTTTATCTTATGTTGATTAATGACAACTTTTACGTTATCCGAAATTTCTAAGAATTTATTGTACCCCCGTTTGTTGATGTTTTCTTTAGTGATATTACCGCTCTTATAGGCTTTCTGAAGACGTTTTACGCCTTTTTCCCTGTTGTATTTGTCTTTCTTTGCCCTGGTTGAAGAATATCCTATAATTAACCGGGCATCTTCCTTTTTTAGTTCGTTAAATTCATTATCACATTTGTCTAAAGATAAAATCCATTGCTTGATTTCTTCAGCCTCGTTTTTTATCCTTGCCCCGATAATGTATTTGTACCCTCCGGATTGCAATAATGATATGTTTGATTTATTCATCAAACCCGAATCGGCAACCACTACAAAGTCATCCAAATTAAAACGTCGAACAAAATCGTCAATGATGGGCAACATCGTTCGCCCTTCGTATTGAGAACCGTTGAAAATAGAGTAAGAAAGCGGATAGCCGCCCTTGCTTACCAATAAACCCAGTACTACTTGTGGCTGGTTGTGCTTTCCGTCTTTAGAAAACCCATTTTCTCTTAGTTCATCACCGTAATCAGACTCAAAATATAGTGTGGTTACATCATAAAACATTAGGCCGATTTTACCACCCAATATTTTCTGTGTGTGTTCTACACTGATTTGCTGTATCCGCTCTTGTTGGGTATTGAATAGCTTATCCAAATAACGATATATCTTGTACAACTGCACGTCTTCATCAAAATATGATTTTAGATAATCTACCGTCGCCGATTTGCTCATCGGTTGGCTTAAACGGGCAACAATCAAATGACGCAATATGTCATCATCTATTTTATCGAAACCAATAATGTGGAATACCTTATCCAAAATCAACTGCGTGCCATTAATCAGGATGTTTTCAATGTTTAACAACAAGTGTTCGGTTACATGTTTTTCTTCAGCTTGTTTAGTTGCTTGTACAAAAATATCAGCCTGCCCTGTTATTGCAGAAATCCATTTTTCTCCCTGAATAGTGAATAATGCTACTTCAGAAGGTTCGGTAGAACTTCCAATGGTTTTGATCACACGATACTTGCCTGAACTTTTGTCAATAACCTGAACGCTAATTACACCACTTGGGTTCTTTTTCTTACGAATAAACATAGCCCAAATGTAAGGTAATTTTGAGCCGGGACACCCATTTGGGTGTCCCAAAAATTATATATTGCTGATTTCCTATTTTTTACAAAATAATCAAAAATAAAGTGTCAAAGTCAGGAGGCAATGCTTCCTTGATATTTTGTTTAGATAAGTTACTCTGTTTTGATAAATAATAAAAAATGTTACTCTTGTCAATTTTGTTTTTGTCAGAAATTAGGTAATTATTCAAATCGCTCAAATCGTCAAAAATCTGATATGCACAAGAAAATAAATCTGTAAATTCCTTAATAAATACACTTTGGATACTATTAAATTCTTTTGGAAAACACCCCAAACAACAAGCCATATTTAGTAAAGCTCCAGTTTTTCCAATAGAAATTTCATAATAGGATTCAATTGATTTATCTTCATCATTTAATGAATTAATATCTTTTTGCTGTCCACTAATTAATTTATTTAAGCTTTCCGCAAAAAGAGTTGAATAATCAAAGTATCCATAATTCTGTCTTTGTATGTTTAGATATGATTGTGAGAATAATCCTAAGAAATACGCAGCATTTATTGCATCTGCTAACCCGACCTTAACCCAAAGAGCTGTTTTTCCACAGCGTTGATAATCATTGTCTTGAATGTCGTCAATTATTAGTGTCGAATTGTGTAATAATTCAACTGTTACTGCAAGAGGAACTATATCATTAATATTATGACCTGCTTCTTCTGCAAAAAGTAAGCAAAGGTAAGCTCTCAATCTTTTGCTGTGTTCTAAAGTGGGTGAGATATTATTGTTGCCTAAACATAAATGATATAAAATATTGTTTCTCAATTGAATATCGCTTACATAATGGTTAATAACGCGTTTCAACTCGTTGTCCACAAGTTGTCTTTTGATTGATAAAAATAATTCACTACTGATGCGTTAAAATTAATCATAAAATAAATCGTATTGTTCTTTGACATTTTGATTGACTTGTACCTCGGTAAGCAATTCCTTAACTGAAGTTTTATCGAAAGCAGA
>Ga0183101_1000330_pt6 | contig 15989 bp, 15 predicted proteins | sample Biomet3_FD_127790 | JGI IMG/M metagenome (GOLD analysis project Ga0183101, IMG submission 127790) | Microbial communities from bioreactor (seeded with sewage sludge) at LBNL, California, USA - Biofuel metagenome 3 | ecosystem: Engineered > Bioreactor > Anaerobic > Unclassified ... | reverse complement strand
CGGGTGCGCGGGCGGCGGCGGCGTGCCGGCCGGGCGGGGGCCTGCCCGCCGCCGGGGCCGCCGCTCTTTGCGTCACCACTGGGCTTTTCCGGCGGAGTCGCTGCGGAGCCGGCCGCATCACCGGAGCTGGCCGCTGCCGCGCCGGAGGTCTTGGAGGCGGTCATGGTGGAACTCCCGGCGGCGCTGGAGTCGGGAGCCTGCGCGGTGTCCTGACCGCCGGGACCGCCGCCCGCCTGCGTTTCCTCTGCCGTGCCCACCAGCAGCGTGACCTTCTCGCCGTCGATGGACTGGACCTGTCCGTATACAGTGGCGGCCTCCGCCGTCTCCGTGCTCTTGGAGCCGCAGCCGGTGGCGACTGCGAGCATCAGCGCCAGAGCGCATAGAATCGAGAGTGCTTTTTTCATGGATGGGTTCCTCCCCTGCTGAATTTGTAACCACAGTATCGCCTGTAAAGGTTAAAACATCCTGAAAAGGGAACTCTGCCCAAATGTTTTTTGCGAATTCCCACGAAAGAGGTCGGTTAAATATTCACCAGAATCCCTTGACATTGAAGTAAAGATGTGGTATCCTAACTTTTGCTGGTGATCTGCCGGTGTGGTGGAATTGGTAGACGCAGGGGACTTAAAATCCCCCGGTAGCAATACCTTACCGGTTCGAGTCCGGTCACCGGCACCACAAATATCGCGGAGTAGAGCAGTTGGTAGCTCGTCGGGCTCATAACCCGGAGGTCGTAGGTTCGAGTCCTGCCTCCGCAACCATATTGTGCAAGTAAAAAAGATAACTTGCCGGAAAGCCCAGAAACCGCAAGGGTTAAGCCCCATAGGTACACTTTGTGACCTATGGGGCTTAATGCCATGTACGGGGAAATATGGACAGCTACCAAGAAAGTTTTGGCAGTTGTCCATATTTATTTCTACTAATAACAACGATCTTACTAACGATGTTTTTGATTTTATCAAATTAAACGCTCGCTGCTTTACTGTAAGGTTACAGATACTTTTTCTTCCAAGCTTTTTCGTAAGCAATCGTATTTTCACTCATATCCGTATAGTCAAATTCCGTTTTCATATTTCCGTGTGCATCGACAATCATCGTGAACACGGTCCATACATTGTTGCCATTTAACGATTTTCGGTTTGAAGATAGCGCACGGTTGATACTTAGAAAAGCCTTTACGATTTGCCCTTTATTTGCGCCCGGCAAATTAAAGCAATCCACAAACTGCCCGTTACCGAGGTCCACATAATACTTCATGCTATAACTGCCAGCAGTATAGCCAGCATAGAAAACGACCTTGTTCCATGTTGCAGGAAGAACTGGCTGTAAGCTGTCAAATACACTTTGAAAATCAATTTCGTACATTTTTATGCCTCCTGATCATTAGGAAATACCCTGACACTTTCTTCACCATCTATAGTATATGTAACAACAATTTCTGTTGGTCGCCGGGAGTCTCCGCTATATTGGGGTTCAATTTTAACAAACACGGTGCTCCCGCTTTTCACTTCCCTTGCAAGTTCATTTTCAAAATTCTTAAAATCATTGCGGTTGATATTTGCATCTTGCGGAATCATATTTTCAAGTCCGTTTGAACCATCAAATTGGTCTCCAATCAAATGCCCTCTATCATCGCCTTCCTTTTCATCGCCCTTCCCAATATCCTCTATAGAGTCTTTAATCTGAAGCCTTCCGTCTCGATCTTTCAGGTGAAGTTTTCCCGTGGCAAGAATCACTCTTGCCAACGCATCCGTTATATATTTGTAGCCATTCAATTCATATTCGTTGTTTGGAACAAGGTCGTTCCCTTTACGATAATTTCTCCCATGATCATCATAATAGCATGTGACTCCGTCAACAACCTCTTGACGCGGATTTTTCTGTTCAAGAGAGGTGCTTTTCGCGGAATGCTCCACGCCATCATGAGACGATTCTTCGCTGAAGGGAACCGGTCTATCAAGAGAAGCCACCGGCATATTCTCTCCTGAATCATCCGGCAACTCATTGTTATAAATTGGCTTTCCTGAATCATCCGGAAGTTCCAATTTCTTCTCCGCGCTTTTGTCCTCTGGACTATCAAGAACATCAGGCTGCGAAGTGAGATTGTTTTCTAACGACGGCCCCATCATCGAACACCTCCATAGTATAGTAGGTCGTCATACCGAACCGTATTCTCCTCAACCTGATGAGCGGCATACAGGAAAACCCGCTTTCGAATTTCTTCTGCAAGAGGTAAGGATACGCTGAGCCGATCCGAAATTTGAGAATTCATTGTTGCCTGAACAGCATCCGGGGATGTGGTATAATCAAGTTGCTGCTGAATCAGGTCCTTTCCCTTTATGAGGCAGTACAGCAAGAATCCCTGTTCTGTCTCAGTCAATTTCTCATTGGAATGAAGTGTCTTGAGCAGAAGATCTTTTGCAGCTCGGCCAAGATCGACGTAATCAATCCAGCATTTTACCTCATCAACCTCCTCAGCAGACAGTTCTTCACAATCTGCAGAGCCAAAGAGTATCTGCTTAAACAATTTTTCTTTTGCAGGTGAAGTGATCTCTCCATGCCCTTGGTAGGTGAAGGGCTTTCTCTCACTATGATGATCGTCATCAAAGAGATCAACCTTACATAACACCGGCTCCAGCCAATCGTTTTGAAAGACTGCCGCTACGCCCCGCTCCAGTCTTGCAAGCTCCGATATTTGGCTGTCGTTCAAACTGGCGGCTCTGCCGACGAGAATGCGGTCTGACTCATCCGGAAGCCGCATAATGATTTTAGTATTCGTGTTTCGAATGACAGACATGTCCATGAGTCCAGGAGATTGATCTGCAATGATAAAGCCCTCACCATATGTACGCATCTCGGCAATGGCGTTCGCCAACATCTCAACTGATTTTCCCTGCAAATTGGAGCTTTCTTGCGTCTGCTCCGACGCTGTGCGGCGTAGGAGATTGTGCGCTTCTTCCAACACGGTAATATGCTTGAGGTCTTCGTTCATGCCGCCCTGCGACATCCGATATTCTTGAAGTTTCATTACCATAATGCCCATGAGCAGCGATTTCGTCTCCATGGAACCGACCCTGCTCAAGTCTATGATCACGTTTTCATCAAACAGTTTGCCGTTTGCAATCTCATCCTCTGCGCAGAAAATCTGCCCGTTGATGCCGTTGGTAAGAGATTTGAGCCGTGTAACCAGCGCCCCAACATAATCTCCTTTTGTATCTGCCGAGTAATCCTTGCTGATGACCTCTTTCACTTTTTTCATCACCGTGGAAAAGGTTGGAAAGCGCAGGGGAGTACATACAGATTGTGCTAAACTCCAGCCACATTCTACATATGCAGCTTCAATCGCATCTTTCAATACAGCAGGCATTGCTGCATACATTGGCCAACAGGCATTAAAAATTTCCACCAATCGGTCAATGTGTTCAAATACTTGGATATCATCAGGGAAAGAGAATGGATTCAAGCGGAGAAGATCCGATTTTCTTGGGTTTGTCCCATATACGGAAACACCAGAATAACCGCCCAGCACATCTTTGTATTCACCTTTGGCAGGTTCCACAACGAGAAAGCGAGTATCGCGACCATCGGATAGGCAAAGCTTGTCCAGCAAAGTATAAATTGTGTTGGATTTTCCGGAGCCTGTGGAACCGGTGATAAAAGTATGCGCGGTCAGTTTCTCCTGCGAGAGACTTATTCTTTGATTTGGCGTCTCTTTGCGCATGTGATACCCACAACCGACATCTAAATCGAATCGATTGTCCAACAACGAGTGTGGCTCTCTGCCAAAAGAAGCCACATTAAAGACTGGCAAGCCGCTGACTGATTTTCGTGGGAAATTGAGTGCTTTTGCCAATTCCTTTCCTGATAAAGGAGTGGTGGGCGTGACAAGCGTTGGGTACATCAGCCATTCATCGCTGAGGGATGTTTTTAGCCCAAATATTGGATGCTGTAAATTTTGAACACTTGTCAAAATTGTTTTTGCGGCGTCGGTATCCAGATCGCCATCCCAAAAATTAACGGCTGCCTTTGTGAGATAGGATTGTTCTCCCTGCGTTAATGCGAGATACATATGGGCAACATTGTTTGCGACTACGGGATTATCAGAAATAATATATGACGCGAATTCCCACATTCCAAGAGCAGAGCTCTCTTCTATTCGCTTCAGTTGGGCCTCAATGATTTCAAGAGTATGTTTGATCCCATAGTTTGTGAATGTCTGTGTTAAATTCTCATTTTTCCCTACTGTTACGGATACATTTGAGCTCCGGGAAAATGATAGGCCAAAATTTGCTCCCACGGTACGGCTCTGATTTACGCCCGCACTCACAATGCCCGCAGGCGTTGGCGCTGCAGCTCCAGCACTCATCCCTGCAGTACCCGAAACGCTTACACCCATATTACCGCCCAGAACAAATGATGCGCCTTCTGTGGTGCTTTCTAATGTTCCTGTACTAACTTGCCAAGTCTCATATGGCTTCAGCGCCGAGTATAGTTCATACAACCGGTTTTTGCTTTCCAGTTGTTCCTTGATTGGCTTTGCGAGCAATACAATCGTATATTCCTCTGATTCATTGCTCGGAACGATCCCATCGAGCAATTTTTCCATGCTTTGACTAATGAAATTCTCCGACTTTTCTGATGCAACATTCGAGACCGCAGCAACAGACTTAACTTTTTTACAATCAGTATCACCGGTTACATTTACCAAACATTCTGGGATTCCCACTCCATGATTGCTGTCTTTCGCTTCAACTCCACTGATGTCAGCTCCTGGAAAGTTTCCCTTGATAGCGCCGATTACCCGTGAATAATATTTATCGGCAATTGCAGGATCAGACTCTCCCACGCTTGTATTAACTACACCAATCGAAATCTGACACTGGCTTTTCGTTCTATGATAGATCAATGCAATATTACATTCTTCTTCGCTCAAGACATGGTATACATTAATGAGCTTGTCAAGGCTTTGTTCTTCAGTATCTGTAACCCACTTTGTTATGTCAAAATATCTGATTCGATTCTCTTCATCAAAATTCTCCGAAATGGCATCGATCGGAGAATAAATGGTGTCAAGCTGTTCTAAGTATGCCTGGTACACCTCAACGCCGATTGCACCCATGTTTTTTTGAATCGCAGAGATGGCTTCTTCACCGCTCATATCGGGCTTTTCATCCAGATAAGCGGTACGCTTTGCTTCAATCTTTAGCAACTGTTCGGGGCTTAATCCGGAACAAGCGGATACCCCGTCAGCTGTTTTCTTCGCTGCATTCAACATTTTAGCGGCAAGATACTCTTTGACATGTGCCATTATTCCCATTTGAATCACCTACTTCTTTTTCAATATCGTGCATACTATTGCGAAGCAAAAAACAGAAACTGCTACTGCAATCCAAATTTGATCAGAATTGGTCTTTTTCATTTTGCTTTCCTCCATTCTCTGTTTTGCGATTGCGGTCGCTTAATTTGCGATTGATAATGGCAATTAGATTGTCCATGACTACGTCAATATCCTTTAGTTGCTCTGCTGTCAACCGTTTCCACAGCTCCTCAATGGAGTCCACAAAAGTGTACCCATAAAAAGCAATCATTCTGGCTGCGCGATCATTCTTTCCCACATCCGCTACCTCAACCGTAAATCCGTCCTTTTTCTTTTGCTCCAACAATGCGGTGATTTTTTTGCTGTATCCCATGTCGATCGGACTGATTAATCCCCAAAAATTGTTCTTGAAATCTACCCCACTTGCACTCAAAATCTTTTTTACAGCGCCTTCGGGAAGAACCGTATTATACATTTCTCCAAACTTTCGGAACATCTTCATGATTTTATCATCTGCAGCAAAGACCTGGACAAGGGGAACCTTATCCCAAAACCCATTCTGAGCCGCTCTGACATAGGAACAAATAATTTCCTCACATTCTCTTCTTTTTTCGCCTTGACTTACCCTTTGCGCAGCAGTAAATCCACTCTTAATAAAGGATGGAAGGAGTTCTAAGGTTACGTTTACCAGTTCCTCAAGGCCAAATGGCTCTATGGGCTCTGACACTCCTCTATATTTTACAGGAAGCGCGAGGACTTGAACTGTACGAACATCCCCCAGCCCCATTCCTGCATTGATTTTTCTGATTTCCGATTCAAATGCGTTCACTTCATCTTCATCGCCGGAACATTGAGTCAGCACTATAATGAAAGGCACGCCTATAGAGTGAAGTTCCTTAATAAAGTCGAGTTCAGCCCCTTGATATCTATTGCTTCCGGAATTAATGCAGTACCAAATTGCATGGACTCTATCATATGGATCGCTGGATTCCGCCTTAGATGCGATTGTTTCTTTTATTGTTCTTATTGCTTCTTTTGTTTTTTCGGAGTCTAATTCCAATCCGACTGTATCCCAAATGCGAATTGGGATATCGTTGTTATGATACTCATCAATATGCTCGGTAACAGGCTTTCCACTCCCTGTTTTAGCCATGTCTGATCCGAACACCGCATTGACTAAAGTACTCTTTCCTGTTCCGGTAATTCCAGCAACCATAATTTTGGCTTCAGGTAGATCGTTGGAATTTAATCTGGAATCAAGATCTTTTTCCAGCTCTGCCTGCTGCTGATTGTATTCTTGTTCGCCTGTTAAATTGGCCATTACGATCTCCTCCTATTTTTTCAACGTATTCAGTTCTTTCGTTAACCTTTGCTTGATTAATGCGTTATCCTGCAATTCTCTGTCCGACGACAAGTAAATGATATTTAAAAGTGCCTTCAAATAGCCTTCACCAGTTGTCTCAACATATGCCGAAGCTGCGGCAGCACTTATCAGCGGAATTGCCATAAGAGGTGTAGATAGTATCCCAACAACTACGTCGCTAAAGATTTCATCTGCAAAACTCTTATCCGATCTCAAACCGATCAATTTATTCAAATCCGCAATCATTTTCACACAAACACCATGAACAATAGGAATACATAACACCGGAATAAATCCAATCTTTGTAGCCGTGGAAGCGTATTCCGAAATAATCTCGTTTCCACGCGCTTCAAGTTGGTTGATGCGCTCCATTCTCCGCCAATCGAGGGTGTTCAGTTTGCTTTCAAGGATATTGAACTTAAGATTTCTGTAGTCGTTCACACTCGTCCGAAGCAAAGCGGGTATTCCATAGGCGGGTATTTTACCACCTCTTGTTGAAGCTTCCTTTGCCAAGACACGCCGAACGGAGACTTCAGGCAAATAGCTTTTAATCTGGTTCTCCAATTCGCCTTCTTCATCGGAAAAGCATTGGGTCAACACGATCACAAAAGGAATTTCATGATCGATCGACAAACTTTTAATCAATTCCAGCTCATAGGGCTCAAACCTGCTGCTTCGATCATAAATGCAAAACCATACCAAATGTAAATCCCCAGCCTCCATCCGGGACTTGGTTTCTTCAATATGCTTTTTTATTTCTGCAAGAGTCTGTTCCGTGATGGAATGATCAATTTCAAGCCCCACTGTGTCATACATGTTGAGTCTGCAGCCAACCATCCCATATTGATCTCCGGCATGCTCGTTTAGTGAGAGCATCATCTGCTTTGAATAGACCTCATTTTCTTTGGTCACAGCTTGTCCTGTTCCCGTTGGAGCCAGATCCTCTTCCAGCACCGCATTGATCAGCGTACTTTTCCCAGCCCCCGTTTTGCCCATCACGATAATATCAATGTTCTTCATTTATCTTTCCTCAAACACATATGCGGCAACAGACTCCAAACCAAACGGTTCTATCACAACAGAGGCTCCATTTTCATTTCGCGCTCTGGTTTTATATTCCTTGGCCAATGTTGGGACAACTTCCACCTGATTGGTAAACCGTTTAATTTCATCGGCAGTCTCTTGCATATCAGCTTGGTAACACATCGTCAGAACCACCATGACCTTCAATGCCGAAAATTCTTTTATAAGCCGCATTATCAGTTCTTTTTCAATATCTTCAATTCTACCAGATGTACCTGAAATACAATAAATTACGGCTGACAGTCCATTTTCTGCTATTTTTTTTACTGTCTGAAACGCTTTCTCAATATTTTCCTTACCGAGATCAATCCCGCTAACTTCAAACCACTCATCGTGGTTCAAATTATCGAAATACTGGACATAATTTTGATGATCTGCCTTTGAGAGTTGGAATCCGCGTAATTCTTCCAACCCCTCAATCAAAGCAGTTTTCCCAACAGCTTTCTTGCCTACTACCGCGATTTTGGTGGTTCCAAGTTCACACTGAATATTGTGATCTGCAAAATGGTCATTTACCGCTTTCTGCAAACATTTATAACGATTGGTAGCGCCTTCGAAGAGAATATCAACGCCTTTGTTTTTTCTGTTATATATTTCATCGATCTTTTCAAGTATTTCATTAGCGGATTCTTCCATTGAAGTGTCCGTATAATGTTGCCTTGAAAGAGGAGAGTCTTCCAAAAGGATCTTCCATTCGCCAATGTCATTTTTGAAATAATACTGCATTTTGTTTGTATAGGGGTTACTCACAATTTTTATTGAATTTCTTTTCATTTCAAATCTCCCTATCCGTATCAAATAAGCTGAATGATGTCGCCTTGGCTCCTCATCCACATATCAATTCCATCGCCGAATACCTCGGCCTCGACGGTGTATACGCCGTCCTTTTCCTCCAGTATCTTCGCCGTCGGCAAGCGATCCAGCACAGCCTCGATAGACAGTCCGCTGTACAGAAAACGCACGGTGCGCAGTTCGCCGCCGTACATGAACTGCACCCGCTTTCGGAATTCACCCTCCTGAAACCGGTCCTTATACGGAACGGAGAAGTGTTCATCTAAAACGCGATAGCCCTTGAGTCTATCGATACGATAGATGGTGGGATAGAGGGTATCCTTATGTTCCTCATCTGTATCCAGCCGCTCGATGAACGCGGTCATATAGAAGTAGAACTCGGAGAACATCAGCCCCACCGGCTTGACCAAGCGGGAGACAGTTTCCTTCTCCTTGAGCTTCTGATACTCAATCAACATCATGCGCTGCTCCCGCACGGCTACCCCAATATCCCACAGCCTGTTGACCAGCGGCTGTCCGTGGTGCGGCTCGATGTAATAGAATTTTTCGTTGGAGATCAGCGTATCCACCTGTGGGCGGTTGGAATATGGCACACAGCCATTGATGACCTTTTCCAAAATGGGCATCATCTCGTCCTTGCGGAGGGAACGGCTTTCCAAAAGAATCTTACAGACAGTCAGCGCCTCACCGTTGGACAGGCGTTTGTCACTACTCCGGCGCAGGAGATATCCTTTTTTGACTCTGTTATAAAAGATCTCCCGTGCAACACCATCCTGCGTGGTTCTCTCGGAGAAAAAGCTGCGGAGATCATCAATATCCCGCTGAATGGAGCGCTCCGTGACACCGTAGCGTTGGGCGGCGTCCGTCTTTACGATCAAGTCGCCGTCGAGCAGCCGCAGACATATATCTAAAATGCGGCCATGCTTGAGCGCACTTTCCGGATTTCCGATATGAAACACCTCCCTGAAAAGCAGAAATCGGCAGCTGGTATTTGTCCAACTGCCGTTCACAATGCAGCTGGCTGCCACCCACGATTGGAAGGCCCTGATAGCTTTGCGTCACCGTCTTTCGGCGGTTTTGCCAACGATTTCTTGTATTTTTTTCATTATATCAGAGATGTCGGCTCCTGCATAGAATATTTTTGTATATTTTGACGCAGATTGTCGAAATTGCTGCTTTATAATTTGATTATAGCAGGCGAGAATGACATTGGCTGTCATTTTAAAAATAAAGTGATAGCTTTCCGCAAAATTTCTGCTATGGTGTCTTGCTAAAGGAGGGTAAGGCACATTGACAAGATACTGGAATCGCTGTACGATCAATTCTACGAGAAGCCTGAACTGGCGGTGCTGCATGCATCAGTGGAGGCAAATCACAATCTGCTGCGAAAACAGCTCAGTAAGGCGGAGCGGAAGCTGTTAACCCAATTAAATCATCTGAAATATGAGCGTTCCGATTTGACTGACCAGGTCGAACGGAGCGCTCATTTTCCGCTTGTGTGGAGTTGTGTGCCACCATGTGGCCTTGGGCAGACACCGGCGAGGGAAGTGTCCACTATGCGGACAGCAGCGGTTTGTGCGGAGTCGATTCAGGAACCGGAGCTTAGCTCCGCGGCGATACCAACAAAAACGCTCACGTCCAATGGCGGAAAACGGAGAAGTGGTCTGGGTTATTTTGCCCCAGACCACCTTTTTGATTGACGAGGTAAGCAATACTCTCTGATAGGCAGGCTGCCCCAAAACCATGAAATGTGGTTTTTGGGGGGGAGTCATGTTCATGCTCGGCTTTGTGTCAATCCTGCGCAGCGACTACTGGATAACGGTTGATTCCGCTTCCGCTGTCGGCTGTGTAGCCGAGTCTTTTTCCAATGCATCATGCATGATCGTAAACACGGCAATCAATGCCCGCACAAGTTCGGGGAAGCGCTCTGTCAGTGCCCATTCGTCCTCGTACCATGTGTCCTGCGGCGTGGAGTATTCCACAGGCTCCGTACTTTCGTTTTTTGCCTTGCGGAAAGCTCTATCAGCTTCGCGCCACGTCCCATATTCGCCGGTCTTGCCGTACTGCTTTGCCAGCTTGGACGCTGCGCGGCGAAAGGCTTTCTCAGCCGCGCTGGGAGAGTTGAAGTTTAACCTGACCGCCAGTTCCTCAAAGGTCATGCCGGTCTCATCCGGCTCTCCGAGGCCACAGTATTTTTGTACCAGCATCCGCTCTCTCGGCGTCAGCAGGGATAGCAGCTCCGAGATGTGATTCTGACGCAGCCTGGCGGCATAGCGGGCGGCAGGGTCACCGCCATAGCTCAGATAGTCCACGCGGTCACTCAGCTGCACACCGTCGAAGATGCTCTGCGCCTCGCTCATCAGGCTCAGTGCCACCTTGCGGGACACGCCCATTTGCTCCATCACTAATGCCATAAGCGCCGGTTCTGCTGCGTCCGGAGGCGCAACTGCAAGAATCCATGACACCTTCCGTATCTGGTGATAGCGCGCTGGTGGCAGACGCACAGGCATGGTGGTCTCGGCGGCGTAGTCCAGCACGGCAGACTTGACGATGGGATAAGCATAGGTCAGGAACTTAACGCCCCGGCTGAAATCAAACCTTTCTGCCGCATTTAGCATTGCCAGTGCAGCCTCCTGCTTCAAGTCGGGCGCAAGGTGGTACACACCATAGCGGTCAGCCATATCTGTGGCGCAGCCGTTCAAAAATTTCTCGTTGTTAGACAGCAGCAGGTGCTTTGCTGTCTCGTCCCCGGCTTGAATACGACGAACCAGGTTCTTGTCGTCAATCTTGATTCCGTCCACATGGTAGCATTTATAGTCAAGACGGTCAGCCAGAAGGTCATCTTCATACTCCCGCTTTTTGTGCTCCGGAGTATCGTTCATCCGCCCAGCCTCCTCTCCGCCTCGGCGCAGAGGTTCGCAAGCTCCATATCACGTACATAGCCATTGGCGGCGTAAGCGTTGTCGAACAGCGCCTTGTCCCGATAGGCCTCGGCCAAAGTAATGGCGGTCTTACGCAGCTCGGTCGTAATCTGCCCGCGCTCATGCTGCTTGCGGATGGAGTTGGTGCGGGTCTTGAACAGGCGATAAATCGGGTGGTTTTTATTTTGCTCCTTCTGATGATTGAGTGCTCCGTACTGCCTGCAGGTGTACTTCGGGTTCTGGGGCGAGACACCGTCGCAATATTTCGTCATGTACCCTGTGGTCGCCAGATAATAGCGCCCGCAGTTCTCGCACAGGAAGGGCGCGTGGCCGCAGTGCATACCGTTTATCAGATCGTAAATGTAAAAATCAATATACTGGTCAAACAGAAAGCGTGTGGCAAACACCATGGTCATGTCCTTGGATGGATGCCGCAGCAGCGCCGTGCCCGCCTGCAGTTTGGGACTGAGGGTGAAGTTTTCCACCGGCAGCAGCTCGTATTTTTTGACCTCCTCCCACAGCTCCTTGTTCTGAAAGCAGTCCATAACGGCATGGACATAAAAGGTTTCATTTCGTTTTTTCAGTCGGTGCAGATACCTGGCCTCCAGTGTCCAAGCCACAGAGCTGAAGTTGACCACCGCCTGTCCCACACGGATAACCCCGTTCACATAGCGCAGGAAGAACTCCAGCTCGCGGGAATCTTCACACATTAGCCTATCTAAATACTGCTCCGAAAAAAGTGTGGCGATGGTCGTAAGCTCGTTGTCCATATCCAGCAGAGAGAAGGGCTCGATGCGCCAAATGTCATCCAGCAAGGCAATCAGCTGTGGTTTGATCTTGCCGAGAACTGCATGCGCACCGTGCCTGTCTGCCTTGATAAACACGGATATATCTTGCAGCAAATGTCCTGCCTTCACAAGCAGATCGGTGTTCTGCTCCACTGTCCGATTCATGACAGAGGCGGCAAAGTACCCGGCGGGATAAGTGCGCTCCTCGAAGAACACCTGATCCTCCCAGAGGTCAAGTGTCAGATTCAGCAGATTGTTTTTCTGCCCGGCTCCCAGCGGCATTTTGCACGCCTCCTGTCGTATAGTAAAATTAGCCATGTCTTACGACAATCACATTATATCAAAACCCAAAGAATAATCAAGTGTGAGGATGAAACAGACCTCGCATAATTCCGGCCGCGCTCATATGGGCGCGGCCTTTGCTATGGAGGTGATTATTGTGATTTAGGCGCGCAAAAAAATTGAATACTACCCCCCCACTTTTTGTGAAAGGACTGACAACATGAAAACACAGGAAACAAAAACCCTCTCCACCATAGACGGTGCGACGCTCATGAGTACACCGCTTCAACCGCTAAACTTTGCGGTAGATACACTGCTATCGCAGGGACTGCACATCCTCGCTGGCTCTCCCAAGGTGGGCAAGAGCTGGTTGGCGCTGTGGCTTGCGGTCAGCGTCGCCAAGGGTGAACCCGTATGGGGCATGAGTACGCACCAAGGGGCAACTCTCTACCTCTGCCTCGAGGACTCCACGCTCCGCATTCAAAATCGGCTGTTCGAGATCACGGAGGACGCACCGCCCAATGTCCACTTCTGCATCGAGAGTCTGATTCTCGGAAATGGTTTGGAGGAACAGCTGGAAAACTTCATTGCGGCGCACACAGATATCACACTCATCATCATCGACACGCTGCAGATGATTCGCGGAACGAACTATGACAACACCTATGCCAACGACTACCGGGATTTATCCGTGCTGAAAAAGATCGCGGACAAGCACGCCGTTGCCATCCTGCTCATCCACCATCTACGCAAGGAGTTTGCAGACGATGTATTCAACCGCATCTCCGGCACGACAGGGATCAGCGGTGCGGTGGATTCCAGCTTCACACTTATCGAGGACAAGCGCGGCAGCGGCAGAGCCAAGCTCCACTGCATCGGCAGGGACATCGAGTACCGGGAGATTGAGCTGGAGCGCAACTCCGAAAACGTGTGGGAGCTGGTTTCCGACAGCAGGGTTCAGCCGGAGCTGCTGGGCGACCGCATTGTTTTTCTGCTCTCTGTGCTTATGAAAGAGCAAAGCGAATTTATCGGCACTCCCACAGAACTGGCTGGCGCTATTGACCCTGACGGCAGCGAGGGTATCTCGCCTAAAAAGGCATCTCGTCAAATCCTGCAAAGCCTTGATGCGCTTAGCAAAATTGGTATTTCCGCTACCATTCGACGCAGCAACGGAAAGCGGCTCATTGAGCTTCACCGTGCCGATAGTGCCGATGCACAGGCCCCCGGAGATATCGACCCTGTCGACCCTGCGGAAGGCTGCGAGGTATGAGCTTTCCCACCCCGAGGGTGGGGCGAGCAGAGCAGGCGTGTATACGCCCGCGCCTCGCCTGTTTTTCGGGCAGAAGCCCGTGCCCACTTTTGGATGCGGTTTTGACGATGAATCACAGGAGGTAACGACACCATGAAAGACAAATTTGAAACATTTAGGGCCAGTGAAAAGGAGCGGCAGGCGCTGAAGGCTCTGGCACGAAAAGCACATATGAGCAAGTCGGATTTCATCCGGCACGCGATTTTTAACAAGGAAATCGTTGTGATCGACGGTCTCCACGAGCTCACACGGGAGCTGAAAGCCATCGGCAACAACCTGAATCAGCTGACCGTCCGCGCCAACATGGGACAGCTTCGGGCAGTCGATCTGAGTGAAACCAAGGATGCCCTCGGCGGTATCTTCGACAGGCTCACGGTGCTCTGCGGCGGCGATAGCTTGCCGACGCAGTCGGAACAGCTACCGGAACATGAGCAGCCCCTCCCGCCGATCATCATTGACCGACGCCGTCAGATGATGGAGCTGTTCGGAATCTCGGAGGTACCGCATGGCGACCGTTAATTACATCCCCTACAAAAAGCAATCAGCATTCACCCTGCGCGGCGTGATTCAGTACGCCTGCCTGAAAAACAAAACCCTTCTGCCGGAGGGTTACCGTCTCATCACCGGACAGAACTGCTGTGCCGAAACGGCGGCGGCTGAATTTCTCTCCACCAAGGCGCAGCACAAAAAGACTGGCGATGTTCAATTTTACCATTACACCCAGAGCTTCAAGGTGGGAGAAAATATCACGCCTCAGACCGCACATGAAATTGCCTGCGAGTTTGCCCGGAAGAACTATCCTGACTACGAAGTTCTCATCGCCACCCACACCGACGCGCCCCACATTCATTCGCATTTCCTGATCGACTATACGCAGAATCAGGACCCTACCTTAAATTATGAGAGCAAGGCCACCTACGCGGCAGAGTTTGAGGGCTTCCGCAATATGTTTCTGATGCTGGGCGGGGCGCTGAGCTTTATCGTCGGCTTAGTGGGTATTCTGAACTTTTTCAATGCCATCCTGACCGGTATTCTGACCCGGCGGCGGGAGTTTGCGATGCTGCAATCCATAGGCATGACCGGAAAGCAGCTCAAAACCATGCTGGTTTTTGAAGGGCTGCTCTATGCTCTTGGCTCGATTGTGCTGTCGCTGCTGCTGACTGTGCTGGCAGGGCCGCTGCTGTCCCGCGTGCTGGAGGGAATGTTCTGGTTTTACAGCTACCGCCTCACGGTAACGCCCATTTTGATTCTGCTGCCCGTCTTTGTGCTGCTGGGCACGGCGCTGCCGCTTCTCAGCTATCGCGGCGTTGCAAAGCAAACCATCGTGGAGCGCCTCCGGGAGGCGGAGTAAGCCTTCACTGAGGTTTCATTGTCTTTAGAAACAAATAAGACAGCCGCACAAGAACCTTTCTTGGCGGCTGTCTGTATCCCCATACCAACATTAAGCCCCATGGGTCACAAAGTGTACCTATGGGGCTTAACCCTTGGGACGGCTTTTTTCTATGGTGGACAGTACAGGACTCGAACCTGTGACCCCCTGCACGTCAAGCAGGTGCTCATACCAGCTGAGCTAACTGTCCGGGAACGGGATTATTATAGGGGGTAAGGGGCTGTTTGTCAAGCACAATTCTGCAAATACCAGGCAATCAGCAGATCCGTCACTTCACCGTAGCTCTGAACGCCGGTTTTCTCTGAAAACGCTTTTAAATAGGTATCGTTGACCTTCTGCGCGGCGTCCTGCACCTTGCCCTCGTACTTGGCGTAATGCTCGTTCGCGGCAAGCGCATCGGCGCGGACACCGGCGTCCATCGAATTCCACAACTCGCTGGCAGCGGATTTGTCCACCTTCGCCAGAGCGTTGTTGCAATAGATATAGGCCGCGAAGGCGCCCGAATACTGGAATTCGAGGCTCGGATTGGCGCGGCAGGCGAGATAGGCGCAGAAATTCGCGCCGTCCTCGGCGGCGACAGCCTGCCGGTGGGCGATCTCGTGGCACATGGTGAAGGGAATCCAGGCCTCGTAGGTGTCCGGGTTGACGCAGGACTCGGCAGTGAAGGCGACAAAGATGCCGGTGGTGCCGGTCTGGCTGAAAAGGCGCCAGGTGGCAAGCTTTTTGACCGGATCGGCCGACCCGGTG
>Ga0183101_1000021_pt23 | contig 16017 bp, 19 predicted proteins | sample Biomet3_FD_127790 | JGI IMG/M metagenome (GOLD analysis project Ga0183101, IMG submission 127790) | Microbial communities from bioreactor (seeded with sewage sludge) at LBNL, California, USA - Biofuel metagenome 3 | ecosystem: Engineered > Bioreactor > Anaerobic > Unclassified ... | reverse complement strand
GGCCTTGAGGCAGGCGGATTATCCGGCTTTGCTGGAACACCGGCACCTTGAACTTGGCTGAAAAAGCTGGCACGTTCAGTTGCGTGAGGATTGCCATGACGGAAGAAGACAAGAAGACGCAGGTTGGAATTATTGTGGTTTCGCACGCCGACTATGGTTCGGCCATGCTGCGCACCGCGGAATTCATTCTTGGTCAGCAAAGCGATTGCAGCTCCATCAGCGTTGACGTGGCACACGAGGTTTCGGAAACCGTGCGCCGCCTCACGGATGCTGCGCAGCGGCTGGACAAGGGCGCTGGCGTCATCATTCTTACGGATATGTTCGGCGGAACCCCAACCAACCTTGCGCTTTCCCTGTTGGCCACGCACAAGGTTGAGGTTGTCACCGGCGTTAACCTGCCCATGCTGCTCAAGGTCTTTACCTCGCGCGAGAACGAGCTTGAGGAACTGGCCCGCATTGCCGGGGAAGCAGGCGCCAAGGGCATTGTTGTGGCAGGCAGCATGCTGCGCAATAAAGCGCGTGATAAAGCAGAAAGCTGATATATGTGGTTTCGCGTGGACAATCGCCTGGTTCACGGCCAGGTTATCGAAGCCTGGCTCCCCTACACGGGGGCGAAACACCTGGTGGTGGCCAATGACGAACTGGCGGGTGATTTCATCCGGCAGCAAATCATTGAACTGGCGGTGCCCCACCAGATCACGACCCACTTCATAAGCCTCAAGGAACTTGCCGTCACCCTCGACACCTGCGGCGACGATTGCTTTGTGCTGTTCGCCAACTGTCAGGATGCGCGGCGCGCCTGCGATGCCGGAATTTTCATGCAGGTGCTGAACATGGGCAATCTGCACTATGCGCCGGACAAGCTGCAAGTGCTGCCGCATGTGGCGCTTTCGGCACAGGACAGGGAAGACCTGCACGTTATACAGAACCATCTGGTGCAGCTTGATTTTCGCTGCGTACCAACAGAGACCGTGCGAGGCCCGAATGAACAGCTTTTCTGAAATGCTCGCGTCGGGTGTTCCTTACGCTTTTTTTTTGTCCTGGCTGGCGCGGCGCGCTCAACCTGCATCGTCGGCCTTATAGACCGCCCCATCTGCCTGGCCCTGTTTGCGGGCTTTTTTACCAACGATTGGTCCCTTGCCCTGCCTCTGGGCATCATCATCGAACTGCTGTGGCTTGACGCGCTTGAGCTGGGCAGCGTGGTGCCGCCCTATGGCAGCCTCAGCTTTTTGCTGGTGTTTCCGCTTTGTCGGCATTTTGGTCTTGATCAGCCGGGGCTGGCCATGCTGCCCCTTATTCTCTCCATGATGGCCGCTTATTCGGCCAGCTGGTGCGAACAGCGGCAGCGCATGGCGCAGAATCCCATGGTTGATGCCGTCACGGCTTGGTGTGAGGGCAGGGCGGGCGGCATTTCGCCCGCGCGCGCGGTTCTGCTGGCTGGTCTGCGCCGCGCGGGATGGCAGGCCGCGCTTTACGCGCTGTGCTTCTGGCTTATTTATTCGCTGCTGGCCCTGCTTGCCGCCCGGCAGGCCATTCCCCAGCTGCACGCGGTAACGTGGTCCGCGCTGTATGTGGCGGCGCTGCTCGGCGCGGTGCTTTCGTTGCGCACGCGGCAGGCTTATGGCGTTTTGGTGGGCACCCTGGCGGCGCTGGCGCTGCTTATCTGGGGCGGGCACTGAGCGGCCATGCGGGTTCCCGGCCTTGACATGGCCGCCAAGAATAACTACAAACGGCGGATTGCGCTCGTAGCTCAGTTGGATAGAGCGACAACCTCCTAAGTTGTAGGCCACAGGTTCGATTCCTGTCGGGCGCACCAGAAATAATCAAGGGCTTGCGGAAATTTCCGTAAGCCCTTTTTCTTTTGCCTCGGCCGCACGAAGAATGTCCAAGCGGAACTCTCAGAAATAAGCGCGCGGCGCGGTTGGCACTGATTTGCGCGCGCGTTGGCACATGTGGGGATAGTAAAAAAGCGGGGTTTTAGCCCCGCTTTTGCGTTATTTTTGACACTCTATTTCCGGCTTGGGATAAGGCAAAATCGGCAAGCGCAAGCGGCGTTGCCAATCCGTTTTTAAGAACCTCACATAGCGAAATTGCCGCAGGCTATGCTTGGTCGCTCTGTGGAGGTTATTGCGAAGGTGCTCGCCTCGCTGTCCGGCCTTGAGGAGGGCTGTCAGCAGCATTTTGTGGTATGTTTGGCCGTCAAGTTCATAAAACTCAGTCGTGTGGCATCCTACATATAAAAAGCTGCAAGCCTGATAGACAACGCCTAGCCCCTTGCAGCGTTCGTCTGCGAACGATTGCACCCAAGCCACGCTTGGGCAGGCTCGTTTAATGTACTTGAGGGCATAGCTTATGGCGCGGCTCTCGCTGTTGCGTGGTGCATCATCAGACAACCACATGCGGTTAAGCTCCATATACTGCCCCTGCACGGTCCCCTCCACTACCTTGCCAGCCCGTGCGGGGCAAAGGGCATAGCCCCATTGCAGCACGCCCTCCAACGCTCCCTCGCGGTAAACGCCCAAATGAAGGTAGCTGTTGTTGACCACCGTGTGGCTGTAGTGATGGGCAATGATGATAGCCCGTGCATCTCGCCATGGTATCTGTGCCACATAGTTCGCCTCGCAGCCAAAGCCCTGGGGGCCAGTGGCCCCCATTATGTAGCCCGGCTCGTTGCTGTCTGGTGGCAGGTAGGCGCTCAAGAGCGGTGGGTGGTAGGGTCTGCGTTGGGTTGCCATAAAGTCTCCGATGGGGAGGCTCTATGGCCTGCTGAGTTGGGGCGCGTGGCCCGCACGGTGAGGTAGCGCCCGCAACGCGGGCATTTAAATTCCATACAAAGAGCTTGACCACGGGCAAGCAGCCGCCCGCAGTTGGGACAACGAATGTCCACGTCACAATTAGTCTTTTCCATTTCTTTAAAGGTGTTGCGCCCCGCGCAATATCCGTCTACCGTTGCCCGGTCTCGCCTGAGACACAGACCGGCGGATACTCCTCACGGCGTTGGCGCGTCGTGTGGGGCCGTGGTGCGGCACTCCCGGCGTCGCATCGGTGGGGGCGTTCCCGCGCCCCCGCCATATCTCAACAACCCTATGCGATTGTCAAAAAACGCTACACCGCGTAGCTGACGGCGATGGTCTGCACATCGGCGGCGGTGGTTGCGGCGTCCACAGCGGCCAACAGCGCGGCGCGGCGGGTGGTGTGGATAGCCAGCAGGGCTGCGTAGCCGTCAGGGTCTTCCGCCCGCCAGTCGTATAAGGCAACGGCGACGGCATAGGCGCTCGGCGGGGCGCTGGCGCTGGGCATGGTCAGACTGGCGGCCATGGCGGCGTCAAATCCCGCGTTGATTGAGGTGCGTTTAGCTGCCTGCGCTTCGGCCAACGTGGGCGGTGCGGGGTCTGCGCTCCAGCCATCGGGCAGTGGTCCATACTCCTTGATGGTATAGGGCGCACCGTTGCGATAGCCGCTTTTGCCTTTGTGGTTTTCCACCTGCTCCCAGCCGTCGCCGGTCCAATGCGGGATTTTGCCGTCCACGACGGTGGGAGCCGTGCGCGTGGCATTGTTGGGCAAGAGACCGTAGTCCTCAAGCTCCCCGGCATAGTAGCCGTCGGCGGTGTATTGGTAGGCGTTGGCCATTGGTTACTCCTTAAAATTATCGTCAGCTCCCGGCGTGGGAGAAACGCATATTGATATGATCCGCAACATTACAGGCAATAGCGGTCAGTATGGTGATGGTAGCGTCGCGCCGCCCCAATCGTCCGCATTGTACGCCATCACGGGCGGCTCGGGGTACCAGGGCGTCAGCGCTGGTTGGCGGTCGTACACCTACCTCGACATCTCCCGCGTTGTACCCACGGGCAACGCTAACAAGCCCCGCGCCTGGGGCGCATTGGCCTGCTGCTATTTGGGGCAGCCACCCGCATAATGCTATACTATACCGTAGGCGTGCCGAGGTAACAGCAAGCAAGAGCTCCCCAGGCGCGGGGTTTGTTGGCGTTGCCAGTAGGGACCACGCGGTCAACAGACATCTCCGTGCGCGGGTTGTCGTTGTCATACGATCCAGGAGATCCAATGCCCATGTATTTAAGGGTGCTATTGTAAAACGCTCCACCTGCTGCGCCGTTGTTCCACACTGGTGGCTGGTAGCCTGTAATGTTGCGGATCATATCAATATGCGTTTCTCCCACGCCGAGAGAGTCATACCCCGATGCTTCGGCGTACATACCGCGCAGGTCGGGCATGCGGAGCGTTCCGGCGTTTAAATCCTGCACGTACCACGGCGCGCCGCCGATGCCGTTCCAGCCCACGGTTGTTCCGTCCGCGTTGGTGTGCCATATGGCCGTGGACAAGGCCTGCCATTGGGCTTCGGTTTTGAGGAGCAGTTGCCCCTCCGCCGTTTGCAGGTAGGCCCAAATATCCGGGAACTGCGTCGCTGCGTCGGTAATGATGCCGCCTTGGCACGGCTGGAAGCCGGGGCGCAAGGTGGGGTGGCGGAAATAGTAAACCTCGCCAAGCTCATACTGTGAGGCCTTGGCGGCGGATATCTTGCCGTTGGCGTCTATGGTAATGGTGGTGCCGTCGGGCATCACAAGGCCGGGGGTGCCCACCTTGGCAAGCGGCGTGCTGTCGGCGATAAGGTCAAGAATCGCGGCCAAGACCTGCACGTTGCTGGCTTTGTTGGGAGTTATTCCGGCAGCCGTAAGGATTGCTACCAGCTCCTCTTGCACACCATTAAGCCACGCCGCCGTTACTGTGGTTGCCGGAACTGGGACGGTAGGATTGCCCTCGGTAAACCTGTTGTCCGGCGTGGCCGTGCTGCTGTCTATCCTGTGCATACTTGTCCTCGCTAAGTATATGCCACCAGCGCCACGGCATGGGCTGGTTTGCGCTGGTTGATAATGCACTCCAAGATACTGTCGCCCCATGTGCGCAGGGCCTCGCCCGCAACGGACTGCCCGGCACGAAACACGCGGGGGGCGTCTGCGGGCGCATTGACGCGGAACGCATAGCTCCAATCGTCATTGGTCAGCGGGTCGCCCGCACACGAAAGCCCGGCCTTGAAGGGCGTGAACTCGTCTATGGTGATGTCGTACCCGGCCAGCGCCGCGTAGCGTTTGAGCCATGCGTGGCTGATGCCGCCACGCTCAAGGAAGGCAACGGCAAGCTGGGCAATGCGCTCCTGAAGGAGTTGGTCGCCCTTGGAACACGCGCCCGGCAGGCCATACACCCGCTCCCAATCCTCTAAATATTGTTGCCACACCCACGGGCGGAGCGCGCCAAGTACGGCGGCGCTTGCGGCCTGCACGCGGTCAAGCTCCGCGCCCTCGACGGTAAGGGCGCGGTCTACGCCCTCGGCGTTGGGGTCATAGCTCACGGGCGGCAACAGCGCCGCCAGCAAATCCTTATGCCCGGCCATTAGAGAGCCTCCAGCGTTAAGTCGCCAAGGCGGCACCATTCCAGCGCGCTAGGGGCCACGTTGGCCTCCGGCTGGCGGATTATCACATCCGTCACGCCATCAAGAGACGACACGGCGGCCACAAGGCGCGACAATACCAACCCCTCGCCGGGGGCCAACCGTGCAAACTCGGCCTGCAAAACTGTTGTGACGGCGGGCTTAAGAGTTACCAAGGTGGAGCCGTTGCCCACGCGCAGGGCCAGCGTTACGTCAACCATACGGGGCACGGGAGCGTAGACCTTGGCGGCCTTGGCCGTGCAGGGGCGCTCGGCGTCAATCACAGCCTGACACGCGGCCACAACGTCCTCGCCGGGTATGCCGTCCTCGCCAACAATCACGATGTCCACGGTGCCCGGCCCCTGACGCAGGGGGTACACGGTGGCATCCGCCACGCCGGGCACGGAGCGCGCCCAGCGCCGGTAATCCGCCGCCGTGCCGCCTGCGGGCGGGTTGCGCATATAATCCAGCAGCGTCGTCAGCATGCTGGCGTTGCTCTCGGCATCCGTGCCGCCCGCAAGGGTCAGCGCAGCCTTGGCCTGCACACCCGACGGGGCGGAAACAAGCGTAACCGTTACACCCTCCACATCCGGCAACGCCCCGGCCTGCACTGCCTCACACGGGGCGGCAGCGGCCACAGTCTCGCCCTCGCCCGCAAGGGTAACGGCTGCGGTTGTCTGGTACAGGGTGCCGTCCGCATCCTTGGCCTGCGTGTAGGCCGGGACAACGGAGCCGGGGCGGCCTGTAACCGTAATTGTGCCCGTGGCCTTGGTGGCCGCGCGGCGGGTGATGCCGCGCAGGGCGCAGTGTTGCTCCAAATATTCCGGGTCCGCCGTGTCGGGGATGATCTGGCGCACAATCCACCCCTGATAGTCATACAGGCCCTCGGCGGCGCTGGCCGTGGCCGTGGCGCGGATGTAGTTATCACTGTCGCCATCCGTGGGCGCGGTGGCGTCAAGGTTGCGAGTGTCGCGCAGGATGCGGGCGCGGATGTCGTCAAAGCTGGGGATGGTGTATGGCATGTCAGCCCCCCACAACCACAAAATGCTCGAAAGTGTAGGGCGTGCCCGTGGCGTCCACGACCTCAACCAGCATAAGGCAGCGCCCGTCGTGGGGCTGCTGCGTGGTGATGGTGACGGATTGCGCGCGCCCGTCCGTGATTAGCGGCTCAAGCGCCTGCTCGGCATACTGGCGGGCAAGCATGTGGATACGTGGCACGTCCTTCTCGCGTTGCAGCTCATGCAGGCGGCTGCCCAACGTGGTATCGTCCCACCATGTACCAAGGGGCGTGCAAAGGCGTAGATACACCGCATTGCCTAAGTGGCTGATGCGGCTGCCTGTGTAATCGCCTGTGGTGGGGTTAAGTTGCGCGTCCATTTTATCTCCGGCTCGGCCCCTACGTCCTGTAGGGGCACTCGCCCTCGTTTGCAGCCGACGCGGCGGCTGCTTCACTCGCGCTGCGCGGCTGTCCGCCATCCTGGCGGGGTTCAGTGCCCCCACGTCCTGTATACAGGACGTGGGGGCGCAAAAAAGGCTGGAGCAGTACAGCGCTTTTGCTATTGAGGTTGCCCCGTGTTGCCGCCGCCCGGTTGCACGCCTGTGTGGGTGTGTTCGGTAAGGCTGATGCCGCCCGCCGTGTGGTCGCCCGTGGAGGTCATGTCGCCGTCCTGCGTGATGTCGCCCTTAACCTTGACATTGGCGGTCATTTCCACGGTGTCACCCTTTTCGCCGGTCGCGGTCATGTTGCCTGTGACTGTGGTTTGCGGGGTATCAAGCACAACACCAGCGCCAGCCTTGATAATGGCCTGATTTTTAACATCCAGCATAAATTCATCGCATTTGGCCTCTATCACCCGCCCTTGCTTGATATGGATGTATGCCCCCTCCTGACTGTACATGCGGGCCTCGCCGGGGCCGACCTTGAGGCGATACGCGCCGTGCTCCGTGGCAATAACCACGCTGGCGCTGCTGCGCCCGGCCAGCGGCAGCACGATAAGCTGACTATCCGCCGGGATACCTGACGAAAAACCAAATTGCTGCAATACTTCCACGGCCTGCACTGTTTCTCCGGCAAGGCCCTTGCCCTGTGCCATCTGGAGCGCCGGGTCGCCGTTAAGCGCGGAGAGGCGCGCTCGGTACGGCAGGCGCAAGGCCCGCATAAACCGGGCGATACGGGCATCAATCATATCGGTAATGCTGGGCATAGTGGCTCCTAGTCAACGTCGCAGTCGCACTCGTCGCCGTCGGACTTTTTCTTTTTTTTGCGGGGCTTTTTGGCGGTATCCGGCAGCCAGACGCCCCACGGCTTGAGGGTCAAGTCCGTTATGGTGCCGTCACTGCGCCCGCCGATGAATGTGCGCTGGGTCAGCAGCAGGGTGACATCGCATTGCAGGGCATCACTGCGCAGCCGGATATGCATGCCGGGCGTCCACGGCTGGCCGCTATCCGTAACGTGGCCGCGCACGCGGGCCGTAATCGTGAGGCTGGCCATGACGCCATCGGTAATTATTTTGCGGGCGCGGGTGCTGGCCATCGCTATGCTGTCCACATGGCCCTCGTCGCGTATCAAGGGGCGATAAAACCACGCGCCCCGGTCCGTGACCGTGTGCTTAAGCTGGGTGTCCGCCTCGTCATCCTCGTCGCCCACGGACTGGCCCAAAACTGTAACCTCGCTATAGCGCTGGTTGCAGCTCTCCTCCAAAGACAACTCCATGGCGTTATTGCCTTTGCCGTCCTTGTTGCAGATCAGCACGGCGTCCACCGGGCGGCTGTAGTCCGGCGCGGCCACGCGCAAGGTGCCGTCCGCGTCAAACCACGGCCACAGGCCGCTTGCCTCGGCGGCCCGCTGCAAAGCCTCCCAGGCGGACATGCCCGGCTCGACAGTAACCTTTTTAAACGCCTTGCCGCCGCTCTGGACGCGTATCTTGCTGACGCCCAAGGGGCGCAACATGCTGGCGCATACCTCGGCAACCGTAACCTCGCGCTGGGTCAGGATGGGGGCCGAGCAGTCAAGCAAGATGCCCGCGCCGTCACGCCCGGAAAGCTCCAGCGTGGACTCTCCTTTGCTGATGCGGCGGCGCAAGGCGTCCACGCGCCCAGTGAGGATTAGCGTATCACCCTCGCGCACCTCCACGGCTGCCCACGGGCGCACATAGCCCGGCAGCTTGCCAGCCGGGATGCCGAGGCCCATTTGCCAAGCATCCGCAGGCGTGAACAGATCGCTGTCTATGCTGTAGCGGGTCCAGTCACGGTGAGTATGCCCGTCTATGGTGATGCTGATGCGGCTATCGCCCTGATTACTTGGCATAGACAAGTAGCTCCTGCCCCTTGGCGATAAAATTGGGGTTGCGCACCTGTGGGTTGATGCGTACCAGCTCCCGCGCGCGGGTGTGGTCGCCGTATAGTTTGAAGGCCAGCATGCGCGGGTTGCACGGGGCCGTAACCGTGTGCGTGATAAGCGGCGGGCGGGCGTTAAGCGCGGCCTCGCCAAGCTGCTGGATGCCCTGCGCCGCGTCCCGCAGGGCCTCGGCGGCATCGTGCCAGCGGGCTTGCGGCAGGCTGGCGCGCGCGTAAGTGAGGCAGTCCTGCACGCGGGCGCGCGTGTTGCCCGTAAGCGCCTCCACCTCGCCGGGCGTCATGGTGGGGTTGACCACCTCGGCTTCCAGTGTGTCCGCCGTGACGCTGGCCAGCGTGTTGGTTTGCGCCAGCATGGCATAGGTGACGGCCTGGGCGCGGGCCGTCTGGCGGCTGGCCGGGGCATCCGTGGCCGTGGCGCTGACGGCGGGCGCGGCCTCGCGCACGGCAATAGATTCCCCACTGGAAGACGATTGCGGGCCACTAATCCACGACGAGCCGTAGGCGCTGCTGCCGACGGCATAGGTGCTTTCCGGCTCGTCAGACGACAGACTGACGCGCGGGAATACGCCGGACAGCGCGGACAACCCGGCAAAGGTGCTTAATCCGCTGACAGTACCGGCGGCGCTGACCTGACACGCAAGCAAATCAGTCACAAACCCCACAGGATAATCAATGTAGGACAGGGCCGAGCGCACCACGGCCCCGGTGCCGTCGTACACGTCCAGTATGGCGCGCAGCTCCGTAAGCACCGCGCCCTGCACATAAGCCGCCGCCTGCTGTAGCGGTGCCAGCGTTTCCGCCAGCGCGGCTTGCGCCTGTGCCATGGCCTTGGTAAGCCCGGACAGCATGGAGGACTTTGCCGTGGCCGCAAGGCCGCGCATGCTTTTCGCGTCGAAAAAGGGGTTGTCGAGTGAGGCTTCCACAAACTCGAAATCCACGGCGGCGTAGTCGCGCTTCTCGGCATCGTGGTCGATGCTCCAGCTTTTTACGCAGACTTGCAGCGTGCCGAACAGCGGATGCACCAGCTCACCCTTGCCGGACTCCTCAAAAGCCTTGATAAGGGCGCTGACCTCGGAAACGTAGTTGCGGCCCCAAAAGATGGCCTTGACCGGCACCGCGCGCGGGCGGCGGCCCAAGTCCTCCACCTCCGCGCCGGGGCGGTAGGGGTACTCATGGACGGCCAGCGCCTTCTCGCCCCGGTCACTGATGCCCGCGACATGGAATTTTACGCCCCTAAAACTGGCGTCCAGCATGGTCGCCCACGGGCTGGCAATGTCGTTGAGGACGGATATGATGGACATGGCGGCCCCCTAATGCCGGTTGCTCTGGCGCAGTTGGCGCGTTTCCACTGCGGCGGCCACCTTGTCGCCGTCCAGCTCGACATTGAGCTGGAAGGTGGCGTTGATGGGCTGCGCAGCCTGCCGCTGGACGTATTGCAAGGCTTCTGCGTATTCGTCAGGCACCGGGCGCTGGCCCTGCGATGGGGGAGATTCATCTCCCCAAATTATTTGGCCGGTTGCTTTGCCCGCCTTGCCGCCTGCGAAATAACCCATAAGGCCGCCAAGAATGGCACCGGCGACATTGCCTATGAGCGGCACCACTGACCCGGCAGCCGCGCCCATGGCAGCGCCAGAGAGTGCGCCGCCAAACTGACCGTAGGTTTCCATGTTGTTAATATTCTTTTCTGCCGTGGTCAGGCTTGCGTCAGTAGCGGTTTTGTAAACCTTATATCCTGCATCAGTTAACGCCAAAAATGGGGCTCCCTTAGCCATCGTTTTTGCGCCAAAAACAAAGCCCCTCGCCGCCCCCTGCACCACATTACCACCGCCCAACAGAGCACCCGCAGTACCAGCCGCCGCGCCCGCAGTCATGGCTGTACCGCCCGCATAGGCAGCCGTTGTAGCCGCTGGGTTTTCGCGAGCTAAGTCCGTTACAGTACCAAGCCCTTTATCAAGCCAGGGTTTGACGGTATCGTGCGTTTTACTGGCAGCGTAATCCTTTTCTGTGGCGAGCTGCTGTTCCTTGAACTCTGTGCCGCTGGCAATAACGCTGTGGTCTGCCTCTACCGTTCCTGCGGCATTACGCAAGCTGGCCAACACCTCATCACGGTATGCTTTTTGTGAGGTAATGCCGACCAAACCCGTAAGAGCCTGTCGGTCTGGAATAAGCTGGGCAAGTTGGCTGCCTTGCATGATGTCCACCATCTGCTCGGCTATCTGACGACGCTCGTCGTCATTTTGTGCCGCTGCCAGCTTCTTTTTGAGCTTTTGATATCCCTTGCTCTTGTGCATGAGGGATTCCACAGCGTCAGCCATGGCTGTGACGGGGTCTATGCCTTTGGCTGCCGCCTGCAACTGGACCCTTGTTAAATTGATACCTTTTTTCTTGAAATTCCTTTTTACATCAGGGGCATTAAGCTTTTGAAGCAAGTTTATATAGTTGTTGCCTGCTTGGTCCGGATCTGCTGATACAGTTTCAATAGCTTCAGAATTCGCAATGTGCATCTGGTATCCGGCATGACTTTTCATGCCCGTACCAAGTGCCGCAAATTGCGGGAGATATTTTGCCATATCTTTAAATTCAAACGAACCCTGCTTGCCGCCTTTCAGGCCTTCATCCATTGCCAAATCTGCCTGGTCAAGGGTGAACATCTTGTTCTTAAGCCCCTTGAGCAACAGTTTCGTAACGTCCTTGGATTGCAGTTTGCCCGCTACCACGGTTTTGAGCGCTGTGGGGAGCAACCTGTCGATACTGTTGCCGTCCAGCCCGCCTGCCGCCAAGCCCTGAATAATCTCCATAGCCTGATCTGCACCGCCGCCGTATTTCCGAGCAGCTTCAAAGGCTTGCGTTCGTAACTGTGAGGCTTTCTTTATGCGCTCACCGGGGGCGAGATCGTCATATATGGTATTAGCGGCATCCAAGGATTTGCTTTCAAAGCTGACAGGCTTATCCAGTGCGGCCTTTGCGACATAGCCCGCAGTGCCTATCGCGGCAGCCCCGCGCATGGCCGCTGTCATGCCACGGCCGATAGCGCCAACCTGACGGGAGGCATCGCGCGCGGTGCGGGCCACCCCCTGCAAGTTGTTACGCCACTGGGCAGTAAGCCGCGCGGCATCCTGCGCCCCGTCCTTAAAACGTTTTGCGCTTATGGCCGCCGCATCTGTGCCCCGGCGGGTTTCCTGCGCCGCCCGCGCCATACCGTGCATGTTCCGCGCCGCGTCTGCCGCATCCCTTGCCATACGCTGCGTGCCCTGGCCCTTGCCGATGGCGTCTACAGCCGTGCCGGTTTTGGCGGCGGATTTGCCTAACGCGTCCAGCGCAGTTCCGGCGGGCTTGGAAAGACTATCCTTGAGCTTCAGCTCGGCTTGTACTTGCATGTCGGACATGGGGCTTTTTCCATTTGCGCCAGTTCTGGCGCATGCTTTTACAGACCGTTGTTCGGCCTTTTTGCGGATAGAAAATAGCTAAAAAGGCTTCCATTTCATCCACGGGCATGGCGCGGATTTCCTCCAGGCGGAAGCCCTTACGCACCAGTGCGGCCTCCGCTACGCGGAGGGGGTGGAGGGGTCCGCCCTGGCGCTGGCGAGCTTTTTTATGAGGTCACCTTCCGCAGCCTCCAAAGCGGCAAAGTCATACGCAGGCAGTTTCGCCAGAAGTTCGGCGTTAATTTTTTCGGGGGGAATGCTGCCAAGACGCGTGAGGCACTGCCCCCACTTGCAGCGGGCAACGCGCGCGGAGCTGGCGTCCGGCCCGGCGTCTTCAAGGGCCGTCTCGACTTCTTCCAAGGTCGGAACGCGCATTGTAAAATCCTTATGAAACACGCCGTCCAGTTCCAAGCCATAGGTCAGCTTGCCGTCAATGGTGATGGGCATTGGTTACTCCTTGACCTTGTCAACGGCGAACAGGGTCAAGTCGCGCTTGGCCTCGCCTTCGCTCTCGTACTGGTCGCTTACATCCTGCACCACGCATCCCGTGTATGCGGTGCGCTGGCCCTTGCCGCTGACAGGATAGATAACCAGCTTGGCATCGACCACGTTAGACCAATCCTTTTCTTTGCCATCCACCGGGATGGGGACGGCAACGGTAAGTTCATACGTCGCCACGCCCGTGCAATATCCGGCGATGTGGCGTTTGCGGTTCATGGTTTTTACGGGCTGGCGGCCCGTGGCCTCTTTGGCGCTGAAACTGGTGCATTCAATTTCTTCGCCGTCCACTTCCAGCACAACAGCTCCCACAAATTCCTGTATAGCCATACTCGGCTCCTTTGTTATTTGTGCGGGACAAAAGCAAAGCCCGCACTGCAACTTTAGTTGCAGCGCGGGCCTAAGAAAGACTGGAGGAGTACAGCGGTTATTTTTTAGCGACCAATGAAAGAGTATACAGCCCCTTATTGAAATGAGCTGTAAGACGCACAGGCGGGTCACTGACGTTGACCGCGACTTCACTCCCCGCAAGAATCCCCTCGTTATTAGTTGTCATCTGCTGTAGGAGGGTTGTTTTAACCGTAGGTACATCGTTCAAATGATATATTAAATTTCCGGCAAAAAGAACTGCACAGGTAATATCTGCATCAAACTTTTTTTCATCACTAATTTGCTGCACAAAAAGCGTTATCTTTGAAACTCCATTATTTTTTGCATTATAATCAATTTTACATATGGCATTATTTGCCAACTCGAAAAGCCCTGTATCATTTGTTTTAGAGACAGTCCAAAGGCCAAAGGATTCAGCAGCAGCCACTTTCAAACGTGCTTCAATATTGGATTGCGCAAGGTTGGATATGGGGCGATCTGGAGCAAATAAAATCCATCCCAGCCCAACCCAAAAAGATAAAAACAATAGCGCAGCAATAAATACGGCCAATACTTTGCCTTTGCGTGTCATTATGCAGCTCCTCATATTTCTTCGGAGAATACAAAAAGCCCCTCGGTGGGGCAAGGGGCTGTAATCTATTGCGCGATAGTTGGCACTGCGCGTTTATGGGGCATGCGCCGCCAAGTCCAAGGCGGTATGGGGCTATCATCTGCCCACAGGCCACGGCGGGCGGCCTTGGCGTCCGCCTGATGCTGCCGCCACTGGTCGCACACGGCCATCTTGCAATAACGGTTATCCACCCATGCAAGCCCGGCGCTTATGAGCGTATCTTGCAGCACTATCATATCATCCAGCAGCACAACACCGGCAACCTCGCGCCTGTATGACTTGCGCGTCTGGGCCGGGATAATCTCCACTTGCCGCCCCTTGAGCAGGTGAGCCGTCAGGTTGCGGGCCTCCGCGCCGTATGGCTGCCCAAGCTCCGGGCAGTCCACGCCGTAGACGCGGATGGACACGGCCTTGCCCTCGGCGGGCTGTACGCGCAGGGTGTCGCCGTCATGGACGGTCAGCACGTCGCCGGGCCACGCCTGGGCACAAACGGGCGCGCACAAAAGTGCAAGGAGCAAAATTAGTTTTCGCATGGTTAGGGTGTAGGCCGGGAGGCGGCAAAAGAAAAGCCCCGCACGGGCGGGGCTGGTAAGGTGTTCATGTCTCATTTTTATGTTGCGGCAAAAAGCTCCACAAGGCATCAACCGTTGACGCCATATCATCAAACAATACCCCCAGCGCTAAAACGATCACCATCCATGTCAGGGGTGTTGTGCTCTCGCCAGCAACGATACGGATGGAATAGACAAGCAGCACAAGCAACCATATGGCAGAATCCCCAAACCGCCGCTTTGCTGCCTCGGAATACGCTTTGAAGTCCGTTCCGAACCTTATGGCTCTGACTGCGCACTCGCTTGCCACCATGCCCGCAAGTACAACGTGCAGACAAAAAAGGATAAGGCCAGACGGGGCAATCAGATACAGCGCCGAGGATGGAATAATGCGCCCATCATGCCAAAGCCCCAGAAACAACAACGACATGACGAGCACATAGACGACTCTACGGCGTTTCAGCTTCATGCTGCCCCCCCCCGGCGGCCATGTCCCGCCGCTGCTGCGCAAGCCACTCGCTAACCTTGTCCCTGCTGCCTGTATCCAGTGCGACAAGCTTCCAGTTACCGTCTTCGTCGGCAATCAGCACAAGACTTTTTTGCATGGCCAGCGCGGCGATGGCTTCCCGGATGCTGTCTCGGCTATCGACCAGCGCCCGCGCCAATATCTGCGCATGTTCAAGGCTTTCCTTGTAGTTTTTGGTGTTAGCGTCAATCTGCTCCTGGTGGCGGAGGTTGCTCTTGTAGATGTCACCAATAATCGACGCCATCCAGAGCGCGAGGAACAGGTAGAGCAGGCCATAGATGCACGTTTTTTCAATATCCATGTCAGCCCCCTACAGCAGCAAGTCCACGCGGGCGGCCAGCACATGCAGGCCGTTGACCACGTCAGCCGGAATTTTGATGTTGAGCCTGTTCGGGTCTTGCAAGTCGCGCTCGGCAATGACGCCCTCGGCGTTGGCTTCCACCTCTTCCAGAATTTCCAGCGTGTCCAGATTGCGCAGCACGTCCAGCACTTCGGAACGCACCTTGGCGGGTGTACGGGCCGAGAGCTTTTCACGCGGGAAGCGCAAATCCACCCGTTCCTTCACGGCCTTGCAGGTGTAATCCAGCGTGCGGATGGTGGTCATATCCAACAGGCTGATGTCCGTAGCGCCCACGGTATTGCGGGTGTAGGTGCTGACGGCCCGGACAATCTGCACAACTTCGCCCGCGCCCACTTCCAGCGGGGTCGCACCGTTTTTCAGCATCACTTCCTGCTCTTTTCTGCCCAAGCGGTCAGCCACGGCAGGCGCGGCAATACCGGACAGTTCCAGCGTGTTGAGTGGCCGGGCCGGGTCTTCCTCGCTGGCGGCTACCGCCGCATAGGCGGCGGCAAGCTCTTCCGGCAGGCTGGCCGTGCCGGGCAGGCAAGCCAAAGAGATACGCCCGCTGTTGAGCTGCCCGGCCAGCGTGGTGGCCGTGGCCAGACTGTTGGGGGTGGCTGTCCAGCCCGTGGCGCGGCGCTGCTCCAGCGGACCGGAGATGGCCTCCAGATGTTCCCGCAGGGCCGTGAGTTGCTCCGCCGCCGCCCACGGCACGCAATAAATTGTGTAGTTGGAGGCGTAGACGGCGGCCAGCGCATCGTCAATATCCGGGTCTTGCTGGCCGCCCGTCATAGCGACGTTGCTTGCCGTCTAGCCCACCGCCGTATTGGCCAGGGCCAGTGTGATGCCGTTGCCCAGCGGCCCCTTGTTTTTC